>Ga0181349_1001454_pt1 | contig 10163 bp, 14 predicted proteins | sample Su13VDMM110SD_FD_130106 | JGI IMG/M metagenome (GOLD analysis project Ga0181349, IMG submission 130106) | Freshwater viral communities from Lake Michigan, USA - Su13.VD.MM110.S.D | ecosystem: Environmental > Aquatic > Freshwater > Lake | place: USA: Michigan | collected 2013-07-16 | reverse complement strand
GCCTTGCCCGCGCTTCCTAGAGTGAAACCGTTCGGGAGCAGGAAGGCGTAGAAGTCAAAGCCCCCGAGTTCACCGTAGGCACGGCGCGGGTTGCTGGCGTAGGCGGGGTGCGTGAACATGGGTCAGCCTCGGGTGCGCTTGAAGATGTCGTAGCCGATGAAGGAGAGGACGACGGTAACCGTCGCAGCGGTGCCCCAGAGCCAAGGGTCGCGCCAGTCGATGCCCTTGGCATCGGCAGCGAGTACGCGCCCCTTGTAGCCGAGCTTGCGGTAGGTTGCCTCGTCCACGATGCTCGTGACTTCGAGGCCGTTCGTCTGCTGAAAGTCTGCCACCGCGATGCCCAGCTTCTGATCGAAGCGGTCGGGGTAGGACTGCCCAGCGTCGATGAGGCCAAGGGCAGACGCGACCCACGACACGGCCCCGTTGCTATTCATGTCGTCCGCGCCGAGCCGGATGATTCGGAAGGGGCCTACGTCGGCACCGGAGTAGGTCGAGGGCATGAACATCAGGTTGCCTTCCGCATCGGGAGGAACCGTGTGACCGCGAGGTACGCGACACCCAGCCCCACCGTGACGACGGCGATTTTCTTCCACGGGACGTTCTTCGGCCCCACATCCGTGTCCGGCTCGGGAGCCATGCTCCCCACCAACCTGCCGAGGAGACTGTCGTCGGCGGCGCGTTCCTTGTTGCGCTGCTCGACCAACTTCTCCGCAACGGTTGGCATCCCCTCATGGCGAGCCCACACATCGTGGTCAACCCAGCGACCACCGGGGGTGTCGGCGGACACGATTTTCCACTTGTCGTTGATGTAGACCTGCTGCCCCGACCCGGTGGCGGCGAGGTCTTCCTCCTCAAACCCGCCCCACAAGTAGTCAAGCCACCCCGCAGCGGTCGGGCTCTTCGCCTCCTCTGCTACGTCGGTGGCGATGCCATACGAGGGACGGAAGCGTGCCATCAGCGAACCAGCTTCGAGAGCGTAGCCGGGAGCGGGTAGGTGCTGGGGTTGGAGCGGTGAAGCAAGACGTACCCCGCCGCAGCGACCCCTCCAGCGGCCAGCCACCACTTGTACTTGGAGAGGAAACCTCCCTGCGGCGTGGGAGAAGGTAGTGTCGAGGAGACGGTGGCGGCATCGGCGGGCACCTTCGAGTCCAGACCCGCGTCCGCGACGATGTCCTGCGCGGCCTGCTCAAGGGGCACGCTCGCTGACGGAGCTACGTCCGAGGCGGGCACAAGATCCGTCGAGGTCGAGGTAGGCATCGAGGGTGCGCTCTCGCTGCTCGGGACGAACGTATCCGAGACGGGAACCGATGCTGGTGCGGGGGTATCCTTGAGCGCGAGGACGCTACGGGCGTTGCCTTCCCAGTATTCGCTAGTTGGGAGGTACTCCGTCGTCTCGGGTGCGTCCGTAGGGCCGGGGGTGGTCACCTTGATGACGGGAGCTTCGAGGTTGTCCAGCGTCTGCTTGGCAACGACGTAGCTCATCCTACCGCTGCTCCCACTCCATCCCACGATGGCGAGCACTTCTGAAACGAGGGGCTTGGTCGTCCATGCAGGGGGTGGCGCGGGGGTCGTGGGAGTCGCGGGGGTTGTGGTCGCAGGAGGGGGCCGCGTCACGGAGGCAGGTTTACCGCCGAAAGCTGCGAGAGCGTCGGGGGCCGCGATAGCGAACTCACGGTCGCTTGCTTTCAACGACTTCTTCGCTTGCCCCACCCGCGTCGCGTCGAGCACGAAGGTGCTACCCTCCATGCGCGCAGCATATACCGTCTTGGTTCGTGTCGATGTGGCCGTCTTCCCCACATACGTCTTGAGTGCCCGCACCGTGAGGAGGGGGGTCGCGGGAGCGGTTGACTTCAGGCCCGCGACCATGCGCGGCGATGTGGCCCTGTTGGTACTTGCCATTACTTCTCCCAACTACTTACGGTTGTGCCAAGCGATGCCCACCATGATGAAGATGCCCGCGATGGGCCACTTATACTTGGACAGGAAGCTCTCCTGCGGAGCGGGCACCGCCTCGGAGACAGACACCGTGGTGACCTCGGCGGGGAGCATGCTCCCCTCCATGAGGCTCGTGTCAACGAGGGTTTGCACCTCGGCGGTGAGCGCGGCATCCGCGCTTTCGGGGAAGGTATCCAAAGGCAGCAAGTTGAAGTCGCTGCTCGTCATCTCCGTGACGCGCATCGTACCCGAACCGCCGCTCGAGGTCGTCGTCGGAGGGGTTGAAGCGAGGGGGATGTCTGCAAGAGCGGGGGCGACAAGCACGGCCACCTCCGTCGAAGTGGCTGGCGTGTAGATGTCCGTCGAGGTGCTTGGCGTGTAGATGTCCGTCGAAGTCACCACATCGCCCGTAGCAGTCCCTGTCGTCTCAACGACAACCTCAGCACGGAGTGCGGCCACGGCGGCAGCGTTCTGAAGATCCTCAAACACGACCGAGAAGGCGGGGTCAGTGACGCGCACCGTCTCCTTCCTTCCGTCCGGGTAGTAGATGCCGATGGCAGGGTAGTTTCCGACGACGTAGACATCGTAGACACGACCATTCCTAGCGGAAGTGATGCGCTTCCCGATGTACGGGGCGAGCTTCGCAGCGGACGCGCGTGCCTGCGCTTCCGTGACGCGCACCGTGGACTGTCCTTCTGCCTGCTTCTGCGCCTTCTCTGCCTCCGCGCGGGCGCGAGCCTCGGCCTTCTGCTTCGCGATCTCTGCTTTCTTCTGCGCGACGAGCGATGCTTCGACGGCCTTCGGGTCGCCCTTGGCGAGGGCGGTCTTCACGTTGATCGCAGCCGCCGTGGCAAGCTGCTGGGCGACGAGCTTGTTCTGTAGCGCGTTGCGCTCGGCGGGCGTCTTCGCGGTACGCACCTCGGCCTTGGTCGCTGCCGCGTCGGCATTGTTCTTCGCCGCTACCTTGATTGTGACGTTCGCCATCGCGACGGTGTTCCCACGGGGGCCCGCCGCGCCCGTGCGCTGCGTGCTTTGCCGCGACGACGGGGTCTGCGCGTTGCTCGTGACGCTGGGCGTGCTCTGCCGCGACGACGGAGTCCGCGTGTTGCTCGTGAGAGAGGGCGTCATTTTGCTGCCGCTGAACTGACCGTAGTTGAAGAACATCGGTAACTCCTACTTTTGGGGGCGCGTGCGATACCATGCGAGGGCCGCACCGCCGACGCCGACAAGGATGGTTGCGAGGATGGGAATCTTGTACTTGGAGAAGAACGAGGGCTCGGCAGCGATGGGGGCCATGTCCCGAGACACGGCCTCCTTGAGGCGCGTGACCTCCTGCTCACCGGGCGTGAACACGTCCTTGGTGACCTCGTCGCGCGTGTCTCGCGCAGCGGCGGCAAGGCCCTCGATACGGTCGGCCTCGGCCTTTGCCAAGTCCACCTTCTGCTGCTCCGCGTTCGCTGCCGCAGCTACCCCTGATGCAGCGGCTTGAAGCGCCTCGTAGTTGCGGCGAGCCGTCTCAGCATCCGCAGCGGACACAGTACCCGCTGTCGCACCTGCCGTCGCACGGTCAGCCGCAGCCTTCGCTGCGTCCGCGAGCGCCTGAGCACTTGCCGCCTTCGCAGCAGCGTCAGCCAAGACGATTTCTTGCCGTGCCCTCTCCTCAGAGGCGCGCTGAGCTTCTTGCTCAGCTTGCTTCACGAGCAAGTTCGATTCTGCCACTGCAATCTGTGCGGTGGCCGCATCCGCGCTTTCGCGAGCTTCCCCGGCGCTACGCTCTGCTGCGACCGAGGCGGCATCCGCGCGTTCCTTGTCGTTGGCCGCGAGGCCCCCGGCGCGGGCCGCGAGGCTTTGCACTTCTTGCGCGAGACGCAGGGCTTCGTTCGACTGGGTGCGTGCGCCATTTGCCGCTGCAACAGCGGCGCTGGCGTACCGCCGCGTCGAGGGCACATCCGCCACCAGCGCCGCACCCTCCGCACCTTGGCGGGCGCTCAGGGCCGCAGCCGAGAAGTCACGCGCCTTGTCGAAGGCGCTCTCGGCCTGCGGGGCCTTGTTCTTCGCCGTCAGCGCGTTGTTCTGCTGGTCGATGGTCAACTGCTCAGCCGTGCGCGCCGTCTCCACAAAGGTCTTGCGCTTGGCTTCCCATCCGGTACGGCTCGTAGTGACGCGGCTAGCGTTGCCCGCTTGGCGCGTCTCCCACGGGGTACGCGCCGACTTGATGCTGGTATCGTTCGTCGCCGTGAAGAACTTCTTAATGAGACGCCAAGAGGTGTACGATCTCACCGCTTTCTTGCGTTCGCTATTCGTCTCGAAGTCGTCATCGAACTTCCTGTCGATGTTGATTGCGTAGTCGGAAGACTGCTCGTAATCGACCTCATCTTCATTCGGCTCTCCGCCCACGCCGCCCGGCTTTTCCTTGTCATACTCGTACAACCAATACTTGGTGTCCCAGTTGCCAGAACCCGCACTCCATAACGTCATGGGGTCGTTCTTGATGTACGCCATCATCACAACGAGTGCGGGGTCTATCTTCGCGTTACTGGTTAGTTCCCAAACTTTGGTTCCCGAAGAGGTGCTCTTGAACACCTTCTTCATCAAGGGGTCGCGAACGTCTCGCAAAATGGCGTCGATAAGCGGCTGCGACGCCTTCCTCGAGCCAATCGTCTGGCGGAAAGCCTGCTTCAGTAACCCCTTTTCGATAAGGGCATCGCGGTACTCTCGGAGCGCCACAAAAGTGTCTCCTGTCGAACTGCCCTTGGCTGCACCCGTCTCCTGAACAGGGAATGGGGGCATCCCCGCGATGAGGTTGGTGTATGCCGTTTGTGCCGCGCGCTCCGCCGAGGTGTAAGCGTCGTCCGACCCCTTCTTTTGGTCCGCAGACGCGCTGCTAAAGTTCCCACCCGCAGCCCCCTTGGCTTTGCCCCAATAGTCCTTCCAGAACTGCTTCTCTCCAAGGAGGGAGGCCGCGTCCTCAAACGCCTTGATGGTCGCCGCGCTTGCGGTTGCCGCCGCGAGCTTGGTGTCGGGCGCGCTGTCGATGCCCGTTCCGGTCCTGTTGCCCCCCCGCGCGCCTCCGGTCGGCTTCCCCGTGGGGGTGGCTTTGGCCCCGACTGCTGGCTTCAGAGCGGTCCCCAACAGAGCGGTCCCCCTCAGAGGGGCCCCGTAGGCGTGCGTCCCGGCGTAGGCCGGATGGACGAAGCCCGCACGACGGCGCACGGTGCGGTTCGCACCCGCGTAGCCACCGCCCGCGCCCACGGGCTGCGTGAAGTAGAAGCCACCGTCCGAGTAGCCGCCGCCCGCGCCCACGGGCTGCGTGAAGTAGAAGCCGCCGTCCCCGTAGGAGGACGAAGAGGACGGTGTAAAGGTGCGGGAGTGCTTCGCCATGAGGTGGCCTCGCGGAGAGAAAGTAGAAGGGCTAGTTGCGGGTGAGGAGGTAGCCGCCGACGCCGATGCCCACAAGCAGCACCGTGCCGCCGATGACCCACGGCCAGACACTGCCGTCCTCCGACTTCTGGAAGCTCCCAGCGATGGCCTGCGCCTTGGCCTGCTCGGTCTGAACCCGCGCCTCCGCGAGCTTGTTGTCCCGATCACGCGCTGCCTGCCTGTCAAGGCCGGACTGCTCGAGCTTGTAGCCGAGAACCTGCGTACCGACAGCACCGCCGACCTGCCCGAGGATGCTGAAGAAAGAGGCACCCGCGCCCTCTGCCGCACCCGTAGCGGGAGCGGCACCCGGCGGCTCCGTGGCTCCGCTCGGGGCCGCGTCCGCGTACTGAGAGGGCGCGAACGTAAGGTTCCGCGCCGTCATCGTCGGGTAGTAGCGCGTCGTGGTGAACGCCTCGTAGCGAGGGCTATTCGTCCGTCCCATCACTCCCCCTTCTTCTTGTCGTCGTCGTCGTCGGAGACGGCTTTCACGAGGAGCACGATAGCCCCGATGCCGAGCAGCGCACCCCCCGCCCAGAGGGCGTAGGTGAGCGCCTTGCTCTCTTCCGGCACCTTCACGTCGGCAGAAACCTGCTGCTTGGCGAGGTCGGCCTCATGCTGCCTCTCGGACTTCATCGCTTCGAGGATGCCAGAGAGGAAATCCTTGGCTCCCTTAGCGGCAGAGGACTGTGTCCAGTCCTTTTGCTCTGCCTTCTCCCGCTCGGTTTTCTGGGTCGTTTTCGGGGCCGCAACAGAGTACGACTGCTGAGCGGCGATCTCTTCGTTCATTAGTCTGGTCGCGTCTTCCGAGGCAGCTTGCCGGAACTCTGTCTCGAACTTGTTGAAGGCGAGTTTAACGATGGCTTCGTATGCTTTGGTATTGCTGGGGCTTACGTCCCCCTTGGTGTTCCCCGCAGGTGCATCGAGGATGGTGACCTCAAAGGGATCGTGCGTTGTGACGCGATACTTGAACGAGCCGTCTTGAAAGGTGACGAAGAGGGGAGCGGCCCCGTAGGACGGCACCTCCCCAAAGCCGAAGCCCGCGTACTCCATCGGCTCGCCCAGAGGAGCTTGCTCCGCTTGCGTCTCTGCGACCGCGCCGAACTCGGGCAGGCCCGCGCTCGCAGGCGCGTGACGCCGATGCAGGTCTTGAAAGCGGACCACCCCCACGGGAGTGCCGTCGCCCAGAGCGGGGCCGGAGAATCCCGCCAGCCCGCCGTATCCATCCGTGTCCATGCTCACGCGCACTCCTGTACCACGCTTCGGACCTTACCGAGCCGTGGGGTGCGCGTCGATGCTCGTGGAGAAGATGGAGTGCTACACGCGAACCCAGCCCGCCCGGCCCGCGCTCGCGCGGGTCGGTACGGCCTCGTTCAAGTTCTCCACAAACACGGGCTACACGCGAACCCAGCCCGCCCGGCCCGCGCTCGCGCGGGTCGGTACGGCCTCGTTCAAGTTCCCCACAAAAACGGGCTACACGCGAACCCAGCCCGCCCGGCCCGCGCGTCATACGTCGTCGGGATCGAGCCTCGCCAGCCGGATGATGGCAGAGTCCAGACCCGTGCCGAGGTCGGCAGGGTCGCCCGTGACCACCTTCTCGTAGTCCCGCTCCAAGATGCGGAGAGGAGGGGCATCGCTCTCCTCCGAGAGGTACTCCGGCTCAGCCTCAAGGTCGAGGTGGTGCTCATACCGTGCGGACTGCTTGGCGATGCCAAGGTTGACCTGCGCCTCGACGCACTCGTCGTGAAGGTCGAGAAGCACGCGGACCATGTGGTGCTGGCCCGTGTTCAGGAGGTACGCTGCCTCGCTCACGATGCCCGGAATGGCTCCCGTCACCGCGTCGGCATCGAAGCGTGCTGCCGCGACCCGCACGACAATCTCGCGCAGACGGGTGAGCGCCGCTTCTACTTCCTCGGTGGCCTTCTTCAGAGGCAGGCTCATCAGTCCAAGTACCCGCACATGAGTGCCCCGGCTCCGTACATCCACTCAAGCGCACGGGTGGGAGTTCCCTTGTCCACCGTCTCGTATGCGGCCTTGAACAACTGCGTGACCGTCGTCTCGACGCTCTCCGCGAGGGCCACATCAGCGCCACGGCGGGTCTGTCCGCGCTGCTCCTCGTCAATCTTTGAGACGATGCTCGCCGCGCACTCGAGCACCTTCAGGAGGCGCGGATCGCGATCCTTCGCCGCACGCCACCCCACATCCGCAAACCTCTGCTTGCGAAAGTGCTGCGCCTCCATCGCCTTGGCGTAGGCCCACTCGACCCGACCCGGCGTGACGAACTCCTCGACCTCGACGTAGTTACCCATCGGTGCTGCTCCCACCGACAGGTAACCCCGCAGAGACGAACGTCAAACGACTACGCTTCTCAGAGGCCAAGCCTCTCGGAGGCCACGCTTCCCGCCTACCAGCGGGAGGGGCGGCTCCGGGGCACGTTGCGGGTCGGGATGGGCCGTGCAGACGCGGGAGGAGCGAGGCTATTGAAGATCAGAACCATCACCACAAGAGCGACACCCGTGGCGATGAGCCCTCCGGTGCGCTGCGTGTCGGACATGCCCTTCGTTTCCTCGGCACCGAAGCCGCGCGCGTGAGAGGGGACGAAGGACGGCCCAGCGTAAGAGGTCATAGAAGTGCAGCCGCACCCGGCGTAGTTTGAGGTCATGGTGTCGTCCTTGGTCAGTAGTCGAAGCCGACGTACACCATCGTGTCGCCCGTGAGAAAGATTTCGTCGCCTGCCGCTTCGTAGTCGCCGCAGCCGTACTTCTTGCTGCCCCGGTCATAGTCGCCCTTGGTGTAGACCTTTCGGGCGGTGGGCTTGCGCTTGAAGAACTCACCCTTCTTGAGGTCGGACAACTTGTACATGCCCGAGGGGTCACGCCCCTCCTTGAACTTGAGGGGGTTGCGCCGCCGGGAGCCGCGAATCGTGGCCGCGAACTCCTTCTGCGGGTTGTACGGCTCCGACAAGTCGATGCGCTGCACGCGGAACGTGTGCCAGCCGTCCTTCGCCGCGAGCTTCTTGACCCGCTCGATGTCCTCCATCGTGCGGCCCTGCGTGTAGATGGGCTCCTCGTAGAGAGCGTTGGTCTTGCCTGCCGGACGCGCCCAGAGAACCATCTCGGCCTCGCCCGCCGCGCCGGGGTTGCGGCGACGGGGGTTGCTCTTCGCCTGCGGACGCTCTCCCACCAACTCAATGGTCACTCGCTCCCAGCCGTAGGCTTCCTTCATCCGCTTGAACACGTCACCGCCGCTGTCCACGAGGGGCATGCGGCTCGCCAAGGCCATGAGGCCGGGAATGTCGCGCTCCTTGATGCCCGCATCCTCCAGCGCGAACTCCAGATCCGGGTGCGAGGTCGCGGTGTGAACGTCGGTCGAGCCGTCTCGGTTGTACGCCGTGACCCGGTAGAGCGGGGGCGCGGACTTGAAGATGCTGAAGAAGTTGCGGCGCATCGGAGGCCGGGGGTTGCGGGGGTTGCTCTTCGCACCCTTCGCACGCCACGCATCGTTCAACGCGAGCACGGCGCGCTTAGCCTCGGCCTCGGTCTTGTAGCGGGTGCCCGTCTCGACATGGTTCTCGAGGAGGACGAAGCCCCCGCCCTTCGGGACGTAGAAGTAGGGGGACTTGTGCTGACGGACATGGCTGGACATGGAGGGGTTCCCCTTGGGGTTCAGCGGGACTTGAGGAAACGATAAACGCCGTACCCGACACCGAGCATGACGAGGAGGCCCGCGACGCTGTCCCCCGAGAGGGACTTGTTCGTGCCGGGAATGGTGACGCTCGGGAGCATCCCGTAGGTGTTGACGCGCATGGTGGCCTCGAGGGTCTAGCGGGACTTCTTGAAGAGGATGGGTCGAATGACCTCAAGCATGAGGTCGGTGCCCACTGCAACGAGGGTGCCGACCACGACCGCCGCTCCGATGGACTTCCAGTTCAGCCCGAGGAACCCCGTGCCGTCGATGTGGCGACCGCCCACATCGCTGCTCTCGGCAGCAGCGGCACCGCCAGCGGCGGCACCTGAGCTAGCCGCACCGTAGCGCGTGAGCGTCGAGGGGGAGGAGGGCTGGAACTGCTTCAACGGACCCTCCGATACGTCTTCTCGTCGTCAGAAAACATGCCAAAGAGCGAGGGGCCGAACGCCACGAGGCACAACGTGCCGACGAAGAGCGCCACCGGGAGGGGCATCCCCAGCACCGTCGTCCCCCCGCCGGAGCCGTCCTGCGTCGGGTCGCCGTAGGCACCGCGCAACTCGGGCAGCATGGAGGCGTCGTTGTCCACTACGTCCCACCCGAGGGGAACCTGAAGCGTCGGCTCCGCGAAGTACCAGACGGGCTGGCCGTAGGGACGGTCGCCCACCTGAAGGTAGATGTGCGCCCAGTTCACGCCGCTCGGGTAGTGCTTGTCGCCCTGAATGTAGCGGACCTTCTTGCCCTTCTTGTCCACGCCACTGATGACGAGGCGGGCCGGGAGCCGGATGGATCGGGCTAGCGCGTACACGAGAATCGCCATGTCGTCGCAGTTCGATACTGTGGCGTCGGCCTCGGGGACGTAGACGTAGTGGTCATCCGTCTGGATGTCGAAGCAAGGGACATGCTCGACCTCGCGTGCGATGGTCTTCACCCGAAGGCGCTTCTCCGCGTAGGCCGCGCCATCGTCCTTTGTGAGACGAGGGTTCAGGCGATGGACCGGGTGCTTTCCGAGGCCCCCGTGGTTCTCAACGTAGCGGTAACCGCAGGTGCGTCCGAGCATCTTCCAGAGCAGACGGACCTGCATGGCGAGACGCGGGGAGGTGGTTGTGAACGTCACGCCCCCCGTG
>Ga0181349_1001452_pt1 | contig 10170 bp, 14 predicted proteins | sample Su13VDMM110SD_FD_130106 | JGI IMG/M metagenome (GOLD analysis project Ga0181349, IMG submission 130106) | Freshwater viral communities from Lake Michigan, USA - Su13.VD.MM110.S.D | ecosystem: Environmental > Aquatic > Freshwater > Lake | place: USA: Michigan | collected 2013-07-16 | reverse complement strand
GCCCAGCTGATAGTGTACTAGATCTTTCATATTCATCTTATTATTTTGTCTACCGTTTGTTTCGGCTAGTGATTGGGTAATGTATAACTTTACCTTGCGAATAGTTAGGTTAATACTTGTGCGGGGTATTTTAGTTAAGCGACTTACTAGAGATGCATTGCCGTTGTTCTCTGCATACACTTGGAGTAGTTCTTTTTCATACCAACCTAATTCATTCATCTTATCCTGGGCGTGTTTCCATAAGGATTCTGCATTGTCTTCTTCCTCTTCTTCCTCTGGTATATCTTGTATCTGACATTGCATGTTTGGATCTCTGTACATTCTATAGAACGGAGATGTTGTACTCTTCCAGGAATTAGTTGCCATTCTTAGGCAGAAGTAGAATGCGCCTCCACTCATAACAATCTTCTGCACATCTGGTTTGATCAGAAATTCACTTAGCACATAATGCAACAACTCTTCACTTAAGGCATTTCCTTCTGCTATCCGCTTACAGGCATCCTTTAGGGGAGAATAGTTATTATCTGTCCATTCTTTTATTGTCAAATGCTTAGGGGATTATTATGGTTATATATCGCATGTCTAAACCCCATGCAAATAAGCCCTTTCCACTTTCATTACTGGAATGGAGTAAACTTAAAGTGAGACACGTATTCTGTTTCTGGTGTCTATGTAATGAATTTGAATCTGACGAAGAAGGTTGGATTACAATCTCTCGCAAAGAATTTAATATCAGGATTAACAATTGTATTCCTATTACCACGCATAATCCCACTCTTATTCTAGAAACGTTACAGGAACTTGGCTATGTACATCTAGAAAGATTCCATAACAATAAACAAAATAGATTCTCTACTTCAGATTATCGCATTAAGGTTGCTCCTGATGCTTGGGAACCTCGTAATGTTGTTAATGTTAGTTATCTAAGGAATAATGAGAATTCTGAAGCACGTCGGGCTTTCTACAAAGAAAGATACGCTAAACAGAAAGCGGAGAAAATTGCAGCTAAACTTGCAGCTGGAGTTTAGTTATTCATTACCTGATACTCTTCCCACTTATCCAATCTGTATTCCGCATCATCTAAAAAGATCTCGGAAGAGAAATCTAGTACACACCAGGTAGCTTCTCTATGACTTTCATATAACCTCGTTAGGTGGCTATAGCTGTCCGCAAACCAAAGTTGCGATAGTATACTAGGGTTACTCTCTAAAGCGTCTGTATACTGAAAGTAAACATCGTTTACGCGTATCTTATTGCCTTTGAGTCTAATTAGTTTTTCAAAATGTTCTTGATGCATTCATTTGGTTATATTCTTCCTTATGTCTTGATCGTATTCTAGTTTAACCCTAGGACTTAACAACCAGGTGTTATCCCAATTGTCCTTATCGATTCCATTAGCATAAACTAGTTTCCAGTTAGGTCTTAATGGATAATATTTATCTTCTAGTTTAATAAAGTGTTTACCTTTAATGGTTCCCATCTTTAGATTTGCTGTATTCTTTTCTCTAGTAGTCATTTCTAAATATTCTTTATTCATGAATCAATTCTTCATCTTTTGTAATTTCAATTTCCCAAGCTTGACCAAATTCATTATTTTTAAAAATATCGGCTAATCCAGTTATTTGTGCTAATCTTAATACTTCATCTGGATCCATACCTAAATGCTTAGCAATTTTTTCATCTTTCCAATTTCTTCTTTTTAGTTCAACAACAATATCGCTCATTGCAGTTACCGAATGTTTACCTCTAGCTCTATTATGACGAACTGTTGCTGCCATTCTATTTGCTTTATCCGTACGATCTGAATTAATTGTTACTACTGGTAAGTATCCTTTTACCCTCATTTGAATATCTTGACATTCTTTACCTACACGGTTACGATGAAAACCATCAATTACTTCCCTTTGCTCTTCATTAATCATAGTTACAATAGGTTGTGTGTAACCATCTTCGGATATAGATAATCTTAACAATTCCATTTCAGGAGGAGCAACAGAGTTAGGATTATAATCATTTGCATACACTGCACTATTTTTAACCCAGAGTACACAATCTACGGGTTCATTTTTAAACGGAGATAGTTCGTGTAACATTAATTTAATTTCATTAATGTATTCAATCTTCTCATCATCATTAAGAAGATCTAGTTCTGCATGTAATAGTTGTTTAATATTCATATACTTTTTTTATTTTAATCCAGTTAGTTAATACTGCTGTTACTTCCCAACCTCTTTTTTCGTAAAATTCTTTACGACTAATAGGAGCAATTGTTTTTAGTTCTTTGACTTTATTCTCTTTGCAATATTCATCGAACTGTTTTAGAATGTTGCTGCCTTTACCTAATGATCTGTAATTAGATTCAGTGTAAAGATATTTTAATTTGCTATTGTTTATGCAACCAAAAGCGTTAGGTAAAAATATCCAAGTGTCATTCTCGTCATAGAATAAAGGTTCGCCTAGATCTTTGTAGACTGTTCTGTCTGTTGCATAATTAGCAATCGCTGTAATAATCTGTTCTTTTGTTTTCATATATTTTTTTTTGTATGGCAAATGTAATTAAAAGTATAACACAAAAATCAATTACTCGTAAATTTTCCATTCATTTCTTCTTTTTTTCATTAAAGCTAAATATTTGTCATAGGCGCTAGACTTGTTAATTCCGAAGCCTAATCCCCGACACCAATAATCATTCTTTAATAAAGCTTTAACTATTTGTCGCCAAGCCGGAACTTTACCTGTTTGTTCTAGTTTATAATCTGCTTGGTCAGGAATGTCATTAGGATATCCTCGATCTTTATACCATTTTAAATAGACTGCTATTTTGTTTTTATAATGCTCTGCAGTTCTAGGAGGCATAGTATCTAATAAATGATTAGCAAAGCTTTTCCAAGTGTGACCATTAGGTAAAGAGATTTTAATATTACCTAACATATTACCATTCTCTTGGGAATACAAAGATCCTGAATTAACGCCGTTCATTCTAGCAACTATCTTACTCCAAGTATCAGCTTCAATAATATGATAGATCCAAAGATTTTTACGGGCTTCATCTCCGAAAGGTTCATCAACACGCATTTGACTAGGCTTTAAACCAGCTAAATGCATACGATCATAAAGTTCGTTGTAACATTTTTTATAACGATGAACGTATATCCAAATATCATCTACCTTCCAATCATACATTGGATAGACATTCCAAACATCATCAATAGAATTAGTAGTATATTTTTTGTTATCGTAATTATAAGCATCGTCTTTACTAATCGCTCTAAATCTATTTAAAGATTCTTGTGCTCTAATGCCAACGAAGCAAGCTGTAGATTCGTTATTAGAATACCATTTAGCAAATAGTACAATAAATTCTTCAAATGTAATATTTTTAAAATAGAAAGGAAAGTCATATCCATTAGTAATACTACCCCTAGTTTCTTTCTCTCTGGTCCAAACATCTTTCTTATTTTCATCCCAAGACTTCCAAATAGGTTCATACATAGAAGTAGCATTATTAGTTAAGATCTCAAACTGTGTCCAATATACTTCTAGATTATCTTTATAAAGATCTAACATTTGTTTAATATGATCAATCGTAAGTTTAAATTGACATTCCCAATCAATAAAAAGTAACGCGACTTTACGGTTTCTTTTAATAGCTTCTTCCATTACTAAATGAAGCATGACTGTTGAATCCTTACCCCCTGAAAAAGAAATGTAGATCTTATTAAAATTATCAAATGTCCAAGAGATTCTTTCTTGTGCTGCTTGTAAAACGGTTTGGTTTAAATATTTTCTAGTTTTCATATTCTTTATTTTGGTAATGTAATTACTTGAGTTATCCTTTATCTTTTCTTCTGTAAGAAGAAAAGAAAGATAATATCACTAATAGTATTCTAAGATTGCGTATCACTAGTACAGTCATTTTGGCCGAGTTGCGTAAATAATGATATCGGCTGATTATGTGGTAAGATAGCGTATACGGTATGTTTCCATTTCTTAAAATGTCCACGGTTATCTTGCATTTGTTTACTAACAATATAGCCTTTAGCCTGTAATCCTTTCCATGCTCGATTAAAAGTTCCTACTTTTTCTTTAGGTAATCTAGGCATCATATTCTTTTTACGTAAATTCCAATCAGGAGGAAATGAACATAGGTGAACAAGTAAACCAGATTCTATTAAGGTCAGTTCTGGGTTTTGTGTTGTTGCTCTAGGTAATTGGGTAAACCCTGAATCCGGCAGGATAACTATAATGTCCGATTCTTCTGTAATCTGCTTCCTCATATTTTTTTATTTTATGTGCTTCCATGTTATTCTTTTAACGCAGGCGTAGATTGTCCAACGATGTACTCCAAAGTATTCTGCCATTTCTCTATGACTCATAATCTTATGCTGATCGTTGTATCTGATGGTCAGAACATCCATCTTAGATAGTTTAGCATGTGGGGTACAAGATCCCTGGTATCCTCCTTCTTTACTTCTTCTTGTCATTCTATCTTTTTGGTTTGACCAATAGAGATTAGAAGCCACCGTATTCGTAATATTACCATCCTTAAAGCACACGTGTGTATTTTCTAATGGTTTATCATTATGCACAAACAAGATCGCTATACAGCGATGTAAATACACTTTAGTGTAGCTTGCATTCCTACTAACAGTCCACATTTTATACGGGGCATTACTCCAAGTTGTAGGAGTTATGGTTTTGTTTTTAGTTCTGCTTTGGTTCCATCTTCTAATAGAACCTAAATTTGATACCTCATAAGATTCATAATCAGGTAATGTCTTCCAGATTTCTTTTTCCATTATGCTATTGCTTTTTTTATTCTTGTAAACTTCCAGCCGTGGATTGTAAATGTATTATTTTTCATGCTATACTTTACACTTGTTCTTCCAGTTGAAGTTAATTCTGCAGCGTGGCGTGTACCTTTTGCTAACAAGGTCTTACCTGTTTGGTGTTCACATAAGATAGTGTCTGCTTGTTCTTTTCTTATATTGTCTTTTGCAACAATCCATTGTAGGTTTTCTAAACGATTATCCGCTTTATTATTATTTATGTGGTCAATCTGTTTATAACCGTCTGGGTTTCCTACAAACGTATTTAGCACTAGTGAATGTAGTGTGTACTGTTTGTTGTCCCAAAACATGTGGCAGGTATAACCTTGTTTGTTTATTTTAGGTTTGTGGATCTTACCGTCTAAATCATCGACCATATAAGATTTAACTTGTCCTAGGTTGGAGACTTCGTACTGTCCCTCGTAACCTTTAATCTCTTTCCAGATTTCTTTTTCCATAATTGTTTTTCTATTATATATCCAATTGACGGTATAGTTCCAAAAACATTAAGGGTAACCCACAAAAAAAGTCCTAAGGCGAATTCCTTAGGACTAAAAAAAAAGAATATATGTGAAAGCCACCGTTAGATGACTGGAAGCAGATATACTTATTATATATTTTTAGGAGCAGATTGTTTCTTTTCCAGCAAGTACTTTTTTAGCTTCTGACTATTATCTTTAGTCTTAGTGTATTCTTTAGATAACTTAACAGGTTTTAAATCTTTCTTTGCCATTTCCTTTTAATTATTAATAACCATATAACCACCAAGGGAAATCACAAAATGCTCCTGCTTCTGTTCCGGTTGGATTACTTCCTAAAGCAAAACCATAACCTCCCCGGTTTGCTGTTTGTGCTAATCTCTTCTTAAATGCGTATGGATAATGACTTGTAACAAGAGGCGAAGTAAAAACATTTCCTCTGTCAGGTATAACACCGTCCATTGCTAAGGCATTGTTCCAAAGCGGATAGTCAGCAGAGTGCCAGAACAAATAACGTTGTAACAACATAGCATATTGCTCTGCTGTGTTCTTTACCTGCGCTACTAAATACTTTAGTTCGTCCAGATCAATAGAATCTGCTGACTCACTCTTAGGACTTAGGATAGATTTGTTTAGGATCTTATATTTTAAGAAAGGTAAACTCATCATAAGTCCATACTGAAGTACTACCTGTCCAATAAATTCATCTAGAATAAATTGATTTGCTACTGTTACGGTGTTAGTTCTAACTTCTGTGTAAAGTTCTTTTAAAAAGGAACTACCAATTAGATTAACCAAGTAGGTCTCTTGAGAGTTTAAAATATAAGGAATTAATAACTGCGGAGAAACGTTTTCGTTTATTGTAGTAAACGCTTTAAGCTTTTCCTCAGAGACTAATAGTATTTGGTTAACTGCCATGGTGTTTAATTATTTTAAGCCATTTGCGTTACCGCTTCTGGTGTGTTTGTTTTTGTGTCTACAACCTCTGGTGCTGATGTAGGATCTGCTAATGGATTGTTTGGAAATAAAGAAATAGGAACTACTTGTAGTTTACCATTACCACCCATTTTATTAAAGATCTTATTCATTGTTTTAATTAGAAGTTTTTCGTCTGGAATTACAACTTGTTGTTTAAATAACTCATAGTCAATAATCATTTCGTCTTTAGTGCTATTCTTAATACCACCACCGTTGTCTAGGTATAAACCACAGATCTTAGGATTAGTAATTCTTAGTGCAGAAAGTACACGACTAGAAATTCTAGACTCTAGATTAATATAGTAATCATCTCCAACAGGCATTATGCTTTGGACTTCTGTTTGGGTCTCTTTGCTTTGGTTAAAGCTTAGAAAAAACTTACCAGCATTCTCTGTTCCAGAAAACGAACTTGCTATCTCTTCAAAGATTGCTTGACGTTCTATTGGTCCTGGATCTCCATTGTTCATATTAATAATCATGCTTGGTGTTAGACCTTGCTTAAGATGTGAACAGTGGTAAGAACTAATCTCTACATCACTCATAACATCCGTACCTCCTGCGATCCAATCGGGAAGACCATAATAGATTTGTCCTGGACTGTGTTCGAAGAAGTAAAGTATTTGTGATGGAAATTCAGCAGCAAGAAGGGGATTGTATTTATGATACGCTCTAGGTTTCCATTCTGGTTTCTTGTAGCGACCCCAATCTGAACTTACCCAATAGTATTCTACACGATCAGAATCTTTATCTAAACAACCAGATCTTACTTTAGAAAAATCTACGTGGTAGATTTCTGCTATTTCCGTTGCAGCATTATTCCAAATAACGTTCAGTGCGTATCCACCAAAGATTTCAAAGTCCATTACTACCTTTGCCCAGATATCATTCCAAGACTCTTCTGGGTTTGCATTCTCCATTAGATCTTCGTTACCTGGTTCTGCTTCTAATCCGTTGCCTTTAACTGCTGTGATCTTAGCAAGCAAGCCTGTTCTTAGGATTGCACTCTTGTTCCACATCTCTATAATAAACTGGGGGTAAAGATTGTCAATACCATAGTTCATCCATAAATTATTAGATGCACGAAATTCTATACCTGACGGAACAGCTGGGTCATTTATCTTATCAAATCTATAGAAACGCTTTTCGTTACTTGGTTTATTATCTGCTGTTGTAATTTCTGCCATGAGAATTGTTTTATCTTTTATATATTATAGTTTTAAAGCCATGCTTCTCCGTCACTAATACCTTTTTGTAGAATCACTTTTTCTTGGTCAGTAAAATCATTTAGGGGATCATTTAATTTTATCTTTATATGATCTACATTACGACTGACTGTAGAAATATTATCTTCGCTTTTACCACCTACTAGATCGCTAATAACCTCATTGATTAAAATTACACTATCATAGGTTTTTTCGTATGTTGTTCTAATGCTCATTGTTTAATTTTTATTATATAGCTGAATCGTTTAATTTTCTCCAGGCTGAACCATTATAGAATGCGTAATAATTATCATTCGAACTCCATGCTAGCATACCAGCAACTGGTGCGGCTGTACCTGTAATATTTGCAGTAGTATCTACTTTTGGAATAAACATATTGTACACTCTAATTGAAGCTGCATTATCAGAATAAATTTGTGTGCCTGCTCCAGTAGAAATAAGTAATTGATTACTTCCTGTTGCTCCGGATAAACCAGTTCCAAGCATGGTGTTACCAGACTGAGTCGTGATTGCTCCTCCTGCACTTTCTCCAAGGAAAACGTTATTTTGTCCGGTGGTAACGGTTAAACCAGCAGAGTGTCCAATGGCTGTATTTGAAGATGCTGTTGTGTTATCTCTTAAAGAATTATTACCAATTGCTAAATTACTATTACCATAAGTGTTATTAAAAAGAGAGTTATTACCAAAGGCTGCTGAGAAACTTCCTGTAGTATTATTTGCTAATGATTCAGATCCTACCGAGGTTAGTTCTGTACCAGTAGTATTATTATTAAGCACATTGTAACCAACTGCAGTGTTTTTATCTGCTAAGGTATTTTTATTTAAAGCAAATCTACCAATGGCTGTGTTACTAGATCCTGTGGTATTTAAGGATAAAGCTTGATCCCCTAAGGCTGTTAGATAAGAGCCTGTTGTGTTTGTCCCTCCAGCTGAAGCTCCAATGAAAATACTAGAACTTTGAAGATCGTATCTACCAGCGCCTTGTCCAATATAGATACTATTTTGTTTTTCAGAACCGGTGACGCCTTGACCAGCGTAAGATCCAATTATAACTGAAGATTTAATTCTTCCAAACTGGCCAGCATTAGCACCCATTATAAATGTATCAGAACAATCTCCTTGTAAATTCGTACCTGAATCTGCTCCTATAATTGTTGAACTAAATAAACTAAATCCACTTCCAGAAGCATTTGTTGCTACATTTTTTCCAATTAAAATTGCATTATTAAATGTTGATCCTGATCCGTTTTGTGCTACACTAGTACCTATAAAAACACCATCATTAAAAATTCCTGCTGAAGCATTACTTCCTACGCTAGATCCTATTAAAGTGGCACTGGTAAATGTTGCCCCAGTAGCATTTTGTGCTACACTATTTCCTATAAAAACACCGCTCTCAAAATTACCTCCGGAAGCATTAGCTGCTAAGTTAGGTCCTATTAAAGTGGCATTTGTAAATGTTGCTCCAGTAGCACTACTTGCTATGTTATTACCTATTAAGTTAGCAGAAGTAAAATTAGCGCCTGAGGCATTACTTCCTATAGTACTTCCTATTAAGTTAGTATTAGTAAAAGTAGCATTTACCGCGGTTTGTGCAACCTGATATCCAATAATGTTTGAAGTAGTAACAGTAGTACCTGTAATGTTACGCATTGCAGATAATCCAATTACTGTCGAGTTGGTAAAGGTAGCACCTGAAGCCGAGTTTGCCGCTGATGCTCCTGCCATAAATGACATACTAAATTTAACGTTCTGAGCTGCAGCTGCTTGAGTACCTAATATAACCGAACCAGTTGCTGCTGCTCCTGAAGCATTAAGCATTATACTATTTCCTATTAAAGTGCTAGCTGAAAAAGTTGCTCCGGTAGCATTAAATGCAACGCCATTTCCAATAAAATTACTTGTTGACACATTAGCTCCAGTTCCCGTTAGCATCGAAGTACCAATTATTACACTAGAACCTGCGGTAGCACCATTACTAAAAATAGTATTTCCTACAATAACATTACTTGTAATGTTACCTGCAGTAGCATTTGCCCCAATAGAGTTTCCGTTAATTATGTTATTGGTAATAGTTTTGGTAGAAGCTATTAAAATATTTCCCCCTTGTATATTATTACCAGACACAACGGTAGCAAGAGATAAAGCCCCAGTTAGTCCAGCACTTACAATTATATTATTTGCTCCTGTAGATGATGCTGGAAAGCTTGGTTGAGTGGAGATAACTAAGTTATTTGATCCTGTTGTATTTGCAGCTAAACTTCCGTCCGCACCAATCTTTATATTAGTTGCTACAGAACTTGCACCTAAGCCAATTCTAATACCATTAACACTTAGTTGTGAACCATTAAAAGTTAAATTAGCTTCTCCGTTTAGTTCTCCTGGTGTAGCTGAACCCGTTATAACACGATCATTTGCGTTGTTGTTAATAGTTGCTGATCCGCTACTTCCGCTAGATCCTGAGCTTCCATCGGCACCTGAAGTACCAGAACTACCTGAAGTGCCCGAACTACCGGTTTGACCAGATGTTCCTGAACTACCAGATTCACCTGATGTTCCAGAACTACCTGAACTACCTGAGTTACCTGAAGATCCCGAACTGCCATTAGCACCAGAACTTCCTGAACTTCCATCAGCACCAGATGTTCCCGAACTACCGGT
>Ga0181349_1001449_pt1 | contig 10185 bp, 9 predicted proteins | sample Su13VDMM110SD_FD_130106 | JGI IMG/M metagenome (GOLD analysis project Ga0181349, IMG submission 130106) | Freshwater viral communities from Lake Michigan, USA - Su13.VD.MM110.S.D | ecosystem: Environmental > Aquatic > Freshwater > Lake | place: USA: Michigan | collected 2013-07-16 | reverse complement strand
TGTTGTTCAGGTCTTCTTGTAGCATTTTGGTAGACTCCCTTTAGAGGTATATTCTAGTTTATTTATAAAAGCTTGGTTTCTAACGCGCTTCTTTGTCGCGTTATTTAGGACGAGACGTACGGGAGATTGCATCCATGTAACGGGCAACCTGTGGGTTGACGTTAGCTGGAGCAACTTCTTCGATCAGTTGATCTTCGGAGATAGCAGGAGCCTCTTCGATCAGAATGCCAGTGGAAGGCGTAGCCTTCTTCGTGACGGATTCTTTGATCTGGCGAAGCTTCTTGGTGTAGGTATCCAGGTCATCAGACTCAATGCCCTCGGCGAGGGTACGAATGCGATCGATCTGGGTAGCAGCGAGACCAACAGTCTCTTCAGCGAAGGTAGACTCGACACCTGCAACGAGCTTATCTTCCTTCAGGGAGATAATTTGCTCTAGGGCTGCATTTAGTTCAGTCTCAAGGCCTTCGTTGACTTCAAGCATCTCAGCGAGGACGTCTTCTGCCTCATCAGGGATGTTAAGGTTATGTTCAAGGAACAGGTCCTTCATTTTGCCCATGAAGTCTTCAGCGATCTCAGCACGTAGGCTGACGTCGATGGCGACTTCGTTCTCTGCAACCCAGGTGGTAGCAGCATAGTTGAGATAGGAATCAATCTGCTCATACAGGCTGTCGGTCAGGGCAGAAACTTCTTCTTCCAGAGTTGCGGCATATGCCTCTTCCAGAGCGTTAGTCGTCTCAGCATACTTAGCCTCAAGCTCTTCAGCCAGGGCAGCAGCCTCGAGGCCGACACGTGCATTCACAGCGGACTCGAACAGAGTCGTTGCTTGGTCACGGAAGTCTTCAGAAAGCTCATCACCGAAGAGAGAGTCAAGCTCTTCCTTGGTGACAGTCTTCGTGGCGATCGACGCCTTGTTCTTTGCAGCCGCACCACCATCGATTGGGTTGGTAGGCTGTGCAATAGAAGCAGCAAAGTGATTCAGGTCCTCGTCGGACATGTTTGCAGCAGCGCTAACCAGGTTAGCGAGGGTTGCAGTACGAGATGGCTTAGCAGCGATCGTTGCGGCAGCAGCGGTTTGCTCAGCAACAACCATTTCGTCATCACCGTCCATATCAAGTTCGTCGAGACCGATGTCTTCTAGATCGAGATCTAGGTCGTTGTCATCAATTTCGATTTCTGGGTTGTTGTCTTTAGGCATCGACAGCTCCTTTGGGAATGTTCTGTTGTATTTATAAATTACTGATTTGTATGACCAGACAGGAGCGCTTCGAAGATTTTCATCTTACGATCGTTGTCTAATGTACGTGCAGCAGCGTGATTTTCGATGACCTGGACGGCCGTCTCTAGAGTTGCCTGCTTAAAGATACCGTTTTCCTAGATCCACTCGACACCTTCCATGATACCTTGAACGAAAGCATCTGGGGCGGATGGGTCTGCGACAACGTCAGCAGCGGTTGCGAGGCGGAAGTCATTCTGGACTTCCATGAGTCCGTTCTGGGCTTTTAGCGTACCCATACCACGGGAGGAAACACCGAGACCGGCACCTTCTTTGATCAGGTTACGAACGATGTTGCCCATCGGAGTTTCCATGATCTTGGCTTTGCCGATGTAGTTGTTGCCATCTTTGCGAAGTTCCTTGATCATGTGCGAGACGCGGTCAAGGTTAATGGCTGGGCCAGATGGGTGACCAAGTTCGCCATAGGCACGGTTAGCAGCGATCGACTCCTTGGTGTAACGGGCAACCTCATTCTCAAGAATTTGAGATGGGTACATACGGCCGTTACGGTTCTTGATGCCGCCTTGCAGGAAGACACCCTCGATAAACAGGGATTTCTTTCCATCTTCGCCGGTGGCTTCTTCGATGTACTGAACGTCCTCAGCGATGTCTAGGAACAGCTTCATAGTGGTCGTCTCCTTAGTCGGCTAGATATTCTAGACGGGCATTTTGTTTTTGCACCTCGAGGACAAGAAAGCCCTTTGAGGCAACAACGCTGCCTTCAGGTGGAATTAGTGTCACGGAAAGATCCGCAGCGATGTCTCTATTTATGGGCAATCCAATGCCAGCAAAATCGATAAACCCGGTGGAATCCAAAACGAGAACTGTATTGGCCCCGCGTTGAATGTGCCAATACGCACCAGGCGTAGAACCATATGTTGCCTGCGTGATTGTCACACCAGTGATTACTTCTTCCTCGATGGCAACGTTACTGACCGAGTTGTTTCCTGCGATGACAATACCGGCAGTATTGGCGTTAAAGTGAAATACCGCAGACGAGTTTTCACGGTTGATGACAATATTAGGCGATACAGGCATTAGTTAGATCCTTGTGCGTCTTTGTGGAAGTTGTCCACGTAATGATCGAAGCTCTTGGCGCCGAGGTGTTTGCGGGCCGCTTTATCTAGGTGATCAATCACTTCATGATGAGGGATGCCCATCTTCCTTACCTTGTTGCTGATTGCTTCGAAACCATCTGAGTCGGGATAGTGGTTGCCCACCTCTGCTTCAATGTGTCGCGCAATATGAAGAGATCTGTTTTCCCTAGCCTCTTTTCTGGCGATAGATGAATCTTTCTTAGCAGCAGCAATGGCTGCCTTAGCAGTCGCCCTGGCCTTTTCCTTGGCCATACGAGCCTTGGAGGCCTCTAGCGAGTAATAAGGAGCTTCGGTGAGTGCTTCTTCGTTGGTCAGTTTGCCTACAGCCTTGGCGATCCCGCCGATACGCTTAGCGGCTTTCACACGTGGAGCCTCAACATCGTCAGACGTGGTTTTAAGGGCCTGATGAACGGTGTCTTTGTCAGCATACTTCATGTGACGGTTGGTGATACGATCAACCTCGTCGCGCTCTGCCTTCTTCGTGCCGTATTCTACAGCCTTGCTTGCCACGTCGTTTGATGCTTTTTTGACATACGATCCAAGTGTCGCCTTGGACAGCTCATCGATTTGTTCGACGTCTTCAGCCACTGCCTTCTTTTTAAGTGCAGCCTGGCGCTTGGCGTTGTTCTCGAGGTACTTGCTTAGATTGAAAGCCTTCTTTGGCTTTTGGCCTGGCCATTCCTGATAGTAGAAATCAGGACGGGCCTCCATTAGTCCGGCTTCTTCACAAATAGCCTTGTGGGCAGAAATCAGGCTCTTAGCATGGTTCGTAGAGATTTTATTGTACGGGTCTTTCGCGTAACGTTCTTGGAACCCAGGTTTATCCCAACCCTGAGGGGCTGGGTGAACATAGATGTCATGGTGTTTGGCATCCTTCATCGGAAGGTCTCGCATATCACCACGTTTTCTGGATCCATCTGCTTTGGGGGTCCAATTATGATTGTCGTCGTATGTGCCGGCTGGCCGAGATTTTGCGTTCCAAACTTCGCCGCCCTTGCGATACTTGGCCGCCTCGGGATTATCTTTACCTAGGCGGCCTCGCGCGGTAACGCGAAGTTTGCTGTGTTCGTCAACCGCAGTGTTATGAGCCTTGACCATTTTCTTCAGCTTGGTTAGCTTTTCTTCAGAATCCGTATCACCCGGAGTGTGTGTAAAAGCAAAAGCGCCTGAGCGGGTTTGCGCACCCTCGTCAAGAACTTCTTCATCAAGCTTATCAAAGTGCTTCTTCACGTACGCGGTTTTACCGGTGCGAAGTGTGTTGTATCCACCCCATTGATTTTGAAGAGGCTTACCATCTTGATGAGTTTTGATAATGGAAGAATATTCACTGGCTTCGCCAGGCATATTAGTATGCATCTCGTAACGGCTGGCCTTGTCACTGCCTTTAGTGCTGACGAGAGTCCCAGCTGAAGCCTCGCGCAATGTGGCACGGCCCGTCGCCCTCTTGTATCTTTCAACCAGGGTTTCTTCCTTGACGTCCTTCGAAGCCCAGCGACCATCTTCTGTCTTGTAGGATTGCGAGGACCACTTGCCAGACTTCTGGTTAGCATAACCATTTGCAACAGCACGGGCTTGCTTTACAGCCTTGGCTTTTCTGGACATTGCAGCAGCGGATGGATACGCTTCGCCTAGGATTTCTTCCTTAACGGATTTCTTGCCAAAAGCATCGTTAATTTTATTCAGGGCGTGTTGCACAGCTTCTTCTTTCGTAGGTGTTTTGAGCAGATGGCTGTAAAACCTATGCTTGCGGAAGTGTGCTTCCTGTGGGCCCATTTCTTCCGTCAATCGCGCGTCTGCCTTGTTGAGGCTGAGAGCACGGCGGTCAGCCTTCTGACCAAGCCTGACAGCGTTGGCCTGGTGCTTACGACGCTCTGCTGGTCGATCTTCATTATCCTCGGCGGATTTCCAAGAGTCGAGCGTTTTGTCAAGAAGGTTATCGTACGACCTATCACCTTTAGCGACATAGCGCTTCAGGAGATCTTTGGAAACTTCGTTGATTTCTGCGTTCTCATTGACAGAGGCTTTAGCCTTTAACCTCTTCGCCTTGTCAGCGCGCCGCTGCTCAGGAGTAGTGTGATGATCGCCGGCCATGGCCGACGGATTGGCGACATATCTAGGCTTGTGATACAAGTGAGAAGGCACATTACCTTCCTCTAGCGCATCTTCGTGCAGCTTGACATGCGTATAGAAGTGGCATGACTTGGCTACAGAGGCGCCTCCGCGGAACGGAGCGTTATGCTCGCCGTTGTCGACAATGGAGTGTTTGATGCCAGCAGCGTCCAGCGCCTTTTTGATCTTGTGAGCGTGGCCTTCAGAAGTCCGACCGGATTTGTAGAAGAAACCGTCGCGAACAATGATGTGACCATCATTGTTCCTGCTTACGGTATCTGGGTAAACCCCGCCGGCTTCCAGGGCATTCTTGACGATCTTTACACTCTCTTCGAGGTTCTGTGTCATTGGCGCCCTTAGTCGTGTTCATGTGGTTGACGGTCGTGGTGACGATCGAAATACGGGCTCGTTGGCCCATCTGTTGGCGAATATTTGTCAAAGTTTAGGTGACCCCACCGACGGTGGAATGGCCCTCTGCTGGCATAATCATGAGCTTGGAAACTGCTGAGACCATGGTCTCTAGCAATTGCTTGAACTGCAGGATGCTCAATTTCGTGCTTTAGTTCGTGGCTGTAGTGTGGATTATCTTCATCACACACGTCTACAGCTTCCCTAAATCTTGGGTGCGCTTCGATATCTGGCCTATGGTGTTCGATGTTATGACCATGGCTAGGAAGACCGATGCCAAGACCTTTATGAACAGCGCCGTTATTTTCTGCATGGCGTTGCAGAACATCACTCATATGTGGGTATAGCTGCGATTGCTTCTTGCCGAAACGCACACCTAGCAGTTCGTCGATTTGTTCGGCTTCTTCGTAGACTGCGGCATCCTTGCCGGCGTCATAACCATGCTCATGAGCGCGCTTGACGGTCTTGATGTTGGAGGCTTTGAAAACCTCATCACCATTTCCGTTGCGGTCGGCATGCTTGACAACTACGTGCTTGTCAATGAACCTCTTCTCGTCTACTGATCGAGGAGCGTATGTTTCTAGAATTGTCTTTAGCGTCTTCGCCATTGTGCTTCCTCGGTGTTGTAGTTAATATTAGGAGTCGTCTTCTGGGAAGAACCCAGCGCGTGTGTCATCACGCCTCTGATCGATCAAAGCGTGAATACGCTCTCCGATTAGTTCGTCGACAACAGCACCAACATCGGCTGGTCTCTTTTCAGAAGACGCGGCGATGATGTCTAGAATACGTTGATCTTGTGGCATAGTATAAATCTCCAATTACCTTATTTATAAGATTAGCGATCTGGTCCAACTGGTGTACCGGGCGCTGGTGGCTGATCTATTTGACCATCACCAGGTCCTCCATCAGTTCCAGGCGCAGCATCTTCTACTGATTGATATTGAGGAACGTCGACTTCTTTGGCGATTTCCTTGTCTTCTGTTTTGATTTCTTCTTCAGTCTGACGAAGGACCTTAGTACGAACCCACTTATGCGAGTAATACTTGCCGGCATAATCGTCGATCTGTTGAAGCATAGTAATACGCTCGCGAAGAATCTCAGTTTCCTTTAGTTCTTCGTAGAAATTGTCTTTGTTGAAGTTAAAGCGAATCTTGCCCTTGATTTGTTCCCAGTCTTCTGGGGTGACAATGTTCTTCAACATCAGCTGTGTGCCAAGCGTCTTGACAAACAGCTGCGAGAACGAAGCACGGAGGCGTGTAATGAACTTGGAGAACTCCAGCTCATCACGAGAAATCTCGCTAGAACGACCAAGGTTGAAAGCCTGCTCTGAGTCGAGACGGCTGATCGGCACGTTCAGAGACTTGTAGAGGTTCTTCTGGAAGTATGTGATGTCATCGATTTGGCCAAGATTCTGGCCGCCTGGAAGAGTAGTGATCTCGGTGCCTTTACCGCCTTCACGACGTGGCAGCCAGAAATCTTCCAGCATCGTCATAACTTTGCGGTCATCTTTGATTGCGCCAGTGGCTGAATCGTAAACAAGCTTGTTCTTGAACTTGTTCATGATGTCGCGTAGGTGCTGTTCAGCCTTGGCCTTTGGCAGGTTACCAACGTCGATATAGAAGATCCGGCGCTCTGGCGCACGAGAGATACGGTAAATGACCAAGGAATCTTCTAGGGCCCTCAGTTGATTCAGTGGGCGCAGCGCCTTTTGAAGGTACGACAGGATCATATCACCATTAGGGCTGGTGAGCCCCGATGTGACATGGATGATCGAGTCTTTAGCAATCTTCAGAGCCCCGTCGTTGGTCGAGTTGCCAGAAACCTGCTTCGTATTCAGAATACGGTCAGAGTAGATGTAATATTCTTTGGCAACTTCTTTGACCACAACGCCTTGAGCCATGCGCTTCGATTTGGTCTCTTTGACTTTGCGGATCTTACGCGGATCCAGATAACGCATCTCCTTGATGCCCGCCTTCGGATCTTTCGGATCGATGATCACGTGATAGTACAGCCGGCCGTCGACGTACCAGTTTTCGAATATCTTGTAAGGAGAGATGTTGAAATCCAGAAGATCCGTGACATACGTAAATTCGTCCGAGATCATCTTCTTGACGTTATCACCAAACTCCAGCTTATCTAGCATGATCTTGACAACTTCATTGTCTTCATCTTGCACAATAGCTTCGTTGATGATCTTCGTAACAGCCGTATCTAGCTCTTGGTTTTGGACGGCTTCACGGTATCTAGTAATTAGCTCGGCTTCAGATCGAATAGATCCGTCTAGATCGATAGAGGTGCCGTAGACACCTCCGGTAGAAATGTTTACAGCTCCGTCTTCGTTCACCTCGGGTGCGAATGAATCTGGTTGTGTTGCTGGATTCTCGTCTACTTTTCGACGGAACTCAAAGCCAAATAGCTGCATGCGTTGATTACTTCCATAAAAGGATGGTGGGGGAGGTTATGCCTCCCCCTCACAGTCTATCTTTAGACGCCGCCGGCATTGCCGGTGATGCTGGTGTCGATGTCCCACCAGTCGTAAGCGAACGTGCACTGGAACGTTTCGATCTGATCGTTGTCAGCCCAGTTAAGGCCGATTCCAGAAACGTCAACAGGGAAGATGCCATTGAAACGATACGTGCGTAGGGCGCGACCGTCCTTGGACATTTGGGTGACACGGCCAGTCGACTTGTAGCGGCTGGACTCTGGTCCACCGAAGGTACGAACGTTGCCTTCGAAGGAGTTGATGCGGTTGGACCACTGCTCAAGAGCATTACGGATGAGGTAGTCTTCGTCGTTCATGACGGTGACCGTCCAGTTTCCGTAGGTACGGTTACCAGCGACCTTAATTGTACGACCGAAGTATGGAACCTGGATCTCGCTGAGGGTAGCAGCTGGAATTTCAGCGGCTTGAACGAGGAATGGGACCTTCAGGTCACCAGCGCCGTTCGCTGGGTTGCTGAACTGAACCTGGAAGAGGTTCGGTCTAGCGCCACCGTAGGTCAGCTGAGAACGGATCTCGTTGATATTGAAAGCCATCGACTGTTTTCTCCTGAATGAGTGGCATATGTAATACCACCTATTTATATTGTTTGAGACCCCGTTCCAGTAGGAAAAAGGGGAGACCTGACGGCCTCCCCTAAGGTTCCCGTCCTAGTTGAACCTAGGATCTTTTATTAGAACTTACCTACGACCTCAGAGAACTCCACACCCGAACGAACGGCCACGAAGTTAAGCTGAATGAAGTTGATCGAACGGGCTGGCTTGATGTAGATGTCGCCGACAAACTCGTTACGGTCAATGACCTCACCAGTGTTGTTGGTCTCATCGCAAACGACGCGGAAGTCGTAGATGCCACGACGGCCTTGAACGTCACGCAGGAATGGCTCGACTAGCGAACGGAACTGCGCACGGGTGAACTCATCGTTGTACTCGAACAGGGTGAATTTGGAGGCCGTAGCGATAGCCTTTTCCAGAACGATGAACAGGCGACGCACGTTAATGCGATCGAACGCCGATGGCTTGGCCAGCAGAGTCTTGTCACCGTACAGGATTGTTCCCTGTCCTGGGAACGTTACGACAGGGTTAACACCGTTCTTGTAGAGGGTGTCACGGTTTGCCTTGTCAGGGTTCCACGCTAGCTTGACAATGTTCTTGATCTGACCACGGTTGAAACCAGCTGGGGAGAACCAAGGGTCACGAGTAGAATCGGTGCGAACCATAAGACCAGCAATATCGCCGTTCAGTGGAACGTAGCGGTACATGTCGTTGTACTTGTCATAGCGGTACTTGTAACCGGAGTCCATGATGAGGTACGAAGAGCTGCCCAGCGCATTGCGGAATGCAACGATGCTAGATGCTTCGGAACCGGCATTGTTGACAACGGAAGCACGTGGTGGGGATACCGTCAGAACGCAGTCGAGGCGAGTGTCAACGACGTTGTCCTTGATGTACTTGGCCAGGCCTTCGCCTAGGGAGCCGCCGACAGCTTTACCGGCCATGATGATCGAAACATCGACCTGCTCGGCGTTGGTGAAGGTGTCGTACGCAGCAGCAAGAACCGCCAGCGTTACAGTATCCTCAGCCGCACCATCAGAACCACCGGCCATGCGGATGTTCAGAGGCTTGACGTTAGTTGCACTGGCAATAGCCGCCGCCGTAGCAGACGCAGCGTTAGCACGGTCGGCGCCGGCCCATACGTAGTTGGAACCGTCATTGATGACGTTCTTGTAGTAGATGTTTTGACCGTCTGGGGAACGTGCGTTAGTCGCGCGGGACAGGTTCTGGTAGACTTCCAGAACTTGACCAGGGACGCCCGTGAAGACACCACCAGCATCGACGATGACAGCGTGAACTTCATCGCTTGCCGCAGTGTTACCCTGGGCGGCGACATATTCAGACTGGCCAGGAGCACCGTCGACAACAGTCGAGAACTCCCAATAACGCTCGAGGTCACGAGTCGTGGTCGTACCCAGTTGCGTGTACTCGTCAGAAAGGTTGATCAGGATCGAAGCGATGAAGCCGTTAGCCGAAGATGCAACAGTTGGAGCTGCAATGTTAGCAACTTTCACGTACTGACCGTTGACCAGCAGGAGATCACCATCGGTGACAGCAGCAGCCAGGGCCGCCTTGGTCGTGGTAGCATAACCGTCAACAACAGTGTCGAGGATTGTGGCGTTTGCAGCAGCGATCGTGACGGTACCGAAGCGGTCGCCGGAAACGAACGAGATAGCAGCAGAGGCAACGTTGATCGATGCGTTGGCTGGGAAGATGGTCGTGTTAGCAACGGTAGAGCTGAACTGGTTTGCGGTTTCGCAGACTGCGACGCGCAGGGAGTTACCCATCGTGCCAGGGTAGCGAGCAATGAAGTGAACGTCAGAGTCAACAGTGTCTTCTTTGACTTCCCAGTCAGCAGCGCTCTTGACAACGTGGTTAACCAGGTTGGCTGCACCAGTGTTGGCGATAGCGGACAGGACACCAACCGTGCCAGCGGCATCGGTCGTGTTTGCTGCACGCGTGACGAGAAGCGAGTTACCATAGGACAGGAAGTCAGCAGCGACGAACCAGGTCTCTGCGTTATTGTTGGTTGGCTTACCAAAACGAGCAGCAAGAGCACTTTCGTTGCTGATCAAAGTAGCTTCGCCGACTGGGCCCCATCCGAAGACGCCTGCGATTGCACCCTCAGTGGTAGAGGTACCAGGCACGATCGTAGTGAGGTCTATCTCAGAAATGTTCACACCCGCTGAAACGCTGAATGCCATGTTGTATCTCCTCTAGAGGTCTAAATTGTCCTAGTGTATT
>Ga0181349_1001448_pt1 | contig 10189 bp, 5 predicted proteins | sample Su13VDMM110SD_FD_130106 | JGI IMG/M metagenome (GOLD analysis project Ga0181349, IMG submission 130106) | Freshwater viral communities from Lake Michigan, USA - Su13.VD.MM110.S.D | ecosystem: Environmental > Aquatic > Freshwater > Lake | place: USA: Michigan | collected 2013-07-16 | reverse complement strand
TAACGAGCAAGGCACAGGAAAAACTGCCTCTGTGATATGGGCTGCGGACTATTTGATGAGCGTAGGCTTACTACGTAGGGTGCTAGTGGTGTGCCCACTATCCATTATGAAGTCGGCATGGCAGAACGATTTGTTTAAGTTCGCCGTGCATCGCACATGTGACATCGCCTATGGTGACCGTAAGAAGCGGGCGAAGATTATTAACGGCGGCGCAGAGTTCGTGATAATTAATTTTGATGGGCTTGCGATTGTCAAAAATGAAGTACTTAATGCCGGTTTTGATTTGATTGTGGTAGACGAAGCATCGGCATACAAGAACCCGACAACTGAGCGGTGGAAGGTACTGCGTGATTTGAATAAGAAAATCAAAGGGTTATGGATGCTTACCGGTACACCGGCGGCTCAGTCTCCCGTTGATGCGTTCGGACTTGCCAAACTTGTTAACCCTAAAGGTGTTGCCCCTTTCTTTGGGCAGTTCCGTGACCAAGTTATGTTAAAGGTCGGGATGTACAGGTGGATACCTAAGCCTAACGCACAGGACACCGTGCATTCTGTGTTGCAACCGGCGATACGCTTTGAGAAAGACCAGTGCTTGGACTTACCTGAGGTAACGTATGTTGAGCGTGATGCGCCGCTCACTCCACAGCAGAAGAAGTTTTATAAGATATTGAAAGATAACATGATTATGGAAGCGGCAGGAGAAGAAATCAGTTCGGCAAATGCTGCCACTAGCATCAACAAGTTGCTTCAAATATCCGGCGGTGCGGTGTATACGGATACTAAAGACATTGTAGAGTTCGATGTATCCAATAGGCTACAGGTGATTCTCGAAGTCGTGGAAGAAAGTTCGCATAAGGTATTGATATTTGTACCCTTTACCCACACCATCGAACTTCTTAACGCCTACCTAACGAACAACAAAATTGCATGCGAGGTTATTAACGGCGCGGTTCCTGTCAATCGGCGTAGTAGTATAGTGGACGACTTCCAAACAACCGACAGAATAAAAGTGCTTATCATTCAACCGCAAGCCGCATCCCACGGGTTAACCCTTACCGCAGCTAACACTGTTATTTGGTATGCTCCCGTGATGTCAGTCGAGACGTACCTGCAAGCCAACGCTCGCATCAATAGACCGGGGCAGAAGAACGCAATGACTGTCGTGCACATCAGAGGTAGTGACGTTGAAGCTAGGCTGTACCGTATGCTGAGCAACAACATAAACAACCATGAAAAAATAATTGATTTATATCGTCACGAGCTCGAAGAAAGTTCTTGACAAAGTATAAAGCTGTGGTAAAGTAGTACCCTACCCTTTCCAAGGAGCAAGAAGTGTCCGAAAAAGTATCAGCCGAAGAGATAGCAAAGATTTACATTAAGATTCGTACAGCCAAAGAAGAAGCGGCAGAACGCCACAAGACAGAAATTGCGGAGTTCAATGAACAATTAGAAGCTTTGTCCGCTGAGATGCTTGAGATTTGTAAAGCGTTAGATGTCTCGAGCATGCGTACGAATGAAGGAACCATAATTCGTAAAGTACATACACGGTACGCAACGAATGACTGGGACTCGTTGTATCAGTTCATTAAAGAACACGATGCGTACGGGTTGTTGGAACAGCGTTTGCATCAGACAAACATGAAGCAGTTCCTAGAAGAGAATCCTGACTTACTGCCCCCGGGGTTGTGGTCGGATAGTAAATACACAATAGTAGTTAAACGGAGTTAACCATGGATATACCAAAACAGCCTCCGGGTATTAGCCCCGAGGCACAAGCAGCCATCGCCGCACAACAAAGAATTTATCAGCAAGAGTTAGGGCTGGAGTTACAACTGCGTAACGCCGCTCTGCATGAAGCAGTAGAAGCATCGGGGCATTTGTGGCCAGACGAGAATCCTGACTCTACGGAGTTATCCCGTGCAGCTTCCCGAGCGCAGTTAATTACAACTACAGCAGTAGTATTTCTACAATTCCTCAAAACAGGTGAGAGCAATGAGTAACATGTCCATTTTCAAGCAAGACGTTCCTGACTTTCTTAAAGGCGGCGTCAACGAATTAACTAAATCCCTTGCAGGTAACGTCACAGGTTCAAGCAAGCGCATCTCTATCCGTGGCGGCGTGTTCCGCAAAGTTGTTGGCGGCGAAGAGGTTGGCAAGGTAACTGGTCGTGAGTTGAACGTGATTATTGTCAACGCCGCAAAGAACGTATCGCGTATCTACTACGCAGGTAAGTACAACCCAACTGAGATTGTGCCCCCAACATGTTGGGCGAACGACGGTATGGCTCCTGATTCCGCAGTGGAAGATAAGCAGTCAAGCAACTGTGCAACATGCCCACAGAACATCGCCGGTTCCGGTGAGGGTAACAGCCGTGCTTGCCGCTATCAACGCCGTATTGCTGTGACGCTTGAAGGCGATATGTCTGGTGACGTGTATCAATTAACGCTTCCTGCTACTTCTATCTTTGGTAAGGGTGAGGGCAATGTGCACCCGTTCGAGAGCTACATCAAGTACATCGCAGGTAACGGACGCAACATTAACCAAATCGTTACGCAGATTAGCTTGGATACCGACAGCGATACGCCTAAGCTGTTGTTCTCTCCTGTGCGTCATATCAGCGAAGAAGAGTGGGACGTTGTTGAACAAGCTGGCAAGTCCATCGAGGCAAAGAACGCAGTCGTGATGACCGTTGCGCAGACTGACGGTGTGAAGAAGGCGATGCTTCCTCCCCCTAAGGTACAAGCACAAGCCGAACCTGACGAGGAGATTGCTGAGCCAGTTAAGCGAGCTGCAAAGAAGCCCGAAGCAACACCTGCGGGTAAGAAGAACCTAGCTGATGTTATCAGCGCATGGAGCCAAGACGAGTAACTTATGAGCTACGGATACAGTTCGAGACTTATTGCGATGAACAAGCGAGCTAGCAAGACTAAGCTTGGCGTTGCGTTAGGTCGCAAGTGCATTGCGCTAGACATTCCAGTAACCGAAGTTGCAGACCGTTTGGGTGTAAGCCGTATGACGGTTTATAACTGGTTTGCTGGAACACACGAACCGCAACGCTTGTACGCATCCGCAATCAATACGTTACTCAGTTCGCTTTAGTAATAACTTGGGTAGGGTATGGGGGCTTGCCCCCTGCCTTCCCGTCTCTGGAATATATAGATGGATACGTTTGACCTACTTAAAGCAGTGCTGCCCCCTGACGGGTGGTACGCTGTGGTTGGTATCAAGGGCAAATCCGTCAAGCAAAAGCTAGTACAAACTCGGCAAGAATTAGATGACCTTACACAAGACTATATAACGGAAGGTCGCAACGTATTTTTTGGCTGTGCTAAGTATGCAACTGACAAGTCCCGCACGAAGGACAATGTGCTTGGGCTTAAGAGCATGTGGTTGGATATAGACTGCGGCGATGACAAAGAAAAGAAGGGCTTGGGCTACGTTGACCAAGCTGCAGGACTAGAAAAGCTACAACAATTCTGCAATCTAGTTGGGCTACCAAAGCCTATCGTTGTCAACTCAGGTCGTGGGTTGCACGTATATTGGCCGTTTACCGAGACTGTTACAAGGGAGCAGTGGGAGCCTGTCGCTTCCAGACTTTCTGAGCTATGCAAGACGCATGAATTTAATGTTGACGCAAGCGTGTTTGAGGTTGCTCGCATACTGCGCATACCCGGCACGTTCAATTTCAAAGGAGATGAGCCGCTCGATGTAGAAGTTATCACTACTGGGCAAGAGACGGAGTTCGATGCGTTTGCTAAGATACTAGGTGTTAAGCCTAAGGTGTCTTTGTTTGATACACCCGCACCGAAGTTTGAACCTAATGAGCTGACCACTGCACTGCTTGGCAACACCATGCAGAAGTTTAAGAACATCATGATTCGAGGTGAGAATGGTTGCCAACAACTTAACCACGCTTACCTTAACCAAGACACCGTGCAGGAACCACTGTGGTGGTCATCGTTAACTGTAGCCAACCAGTGCGTAGACCGCTTGCATGCAATCCACATGATGTCTAGTAAGCACCCCGAGTATGACCCCGCAGCTGCGGAACGTAAAGCAACTCAAGGAGAGAAGCCCGGCCCTCATACCTGTGCAACCTTTGAGAAGCATAACCATGGTGGCTGTGATGGGTGTAAATGGAAAGGCAAGATACACGGCCCGATTGCTCTTAGCAAGGAAGTCGTAGAAGAAGAAGAACCTGAGGCCGTTGAGGAAGAAGCACAACCTGAGCACGTCATCCCTGCATACCCTAAGCCTTATCAGAAGGGCAAGAACGGTGCTATCTATTTACCGGCTGGCAAGGATGAAGCTGAACCGTTCTGTGTATATGAGCATGCGCTATACATCGTAAAACTTATGGATGACCCTAACTATGGGCATGTGGCGCTAGTGCGTTTGCATTTGCCCATGGACGGGGTAAAAGAATTTGTAGTGCCAAATGCAATTATTGGCGGTAAGGACGAACTACGCAAAGTGCTAGCTAAGGAGGGTGTAGCTGGCTCGACTGCACAGATGGCGCACTTGGCGACATATCTAAACACGTTTGTTAAGACGTTACAATATAAAAGGAAATCAGAAACTATGAGGACTCAATTCGGTTGGGCTGAGAACAACACAAAGTTTATCTTGGGTGACAGAGAGATAAGCAAAGACGGTATCTTTGGCAGTCCGCCATCGTCCGTAACTAAACCAATTGCCATGCACATACAAGAGGTCGGCGAGTACGACAAGTGGCGCGAGGTATTTAATATGTACGCTCGCCCGAGTATGGAGCCGCATGCGTTCGCTGCGCTGACTGCCTTTGGTTCGCCACTCTTTAAGTTCACAGGACTTAAGGGGGCCATCATTAACGTCATCTATAAGCACGGTGGTACAGGCAAGTCCACTACCTTGTTTATGTGCAATAGCGTATATGGACACCCCGAAGCACTGGGGGCCATTTGGAAAGACACACAGAACGCCCGCATCCAACAGCTTGGTGTGATGAACAACCTGCCTTTCACGGTTGACGAGATTACGAACATCTCCGCAGATGACTTCTCCGACATGGCGTACAGCATGTCCCAAGGTCGAGGCAAGAACCGCATGAAGAACATGACTAACGAGCTGCGTGAAAACTCTACCACTTGGCAAGCCATGTCATTGTGCAGTGCAAACGCCAGCTTCTACGAGAAACTTGCAAGTGCTAAGGCCGGTGCTAACGCCGAGATGCTGCGTTTATTTGAGTATGAGATAGCCCCCAACAACAGCATCTCCACTGAAGAAGGCAAGCGACTCTTTGACCGGCAATTGAAGGAAAACTACGGTTTTGCCGGAAACATATACATCCAGTGGTTGGTTAACAACCTAGAAGAAGCAGTGGAAACCATCTTAAAGATTCAGGCAAAGATTGATGCCGAGCTCAGGCTTACACCGCCCGAGCGTTTCTGGTCTGCCGCCGCTGCATGTAACATAGCTGGTGGACTAATCTCCAAGCAGTTAGGACTGCACGACTACGACATGCGAGCCATCTACACATGGGCATGTAAGACAATCCAAAATATGCGAGGCGAAATTAAACCCGCCACTGACGATGCAGCAAGCGTACTAGGTGATTACATCAACCGCCACATGTCTAACATTCTTGTGGTCAAAGCAGACATTGACAGCCGTTCAACCGTAGCATCCCTACCAACGATGGAGCCTAAGGGCGAGCTACTCATACGCTACGAGCCTGACACCAAGCACATGTATCTTGTAACACGGGAGTTTAAATCCGACTGCGTTGAACGCCAAGTTAACTACAAGAATACTTTAGCCGAGCTAAAGCAGAAGGGTGTGTTCAAGGAACCGATTAACAAGCGTATGTCTAAGGGCATGAAGATTACATCCCCTGCTGTTAACACCTTGCTGTTTGACTGCTCAGACTCGAGCTTTTTGAATCTAGACGGTTTGATTAATCTGCCGGTCGAAAATGCAAATAGACAAGCTTAATTACAACATCGACTGGCGCAAGTTCAAGGTAGGGTATTCTTTTTTCATACCCTGCATAAACTGCACGGAAGCACGTAGAACGGTCACGGAAGTGACGAGAAAATTTAAAATGAACATAGTATCCAAGATTGTGATTGAAGAAGGCATTAGGGGTTTACGCGTGTGGCGCGTATAAGATATACTGCAGACAGCAGTGTAAGCTGCTACTCCTTGGAAGTCTCCCTTTCCCCCGCTTCGTGCGGGGGTTTTTTTACTACTTAGGCATGACAGTCCGACGTAGAGGTAACAGATAGGGCAAGTAATTTTCTTTGATGTACTGCCCACGGAAAGCCGTACCACGTTTTTCCGCTGTGTTTTCTAAGTGGTTGAGGATTGCGTCGTCATCAATTACTAGCCCCTCAACAGGATATCGAGCGTTAAACTTATTGATTTCTCGCATCATTTTTTGTTTATCTTTCTCGGTACTTTCGGGGGATAGATAAACGTCATCTAACTTAGTAAGTAAACTTTGCTTATCATTTTCAGCTTTTTTTACTACCTTGTTTGTTTCAAACGCTTGTTCTTGTAGGCGTGTCACTCGCGTACTTTGCAAACCAGTTGCTTGTGCAATGGTGTTAGCGGTAGATAGCTCTTCTTTCTTAAGCACAGTCATACCTGATGGCGTCTTCACGCCTTCTTCTGCTATACGTGCGGCAGTTACAGGATTCTTAAAAAATGCCGGTAACAACTTTTCCATACCACGCACGATACGGTTTTTCTGGAAGTCATCATTAGCACCTGCAAAGTTCATACCAACTGATACGCCGGGACCTAGGTTAGCAATCAGAAGATTGACTATAAACTCTTGAGTATTTTCGCTAGGCTTGCCTTCGCGCCACCACATGTTGTCATAGCTGGTTCTTGAGCCAATATTCATGTCCGACAATACGGAGGCAGCGCCTTTTTCAAGTGACTCATTTAGCCCTGTCTGTCTACCATCCATACCTGTTATTTTTATATCTCCAAACATGTTTGGTAGGTAATCATAACGGAATCGCAAATTAACACTGTCCGCAGTAAAAAGGTTACGTGCAATTCGGCGGCGTTTTTCTTCGTCGTCGCCAAACGAATCAAGTAGTGCATCAATAGTTGAGGTCACGACTGTGTATAGCGGCATGCCGGTTATGCCATGGACTAACGCGCCTGTTAACAGCACGCCGCTTAACTTATGCAAAGCTTCAAACCCTTCTGCTGTTTTACCGGGGCGCACTATCTTGTGCATGTTGTAGACGTTACGTACTAAGTACGAAGTCATGTACACAGCGTATTGCTTAAACTGCCCAACTACACGACCAACGGCGTTACGTAAAACTTTGGGGCGGTTAAATGTATCATAGCGCCCTAGCAATTCTTGCGTAGTATCAACAGCTTTCTGCACAGCCGCATCAAAGTCACCAGACTTTGCGTACTCCAACTCAAACGTCATCATTGCCGTGACTTCACGACTCAAGCGTTCTGCGCCGTTAAATGCAGCTGACATTACGTTTGCAGTTGTGCGCATCGCCGCGCCGGGAATATTATCGTATGCGTTAGCTGGTGTGCGGTTACGGTTTGTCAGTACCGATACGTTTGTGTCTGTAGTAACCCCGCGCTCGATAAACGCTTGAAAAGCCTTTTGCAGTATGGGGTTGCTGCGCACCATTGACGACGCACCGATAGAAGGCGCTACGTATTCTACGTTACCGTTAGCGAGTTCTTTAGTAACGCCAATTGATTTCCACAGGGACGAATACTTTGCAAACTTTGCAGCTGCCTTACCGTAGCCGTAGTCGTGGTTCAGTGTAGGCATTACCATCAAAGGTATTGATGCTAACTGTGCAGCGGCAGAAGCCACACCAGTAAGAAACCAATAATACGCAAGTTTGTTAATGTTATTGGTAACCCAATGGTCTTCTTGCGGCATCAACTCAGTACGCGCACGGTCAGCAACTTCGTTGATAAACAGCTCAAGTTTTTTCTTCTGCGGGTTACCTGCTAATGCTTCGCGTCCGCTGTCAATCGTGCTTTCAATCTGGTCTGCGTATTTAAGGCGTGATGCTTGGTTGGCTATTTTCATAGCCGACTCCGTGAAGTTACGGAACACATCAGCGCTAAAACCAGTGACGTTCTCTGCGTGCAAGAACTGCTTACGGTAGCTCTGCTCAGGCAGTGTCATCAGGTACGTTTGATATAACTCATCCTTGAGTTTGTCTTTTGCAGCCTCATCGAACCCGGGCTTTGCAGTAGCCGAATCAATAGCATCAAACATTTCGGAAAGCATCTGGCTTTCTTTGCTGTAATTCTTACGCAATGCGGTAATGTCATCACCTGAGTCCATCACCCGGTCTTTGCGTAGCTCTTCTACATCTTTACCCAACTCGCGGGCACGTTTAGTTTCAAATGCGTTGCGTGCAGTGCCAGACTCAAACAAATAAAATTCGCGCCCAGTTGGACCATCTACACGCAGCCAGTACCTACCACGGCGCAGGAACGGGAAGTATTCTTCAATCTTACCGAAGTCCCCTTCTTCGTGCATCTTGCGCACGGCCGCCATAACTTTACCTTTGGGGGTAGCTGGGTCGTTTACATTTCCTTCAAGCCCAAGGCGTTCAATACGCTCATCTAGCAAAGACCGTGTAAGATTGTTCGCGTCTTTATAAAACTGACGCACCATCTTGTAGGCTTCATGCCCGCCTTTCTGTTTGCCTAGTGCTTCCCACGCATCAAATACTTTGTTGATGCTCTTGGTGCGCTTAGTAACTTCACCCTTTAAAGCAGGGATGGTGGCTTGGTCAGTTAATGGGTCGGATAACCGCGCTTCTAAACTTTTTAACTTTTTGTCATTAGCAAGCGCATCCGCTCTGTTAGCAAACAAGCTAGGAGTAACGCTCTCTAGGCGTGCTAAGTGCATTGCACGACCCAATTGTTTTTGCCCATTCTTACGAACAAATTTAGCAAGGATGTCAGCTTTCTTTGCAAACGCTTGCATCATGTTTGTACGCATCGTAGACATCTGTTGAATCATTATGTCTATCTTTTTAAGCGCCGGTATCTCGTCACCCTTCCATCGAATAATGTCAGAGGTCTGCATGGGGTAAAGCAGCTTGCTAATAAACCCGCTACCCATAGCATCTAATCGAGCATTAAGCAAATCAAAATTGCCTATCGAGCGAAGCCCTGCTAAAGACTCAACGGCGTCTACAACTTCTTTCTCGCTCTCTGACAAGCGGACTTTTTCTGTGTTCTTATCAACCTTAACTCGTTTTGCAGCTAAAGCTTTTCCTTCCGCAGTGGCTGGTGCAGCTTGCTGCTCTTGGAGTATTGCTTCCGTTACCAGAATCAAATCCTGCATGGCGGACATGTCGTAGTCGTTCATACCAAATGCAGAACGCAGTGTGTTCACAAAACGATTGAACAGTTTTTTTAGTTTGCCGGGCTCGTTTGCCTTTGTAGTTCCTTCCGCGCTTAGCAAGAACTGTTGCACGTCATCGTTGGACATACCGTATGCAACAAACTCTCGAGGGTCAGAAGTAATATCTAGACCGCCCCGTTCTTCTGTTTTAAACAAATAATCCAGTGTTGGCGATACAGTTTCACCCAACAACTTAGCTTCCATATAACGGTCGTTCGCAGCGTTCATAACGCCGTACAAACTATCCATCATCTTTTGCAAGTTGTCCGGTATTGGTTTACCAGTTTCTAATAGACGGTAGTACTCTTCAATCTTGGCGTTCGTTGCAGCGTGCAGCGCTTCATGCAAGAAGATGGTGTTGTTGATACCTTGTAGAGCTGGGTCCCCAAAGGACGCTCCACGTAAGATAATATACTTAAACCGTCTACCATCTGCACCCACCGCTTCGGAGTATAGACCTGAAGCATCTGCAAATGATTCTTGTATCGTCTTGCCATTATCCAACCGTAGACCGGGCACATCAGCCTCGGAGTTAGCAATGATGAGCCGTACATCTTTTAAGAACGGCGAGAGTCTTGCGGCTAACGTTTTTTCAAACAGTGTACCGGTACGCTTTATATAATCAACCGCTTGCTTGACGTTAGTAAACTTGTTGTAAGCTGGGTTAGCTTCACCGTTGGTTTGTTCTGCCTTTGACGCACCCGTGCGCTTTTTCTCAAAATCCAAACGTGCTTTGAGGTTCGTACGCTCAAGGGGGGTGACCGCATCGCTTGCTAAGAATGCTGC
>Ga0181349_1001443_pt1 | contig 10199 bp, 35 predicted proteins | sample Su13VDMM110SD_FD_130106 | JGI IMG/M metagenome (GOLD analysis project Ga0181349, IMG submission 130106) | Freshwater viral communities from Lake Michigan, USA - Su13.VD.MM110.S.D | ecosystem: Environmental > Aquatic > Freshwater > Lake | place: USA: Michigan | collected 2013-07-16 | reverse complement strand
CCACTGTAACACCATCGGAGAGCCGCAGTTCTTTGACAACACTGTCGTAAAACAGTTCACCGGGTTTTCCCTTATATTGGGAAGCCGGGTAACTCATATTCGATGTGAGTATTTTTCTAATTGACATAGGACACGCTTCTCTAGGTTTGTCCTATTTATCGATTTAGAGGACGCCGGCCACGTCCAACCCAATAGAGATGATAGCCAACAAGAGGCTAAGACCCGCACAGGCTATCGCCGCTTTCTCCAAATACATTTTCGAACCAATAGGTCGATCAATGAAGATGAGGGACAGGAGAACCAGAATGGTGGCTATGGCCAAAATGCCCATGCCAATGATATAGAGGATTTCAAACATCAGGTAGCCTTATAACAGAGATCAATTGCAGGGGGTGTTCCAGCGGGTCTAAGAGAACAATGCACTCCCTCGAACCGATAGATATGTGCCTCATATCGGAGGTACTCGTGTGGAATGACCTCAATGGAATCACAGGTGATGATCAGGCGCTTGCCATCCTCCACCACATTGACTTCGAAATACTCACCGAGCCGGATACCGGACTGGAGCGGGAAGTCGTTCAGTTCTTCTTGGGTCAGCTTCATATCAATCTTCTTCGCGAATAATAGTAACAGGCCAAAAGCGGCAAAACAGTTCGCCGCGGTGCTTGGGGCTCACTCCAGGATCAACAGCGCACAAAGTGTACCGACGGTTACCTACCCAGACATCGCGAATAGATGCCAGGCGGCTCATGGTCACGATCAGGTGTCCGTTGTCAGCAATGTTCCAGGCTGTAGCCTCTGGATAATCCCGCTGGATGTCTTTCAGGTACCGGTCAGTCATTGCGAAACTCCAAAAGGCTCGTTCTGGCATCGCCGGCCAAGTAGGCCTCTTTGACGGCCTCGAAACTGGCATGGAAGACGATGGTGTTATCGTCCAGATAAGTCAACTGCAGGCAGGTGTCAGCGAAAGTTGCTTTGAAATGCTGGCCGGCACCATCCACGACCATTTCATAGCGGCCGGTCTCGGCAGCCATCTGCAGACGAGACCGATTGACCTGGCTGAAACTGGAGATGAGTTGTCGAGCGGTCAGATCAGTCAAAACGATTCTTCCAGTTGGGCCATACGTCCAAGAAGGACACGAGTCAGCTCGGCATCAGCCCAATCGCTGTTCGGATACTCTTCTTCGAGCTTCGGCCAGTCGAAACGGCTGTTATAGTCCTGAAGCCATACATTGATCTCAGCGGCCGTGTTGTATTTGGCCGCCTCCTGAGCCACCCAGCGCTTGGCTTGGGCCATGGTCATGTCATCAGCTGCGATAGTCATATCAATAATCCATGGCCAGAGTGAGGCGACGATACCGAGCACCTTCTTCTTCAGCAGCTTCCGCAGCCGAGTAGATGCGCTTGATGCGGCAGTCCGGATAGGCATCCTCGAAATAGTCCCGAGCTTCATCTCGGGTGGCAGCTTCAGTTTCAAAGACAGTCTCCAGACGGTCTTCGGTCAGGGCGTCAGCATAGAACAGGGTCATAGCAGGTTTCCTTCTTACTATCCCATAATACGACAGTGTGGATTTAAGTACAACGAAAAATGGGCTCAGGCACCGTGTGCCCAAGCCTCCAGAACCGGAGCAGGAGAGCCCCGACGATAAAATTCAGCCTTCTCAGCGGCCGCTTCGGCCTCCATGGCCTCATAGGCTTCCCGCTCGGCCCGATCCTGGGTCTCCAGGTAGTCGTAGTAGGCCATCCAGCCGGTGTTGGGAATGCCAACCGCCTCACAGGCAGCGGCCAGATCGGCCTTGTCCTGCTCCTGGGCCTCAGCGAACAGCTCGTCAAAGCTATTCCAGAACTCAGCCACGTACTCGGGGCTATTGACGTACTCGCCACGGGGGCGGTAGCCATAGATTTCCTTGAAGGCGTCCGAGTAGCACCAGTCGTCCGTCAGGCCAGCCTCAACTTGGGCGGCGGTGACAGTGGCGGCGGTCAGAGCAGTCGGGGTCATAGCAGGTTTCCTTCTTACTATCCCATAATACGACAACCCCATATTATGTACAATAAAAAGATCAGCGTTCGAAGGTAACTGTTCCCTCGACCTGACCAAACTGGTCGGTCCTGGTAAAGACTTTCACGTTGGACTTGATCGGTCGGCCTTCAGCCGTGAGCTTACGATTCACGTATTGGGCAAGGGCCTCAGCCACTTCCTGTGGATTCAGCTTGTATTGCTCTTGCATGATATTCTCCTAGGAAGAAAAGGCGTGGACTACGAAATAACCACCATCCATCATCGCCGTGCCCACGTGCTTCAGGCCCTGCCCATCAAAAGGCATGCCGGTCACGACCAGCCGGACGAAACGTGGCCTGGTATCAACTGTACGAGCCCAGACGTAGAGTTGGCCGGCCTGTTCAGCAAAGTGCAGAACCTCTCCACAGAAGAGGTGAGTGATGCCGTTGGGGGCGTTCAGATCAACGCTGTGTTTGAAAACAGAGTCCATCATACAGGGGTAGCCCATGCACGTGCCTGGAATCGGTTGGCCATGGCCAGAGTGAAGTCAGCAACCTGGTCATAGAGAGCTTCTCGTTCACCGGGGGTCAGCTGGTCCAGATTGGTACCGCCGACCATGATTTGAGTGAAGATCTCGGCGGCCATAGCGTCACGTGTTTCACGGTTAGTAGGTGTCATGGTAGTTTCCTTTCAGAAAATTAAGCTCAAGCCGAAAACGATCGAAGCGATGAGGACAACCCCAGCCCAAATCCACTCATTCCAGTCGTGGCGTGTCATGGTAGTGTCCTATTCAACAGATTCGAGGATGGGGAATTCACCGGCCGCGGCTTCGACCACGTGGCGGCTCATGCCGTACGGGTCCAGATCACAGGTGCACCAGCCGCCGGGAATCTTGGAGATCGTGGCGGTCCACAGCGGGACGTTGTACTCGTTGACCGGGCTGTCCGGATGCTTCCAGTACTCGCGGCTTCCGTAGGCGTAATCACCGGCCTGACCGACACCTTCCTTGATGGTGTATCCGGCGGCGATGACGCCAGCACGGGCAGCGATCAGGTTCGGGAACTCGGTCATATGCATGAGAAGTGTTTCCTTGTTACTATCTCAATATACAACGATGGGAAAATAGGTACAACGAAAAGATCAGGCCGTGAGGCGCTGATCTTAGAGGTAAATCACCGGGCTGACGCCTTGCTCATCGAAATAGAGCCGACCACGACCGGGTACGTCCAGGACGATGTCCTGAATGTACCCCTCAGGGTCATCCGTACGGAAACAGAACGTTCCCACCAGGACCTCGATCTCGCCTTGATCCGACCAGCGCTCACCCTGGAGCTGTTGACCAACCGTGTACATCACGTCTCTCCTCTTACTATCCCATAGTACGAAGATCCACATTTAAGTACACAGTTATCTTGCTGCAGCGAAATCCAAAGCCTTTCGCCAAGCCCGACCTGGAGTACTGGCTCTCTCGGAGATGATCTCTCCTCCGATAGCAGCCGATTCTACCCAGTACATGTAGCCATTGGTCTTCAGTTTGGCGTCAGGAAACTCTTTCCTTACACCCTCTTGAAGGAATGGGATGACTCTGTCTACGAGTTCGGTCATCTGGCCGCCAAATACTCGCTGCAGGACTGCCAAGCCCCCTTAGGCGTCTTGCACTTCAAGCTGATGATCATAGGCGGGGTATAGCCATGACCCTGGTTCTTCCACGACTCCACCCAGAAATCATAGCCATCTGTTAGGAGGACCGCATTTGCGAAGCCGCCCTCCACACGAACCCGCTGGCGAAGCTTGTCCAGCGGCTCCGGATCAAAAGCAAGCAGCGCATCAATCACTCTATCGTTCACGGTTCCACTCCCCATACACCTTCATGGAAGGTTACAGTCTCACCAGGAGCAACCCCTGGTCCACCGATAATCTGCATGCAGTCACCAATGTACCGCCCATTGCCTCCAAGGCGGCCAAACCATTCCTCAAACTCGATGACCTCAATGATGTTGTGAGTGTAGACCCCAGGCCAGATCTTCTTGTTCATGGCTGCCTCCTCATCCAGGCCTTCCAGATCATACGGCCGGCGACCATGGCCACCAGGATCCAGATAACAAACTCAGGACTCATCGAGAGCGTCCTGGATACGTTGAATGGCCTCATTGAGAAGCCAGGCATCTGCGTCCGTAGTGACCGTAGCCAGGACTTCCTTGATGTGCTCAATGGCCTCCCTAAGGGGCTCTTCAATCTTACGGTTCATCGAACTCTCCTGTGGTCCACAATCCACTTCTCGACCTCTGGGGTGCAGGGAACTTCGCCGGCCGTGCCAGAGTCGAGCATGCCGTCGTTGTTCCAGTCCTCGCCGAAGAAACAGAGCCCCGTGGAGTCATGCTTGGCGAAGACGTAGAGGTTATCCAGATCTCTGGGTCCATACCCACAGCCGGCCAGTACGATGGCCATCACGGCCAGTAGGGTGATTCTCATGTCAGTCTTCTTCCTTGTAAGGGGCGTAACCCACGGTTCGGATCAGCTCGTGGATCAGCTCGTCAAAGTTCTCCCGGACATGATCGTACAGGGCGATGACCTCACCATCCCATACATTGTTGTCATCACGCCATTTGATTACGGCGTCGTAAAGCTTGTCCTTCTGGGCCTGGATCTCATCAGGTTTCATTTCGAACCCTCAACATTTCATCTGCTTTTTGATAAGCCAATATCGGGCTAGCGAACAGCGGGTTATTAGCCAGCATCCCCTGGAGGGCTGCTGCAGCGAAGTAATCCCGCAGGCTCATGTAGGTCGCCACATCACCGTCGCCGTAAGGCATATCCCCGTAGCCTTCGTAGTCTCTATCGGTCATCGTTTCTTATGCTCCATCTGGTCAGCAATCTTCCAGGCTTGCTCAGCAATCCATTCAGCGCCTGACGCCGTCATAGAATAGCTGCCAAGGACCTGATGAAGGGCCACAAGAGCGCAGGCTTCCTTGAAGTTCAGGCTTGGCGGAATGTTCGGCATAGGGGTCATAGCGGTCCAATCAACATAAGGCCCTTCTGCTTACCAAGAGCGGCTGCTTTCTGGGTGGCTTCAATGGTGCTGCCCGCCGGGATCTGAATGAAGAAGCCCATCTCGGACCATTCTCCATTGAGGCTGTTGGCCGGGTCCAGGCGGACCACGGCGCTATAGCGGTACAGGCGGCGACTCACAGAGGCACCGGGTACACGTCATCCAGACCACGGTCCCAGCCGAAGTCCTCCGCTTCCTTCTCCGAGTTGAACACAAGAGCTTCATTGAAGTCCTCGGTCCAATCCTCGTCTCCCCACCACATGGGGAATCCTCCCCAGTTGATCTCGAGGAGCCAGCGTTGTTCAGTCTTTTTCATAATCAAGCTTTGAGCCAGGGGTTGAAGCCGAGGTCCGTCATCCAGTAGGCAGCAGGAGCAGGTCCGGCGCCAGCGAGGACCCAGCGACCCGACGGGGCCAGGATCATCAGAGCCCACCAGATCTCCTGATCATTGAAGGGGCTCACCGAGGGAACCAGTTTCTGGGTTCCGCAGATGCTGATCTGGACGGCGGGGAGCTTCAGTGTCTTTTCCATAATCCCATAATACGACACAGGGATATTATGTACACAACTATTATCGCATCCTCGATGGGATCCGCGGGTAGTCTGGAAAGGACATGAGCCGTCTGGATCTTTCCATAGTGGCCATGTCATATCGCTGCTTCTGGCCCCTGGTCCACTTACCCTTATGGACCAGGATGTGGATCAGATCCCGAATGATCTTGTCTAACTCGCTCTCACGACTCATCGGCCAAGGCCTTCTCTGCATCCAGGATGACTGTGGTGATGAAGTACTCACCTTCGTCCCGTGGGCTGTGGTTATCAAAGGGGTCATGGTCTGCCATAGGGGATCCGCAGCAGCAGGTCCCGGTGTTGATGGGAAGCTGCTGAGCCATAGTCTTCACCTGAGCCAGAAAGGTTGTGAAAGCCGTCCGTAGGTCTGCTTCACGATCTAACAGAACTTTCCTGGCGCCGATTACATCGGCCATGGCCGCTTGCGAGTTTGTACAACCTTCGGCCACTCGGATGACCTTGCTTTCATAGTCATACAGTAGAGCTAAATGTTTAGTGTTCATTGGCTGCCTGGATCTTCTCGATAAAGTCAGCGATCTCATTGAAGCTCCTGCCCTCATCATTCATGCAGATGAGACGGGTGTGGAGGGATAGCTTATCGCCCACCTCATCTTCCACGACCTGTTGCAGGTTCAGATCTTCCAGGATAATCGGTTGCCAGATCCGGGGAATCACTGATTGCTGCATGCCTACAGCAGACAATGCTCCTTCAGGGCGAGGGAAGTTGTAGTAGGTAGCTCCCATGTGGTCGACCTTCGGAAGTTCCAGGATCTCACACAAAACTCCAAGGCAACAGAAGCTGCCGCCCTTGCACAGAGCCTCCTGACCCTGCTCATAATCACCGGATCTCAGGGCCTTGACCCAATCAGCTGTTTTCATTTGCTGCCACCTTCTCGATATAGTCGGCGATATCGTCGAACGAGAGTCCATCGTCATTCATCTGCATCAGGTGAGATGATAGCTCATCTTCATCACCACGGAACACAACCACCTGAGACAGATCCAGATCCTCCAGGATGGTCGATTGATATTTCTGCGGGATCACGCCGGAAGACATGCGGCCCGTACCGGCATATATCCCGCCCGGACCATCGCCAAAGCTCGCAGGACCACCGTCAAAGACGTAGAAGACATCTTGGACGCTGTACTCCTCAGTCACGCTGGCATGGACGACCATCTTCGGCAGACCCTTGGCCTCACAAAGAACCCCCAAGCAGCAGAAGCCACCTTCGCCGTCTGATAGCTTCCGCTGGGTCTGACGGTAGTCACCGGATCTCAGGGCCTTGACCCAATCAGCTGTCTTCATCATTAACTCCCTGGAAACCCGTCATTGTGAGGACGGAACAGCCCGTCGAGCCATTGTTTGATATACTCCCAGAGATTCATCATTCAATCTCACAGGATGCAGATGCCTGACCCATACGGTAGGCCTCACAGACAGCCGATACAGCCACAGCCGCATTGACACTCACACACTGCTCAGGGAGCAGGTTCACGTCATACAGCAGGCTCAGAAGATCCGGCGTCTCATTGATTGTCTGCAGATAGGGTTGCAGGATCCCATGAACGACCTGTTGGGTCTCACCGTTGTCCACTGGCCACCTCATCGATATAGTCAGCGATTTGCTCAAAGGTCACGCCATTGTCATTCAAGCTGATCAGCCGGGAATGCAGATCCTCAGACCAAAATTCTTGGCCGTCGATCACGGCCGTCGGCACCCGGACCCGAAGATCCAGATCCTCCAGGATGGTCTGTTGGAGGCTATAAGGGATCACAGCTTCCTCTCGCTCGGCCTCGTCGATCCCATCCTTGGAGAAGAGGTACTCCACAACCTGAAACTCTGGATCCACCACCTTCTCGAACCCGGCCACTTCAGCCAGGACACCCAGACAGCAGAAGGCACTGCCATCACACAAAGCGTTCTGGCCTTGCTCATACTTGCCGCTACGGAGGGCAGCAGTCCATTCAGCAGCCTTCATCACACAGTCTCCAGATAGTCAGCGATCTCGTTAAACGTGGCACCACGATCGTTCTTGCTGGACAGAGTCCGCATCAGATCATCCTCTCGATGCGGACCACTTTCCGTGATCAGTTGGCCCAGGGGCAGATCCGAGACGATGGTATCACGAACCGACAGAGGAATGATCCCACTGTCCTCTGCCCCATCCCCAAAATCGAAGGTCAGGATATTTATTTCGTCGATTGGATTGAGTCGGTGCTGAGCACCGGCAAGCGTAGCCAGGACGCCGAGGCAGCAATAGTTAATGCCGCCCCCTTCAGCCAGCTTACCCAGGGCTCCGGTACATTGATTGAATTCCCCAGAGCGAAGTGCATCGATCCAGGCCTGCTTAGTCACGGGTGTCATGCGGTTCTTCCTGTTTCAGTTGATAGCCACCACTGGGATGGTAGATGAGGTCACATCATTTGGTGGGCTTGAAATAATTAACGACCCCTGGACGGTTCATCTGCCGTTCCATGTCGGCCTTCAGCCGTTGTGGGTAGCCGGCCAGTCTCACAGAGCTGCAACCATGTCTTCAAACAGTCTGGGCGCATTCGCTTGTGGAAGCTCCACGACCAGGCAGTATTGAACCGATCCGGTCACAATAGCCGTTTTCATGAAGCGAGTGGCCAGCGTCTTGCCAACCAGTTTGGCCAGGCTCTCTTGAACGTCCTGCAGCCGCGAACTCATGCTGCCCATATAGGACATCTCGATGGACCGCTTCTTGGCAGTCACTTCGAGCATTCCGTACGTGCGCGTTTTCATGGGTAGCTCCATTTACTATCCCATAATACGATACCACGATATTAAGTACACAACTTAATCAGCCGAACGCTCGATGATCTCCAACATGGTATCTACCTCATCACGGTTCAGGACGATGTTGTTGCCCTTGCCATGGAGCAGGACCTCATGGAGTTTGGTGATCCGGCTCATACGGACATTGGCATCCACGTTCTCACGGCTGGGCGTAGCAGTGGTATATGGCGGCACAACGCCCCAGCTCTTCCCTTGATTGCCGTTGTTAATCTCAGCGTATCCGACACCTGTCCCAAGCCTGATGCTCAGCCCCGGTGTGGTTGGTGGGTTGAGCCGGACGATCTCCTCGATGTTAGGTGGAGTGAAGTCGGTGATGGCTGGCTTCAGTAGGTCCTCGGTGATCACGACGGAGTAGATGATCTCACTGTGCCCGTCGTAGTCCGTATCGCTCTCGTACACGCTCACCCGGCATTTGGCAGTGCTGTCAGCGGCGTTGATCCCGACCTTGCGGAGGGCGGCGAGGCACAGCGCATCATGGGCTTCTGGCTCACTCAGAGTTACGTCGTGCACCCGTTGGTGCGTCTCTGTGGTCACAATGGATTCCGGCATCTTTCCTTGGGCGTACATGGCTCTCTCCGACTCGCAACATATTTAGAATCGATATTAAATCGAATTTAATGTTGTTTTGCTATCTGTGGTATACGGGTGAATGGTGGTGACACAACTAAAGGTTAGGTGCACTCATCAGTGTTGGCGGGTGAGTATATAATCTAAAGTTATGTCCTTCCGAATCATATAGACGATCTGGAAGGTGGCTGAACTGCGGGTAAAGCTGATCATGTCTGGCTCTCTATGGCTTTGTCTAGAGCTTTAAGGACGTCTTCATGGGTGGTTGATGGGCGATCATTGAACAGCGGGATGGAGGTGTCGATGACCGTGTCCAGCACGTCCATGGCCTCATACGCCGGGGCACTCTCGCTAGGGCTGATAGTCATGCCGGCACGGTTGATCGCACCCATCAGACAGAAGCACACGGCTTCAGGTTGGTTCCATGCGATGCATGCGCCTGCGCTGTCCCTTGCTTGGAACTGACGGGTCCATCGGCTCGGGTCACTCAGGATCTTTCTGGCGCCAATAAGGATTTCGGTTATCTTGCTCATGCGTTGAAGCTCTCGAAGACACGGTCACGCTGTTCACGTGTGTTGAACCAGAAGACCACGTCATCGAAAGGATCGGGTGTCACGTGGTTATCAACGACGAACTCAGGCAAGTCTCCATCGGCAATAGGACCACGCGGGTTCTCCTGGCCAGTATCCTTGAAGACGATGTAAAAGGCCTTGATGCCGTCCTCTGACACCGTCTCTCCTGTTCCAAGGAAGGTGGAACCGTATCCGAATATCATCTTGCTCATGTGAATCTCTTTCTTCCAATGATTTCTTCACCGACTTCTACTGCGGTGGATAGTTCTGCTAGATCTAATGCCATGCACGTCACATGACATTGTTTCATGATCCCTCTCTTTTGTAGAGATAATGCTGTTTGTGCACTCTCTTCTAGATTGAGGAGGGGGAGGGAGATGTGTTCATCGAGTAGCCGCTTCTCATTCTTTGAGTTGTTGAGTGCGTCTTGAACACGGACCCGAAGCTTCTCGAAGTCACGTAGGACGATGTCGATCGGTCTCATTGAATGACTCCTGCCTTCCGTGCGTTCTCGATGAATGAGGTGATGTTCTCACGACCAATCGGGTTCATTGAGTGAACGGTGTAATCTGGGAAAGGGTAAGCGGACCCGATATGAAACACCAACCACTTGGCTGCATCAT
>Ga0181349_1001441_pt1 | contig 10206 bp, 13 predicted proteins | sample Su13VDMM110SD_FD_130106 | JGI IMG/M metagenome (GOLD analysis project Ga0181349, IMG submission 130106) | Freshwater viral communities from Lake Michigan, USA - Su13.VD.MM110.S.D | ecosystem: Environmental > Aquatic > Freshwater > Lake | place: USA: Michigan | collected 2013-07-16 | reverse complement strand
TGCGGAAGTGCGTCGCCGTGCCGGTCCCGCTCGCCGTGTTGGCCCACGTTCCCAGCAGCGACTTGGTGCCGCCTGACGCCGCCGCCATCCAGTCTGAGGGAAGGTTTTCTTCCCACAGCAGCGAGCCCGTGATGGCATCTTGAGGGCTGGCGGGCTGCGTGCCGCTATAAATGCGGATGACCGCGCTTGTGCCAATCGTCGTCTCGATCTGGTCGAGGATGGCGTTGCGGACGCCCGTGCTCAGTTTCAGGTTCAGTGCCATTATTTAATCTCCTCAGATGCCGCGCTTGTCTTGGTCTCGGTTTTGACTTTCGGGGTCACGACGCGCCGGGCGCGCTTCTTGCCAGTGGCGGCGTCAATCTCGATTTCGACAGGAGCCAGCATCAGCTCATGCAACTCACGCATGCGTCGCTCTGCAGGTGACTCACCGAGGCTCGGGAAGTCGTATCCATCGTCGTCAGACATGGCCGTGCTTGCCAGTGTTGCATTGTGCATCTGCGATGCGTGCCTCAGCTTGTAGCGTTCCATGTCGAGCCTGATCTCCAGCTCCTTGGACTTCATCCGCAACTCTTCGCGCTTGATCTCCAGCTCGGCCAGCCGGATGTCCTGCTCGGCTCTCAGCTTTTGAGCGTCGGCTTCGATCTTCAGCTTGTCGTTTTCCTCGCGCATCGCCGTCTCACGCGCACGCAGCTCGGCCTCGTGCTGGTCGGCGATCTGCTGCGTCTGGACCTTCTCCATTTCCAGCTTGGCCCACTGGTTCTCGATCTGCAGCTTCTGCTGCTCCAGCTGGGACTTCTGCAGGTCGAGCTGGAGGCGCGCTTGGTCGGACTGCGCCTTCATCTGGTCGGACTGCGCCTTCACCTGCGCCGCCTGCCCGTCCATTTGTATCTTCTGCAGCATGAGCTGCGCCTGCTGCGCCTCGGTCTGGGCCTGCTGCGCCTCGGCCTGCGCCTTGACCATCGCCGGGTTCGGCTGCTGCGCCGCTTTCTCCGCCTCCTCCTTGGCGATCTGCTGTATCTCCGCAACCAGCGAGGTCGGGATCGGCGCGTACTCCATGAACTTGAGCAGCACGCTCGGCGGCAGGTTCATCGACCGCAGCAGCGGCATCATCTGCCCGAGGAACTGGAACACCCGCTCCTTCTGGTTCGGCCCGGTCGGCGCTTCATCGACGATCACGTCGTAGCGGCCCGTCGTCTTCTCACGCACGAGAGGCAGATACTGGATCGAGCCAGTGCGCCCGCTGATCCGCACGAGCCTGCCGTCGCTCATGTACTTCTGGATCATCTTGAGCAGGTGGCGACCGTGCATCCGACGATAGCGACCAAGCGAAGAGAAGAACGCCTTCAGGACGCCGTAGGCAGCCTCCTTGCGCGTCACATCGACGACGCCTGCCTGCTCGCGGTCGATGATGCCAAGCATCTCGTTGTTGACGCCTGACACGCCCGGCACGGCCTCGTTGGCGATGGCGAGCAGCCGGTCGAAGCCCGCCGAGAGCTGCGACATTGGCTTGGGGACGACCTTGTTGCCCGAGACCGCGCCCGCCTTCGTCCACACGATGGTGTCGGATGCCGCCCAGTCTTCCTCGGCCTGCACCGGGTCTTCGAATGCATCCACCTCGGCGAGCAGTCCGCCCTTGGCGTTGGTGTCCACGATGCGCTGTATCTGGCTGATCTGCTTGTTGAGCAGGCGCTGCGGATCGACCATCGCGCGCACGACGCCGTACCAGACGCCCTTGTTGCGATCCAGCTTGCCGGTCAAAAACTTGTAGGTGAACTCGCCGCAGTCGAGCGCGCCCGACATGACGATCTTGTTGCCCGCACGCACCGCGCGATAGAAGCGCGCGACCGTCGCCTTGGTCGCCAGCTCGTACAGCTCCGGCGCCTGCTCGGCGAGGCGATTGAACTCTACCTCCTCCAGCACCTCGACCTGTCCCATGTTCTGGTTCGGCACCAGATACACGACCTCCAGCTCGCGCCACTGGAACTCGGTCACCCAGACATCGTTGCGGCCCATGAACTGGTCGGCGCCGCGGCCCTGATAGGCGGAGTTCGGCGAGTTGTCGTGGACCCTGTTCGTCGATGTCGGAGACGCGTCGCTGTCGCCATCCGTGCCAAAGCGGCGCTTGGCTTCGTCCTTGGAGAATGCACGCTTGCGACGCAGGTAGCCCGCATCGACCGCGTTCGGCCTGCGCGCCGTCGCGTCGATGGAAACCTCCATCGGATCGACACGCTCGACCACGGCGCGGCCTTGGATGTCGCTGTCATAGTCCATGCGGCTTTCGATGACGCCGAGCCCGCAGATCACGCAGTCGCGGAACGCCTCGCTCTCCTCGTCCTGCGCCTCGCACTCGTCGCGCACCCACTCAGCCGCCGAGGTCAGCAGCTCGTTGACCGCCACGTCCTGCATCGAGCCATCCGGCCCGCGCACCGCCGTCTCGCGCGGGTAGTAGCGAACGGTCTGGCGGTTGGTCATCTCGGAGCCGCAGATCGCGCTGACGGTCGAGTCGATCTTGTTGATCGACACCGTGGTCAGGCCGAGCAGCGCGCTCGCCTCCTCGGCGTCCTTGTCCCACTGGCGACCGGCGGTCACCTCGTAGGCCGTGACGGCGTCCTCGCGCCACTCGCTCCAGTGCGCGTCCAGCTCCTTGTCCCACTCGCTGAACTTGGTCAGCAGCATCTCGTGGTCGTCGAGCCAATCCCACCGCGGCGGGTCGGGTATTTCGATGTCCGGCGACGGCTCCGGCCTCGGCGCCTGCGGAGGCGCTGGGGGGGCCTGTGGTGGGCGCTGCATCATTTGGGGGGGTTGGCCCATCGGAGGCATCGGAGGCTGCTGCTGGCCCATCTGGGGCCCGCCGGGAGGCATCTGCGGGGGTTGCATGGGCTGCGGCTGCATTCCGCCGGGCTGGACGCCCTGCATGCGCGCCGCCTGCATCCGGCGCATCAGCTCCGGGTCCATCTGGTTCGGAGGCATTCCCATCAGGCTATCTCACCCTTCGTTGCTTCTTCGCGCTGCAGGTGTGCGAGCAGTGAGCCGACCGAGCCGGACGACACGGCGGCGGCGACGATTGCGCTGATCTTGCCGCTGGTGAAGCCCATCTTCCGCAGGTAACTGGCAATTCGCTCAACCGCAAAATCCTCTGCGGTCTGGATTGCAGGTTCCATCAGTTCCGCCCCCCTCCGCGCAGCAGCAGAGCCGGGCTCGTAGCCCTGATGATCGAGCACGCCAACCTTCTTGAGCGCGCGGCCAATACCCTCGGACGTGACGATGTTCATCATCCCGAGTGGCGTGATGCTTCGCTCACTCCACCCGCCCGAACCCCGGAGGTCGCCCAGCTCGTCGATGACATCGTCGCCCAGACTTCGATGCAGATCGGTGATCTGCGGCCTCGGCATGGACTGTATTTTCTGCCACAGGCGTGGCGGTGCTTTGGGGTTTTTGATCGCGTAACCAAGACCGCCATGAACATCGAGAGACGTGATCCCGGCTGGATAGTCAGGCGAGCCAATCATCCACATGTAGTCCTCGGCAGAAAGGCCGACGCCCAGCTTCAAGGGGCCGGTGGCGTCGCTGTTGCCCAAACCTCCGCCGATCCGCTCAACTGCTGCGGGGTGCGAATGATATAAAATCCCACCCGGCACCACATCCTTGGGCGTTAGCGCGTCCTGCTCCCACGAAGTGTACGGCTCCGCCGGACGCGATGTCGGCGTCGCCGTGCCGCCGTGTTCGTTGAGCCCGCGCTTCCAATGCGACTTGGGATGGTTGCCGGAGCCTCGGACAAACGCAGGAGCGAGGTCATCCGACGCCAGCAGCTCGGCTAACTGCTCGTTACCCTCGATCAGGTAGCGTGACTGGTCGGCCCAGTCGGCGTCCTTCGTCAGTCGCGGCTTGATGCGCCCAAGCACCTCGATCACAGGCTTGCTGAGCCATCCCATCACATCGCCCACTGGTTACGTTTGTCGCGCATCGGACTGCGGAGGCGAGGCTTGGTGATGGCCATGCGTTTCATCATCAGCGCGTAGCGGCTCGCCGAGATGAGGTCGTCACGTTCCTTCACGATCAATCCATCCTTCCGGTGATAGTACAGGCACTCGTCCAGATACGCCTCGCACGAGGCAAACACGCGCCACCGCCCAGTACGCATGCGGTCGAGCATCTCCATCACGCCAGCCTCGACGCCGTTGCTGCCGTCCTCGAATGTCGCCCGCTCCTGCATCATCTGCAGGCCCTGCGCCCTGAACTGGGCAGCCAGCTGCTCACCAGAACCTTTATCGTGTTGTAACCCGTCGTGCGGCCACGCGACCGGTATCCACGGCCCCCACGCCTTGATGGCCGCGGCGTGGATGACAGGCGTCTGCTCGCGCTTGCGGTACTCGTTGACGATGTAGATCGTGTCGTTGTCGCGGTCCCACGCCATGCGGGCGGCGGCGAACGGGTGATCCCAGCCGAAGTCCACGCCGACGCTCTGCGGCCAGTCCTCGGGGATGGTGAACGGGCTGCATTTGATCTCGGCGAGGTCGATGGGGAACACGCGGCCAGAGCCGAGCTGCGGAATGCCCTGCGCGCGTGCGGCGCGCTCGTGCTCGGGGTAGCTCGCGATGATCGCGTCGGCCTGCTCCTGCGTGTAGAGCAGCGGGACCGTGTCTTGGATGGTGGCGCGGATGGTGTAGCGGGTCACACGTCCGCTTCCATGTCTTCGATTTCGGATACAGCCGCCATCAGCCCGCCGCTTGAGACCAGCGCGGCAATGATCGCCTTGATGGTCCCGCTGTCGTAGCCGCTCATCTTCAGCCAGTTGCTGACGATCTCCTCGGCAGCTTGAGCAGACGCTTCGACTGCAGGCTCCAGCATCGCCGCGCCAGCTAACTGCGCCTCACCCGCCGGTAGGTTTCCGAACTCCGTCAGGACGTTCGCACGGTTCAGTGCCCGGCCCACTCCCAGTGTCGCCGCCAGCGTGTCCGATGTCGCGTCGGTTGGCGGGTCGAACCGTGAGCGCGGGCGCCCTGACGCCTCGACACCAGACCGTATCCAGTTCGGGGAAGATGCTTCCAAGAGGCTCTTCTTCGCCGCCTCTCGGGCGTCTATCTGCATCTGGTGCCATGTGACGGGCTTTATGTTCGGGAGTTTTTCGTTGCGGATCGCATACGCAAATCCACCTAGCGGATCAAGAGATGTGATGCCCCTGTCGGCCTTGGCTCCTCCGCTCCCTTTCAGAAGCACGCCGAGGTCTCCAAGCGACAGGGCTGCCGGAAACTGCTCCCCGCTTTCAGCGTCCAGCGTGTGAGGATGAGAATGGTAGATTATCGACTTGTCGGGATTGGCTGAGATTGGCGGGTTAACACTCGTCGGGTCGCGGTCTGTGATGGTCTTCAGCGCATCGGTCGGCGTGGCGATACCGCCGTGCTCCCAATTTGATGACGGCCCGCCGAAGTTCATGGCGTCCACCAGCTCGGTGTTGCCCTTGGCCAGCTTGTCGCGAATGACCTGCCACTCCACGTCGTCGATGCCTTTCGGCGGCTTTATTTGCTTGAGCAAGCCCACGCCACGCTCGACACCAGCATCCGCAATGAGACGATTGAACAGGCCCATCAAACTGCCTCCCGCTCGCGCTTGTCGCGCTTGGACATTGCGAGCAGACCGCCACCAGCCGCCAGAGCCGGGAGCGCCGCCATGATGTTCCGGTTCTGGAGCATCCACTGCTCCCAGTCGAAGTCTGCATTCGGGCTACGCATGTCGTGAGGCTGGACGATCATGTACGACTTGCTGCCCGCATCCTCGACATCGTTCGTGTACTTGAGCGCGCCGATGTTGAACTTGCCCAGCTCGTGCGCCAGCATCTCGCGGCCCGCCATGTCGCCGTCGCGAGAGGTGCCCTTAACGATGGCTCCAGACCTCACTTCGTCTGAGTTCAGCAGCGTCCGTCGCACCCAGTCCCTCGGCGCCCTTGTCGGCGGGCGCGTGCCGTACCCTGCCCACTGCAGCTCGTTCGCGACCGCATCCACGTCGTTGGGGCTCATCGCGTCGAGCATGCGGTCCAGCGTGCGCTTCACGAGCGGCGCGTTGATGGCGGTCTCGCGGTTGCCGTATATCTGCGGCGCCACCTGCCACATCACGCCCAGCGCGCTGTGGTCGCCGATGTCCTTGTTGATGTCGAGCACAGTCTTCTTGCGATTGAAGCGTAGCGGGATTGTCGCGCCGTAAGCGTTTTCACGATTTGGCAGGTTGCTTGAATATCTCGACCCCTCGGGGCCCATGCGGTTCTCGAACAGGTCGCGCGCCGCCTTCTTCGTGCCTACGTGAGTGAACGGCGAGAACCCCGTCTGCATCTTCTCATCGACGTTTACCTTCTTCAGCCAGTGGTAGACTTCATCGCCCTCGCCGAACAGGTCGATGGCGCGTGCCTGCTTCAGCTCAAACGCCTCGCGCGCGGCCTTCGCTGCGCTGTTGAACAGTCCCATCAGGCCATCTCCGGCTGTCGCTGGTTGAGCATGCTCGCCAGCGTCGCCACGCCAGCTCCAGTGATCGGCAGGCCGTACTTCTTGAGCAGCGGCACGAAGTCCGCGAACGCGCCGGTCAATTGTTCTTCGGGCTTGAACACGACCATCTCGCCGCCGTGGATGTTGTTGGCGAGACCGCCGAACTCCTCCAGCACTTCCTTGCGTGTCTCGGCCTCCGGCGTCCAGATCGCGCTGTCGTAGCCCTTCTTCATCAGGTCTTTCACGCGGTCAGGGTCTTCGTGGAGGTCTACGATGCCCATCTCATCGACTATCGGTCTCGGGTTCTTCACGCGAGCATAGAGCGGCGCGACGTGTGGCGTGGCCGACAGGCGGTCGCCTGCAACGTCCATCCACTTGTACTGCAGGCGCTGCTGGTTGTCGTAGGCGTCGCGAATTGCGTGCCACTCCGGCGTCTTCGCCGCCGCAGACAGCTCGTCCATCTTCGCGACCACTTCGTCTTCGACTTCCGCCATCCTTTTCTGCATGGCCTTGAAGTCATCCGCCGTGAAGTTCGCGCCGGGACGATCCCACGCCTCTGGGTGCGGGTACTCTTTCCAGAACTGGTCCCAGTTTGCGGGCAGCCCCTTGGACACTTTCACCAGCTCCAGCATGTTCTTGCGCCGCGCCGGATTGTCCCACTCCTGACCCGCGTCCAGCCTGCCGAGCATGCCCGGCTTGTTGACCACGTCGTAAGCGGCCCGCGCCTCTGCTTCGACCTCATCGCGCAGCTTCTCGTGCGCCTCTCGCGACATCGATGCGGCAGTCAGCTCCTGTCTGCTGGGATGGTAGTCGAACGGATTGTCGAACCCCGCCGCGTAGGCCGACGCATAGTGCGGGCTGTCAGACACGTGCAGCGCACGCCCCGCCTCGATTTCCTTGCCGATGTCGAAGGTAGTGCCGCGAAACAGCGGCATGTCCGTGTTGAAGCCCAGCTCCTCCAGCTTGGCGCGTCGAGCGGGCGAGATACGCGGCCCGCCGCGCAGCTTGCTGACCATCCGAAGCAGTGCCATCAGCTCACCCGCCTTATCCGGTTGGCGTTGCGCGCGTCCTCGTTGCTGCGCGCGATCTTGTGGTTGCGCTCCGCCTCATCGTAGGCGCGGCGCATGTCCTTCATCACGTTGTTGAGCACCGACATCTGGTCGCTCGGCTTCAGCCGGTAGTACTCCTTGCTGAACTGGACTTGCGCGCGGCCCATGCCGAACAGCGGCCTCGTGAGTTTTGCAAACGTCGCCATCAGACCCTCGCCCTCGCCGACAATGCCATCAGCCACTCCGCCTGCTTCTCACTCAGGAACGAGTTGATCCCGTAGTCCCGCCGCATCGTCTCCAATGTCAGCACGAACGATGTCTCAGCCGCGGTCACGCAGCCAAGCATCGCCGCGTCGATTGCCGCCTTGAACTCCGGCTCCTTGGGAAACCACTTCTTCGCCTTGGTGCGGCCAGTCGATGGTTCGTCCGGTCCCTTGCGCCACTCGCGTGCGTCTGCCGGTCGCGAGGGGCGAGGCTTCGGCGGGTCAGCCCACACTGGGCGGTCGAATGTCGATGGCATGCCAGTGCCGAGGAGATCGCTCCACTGCACGTCTGCGTCCTTGCGGATACGCTCGATGGCGACGGCGGCGTTGTCACGCTCGCCTGCGCTGTCCGAGCCCAGCCTGCCGAGCAGGCCGATCAGCTTGCGCCTGTCGTCAGGACTGAGGGTCATCGCCGTGGCAGCTCAAGCTGCGACAGGGCGGCGATTGCACATGAGCGCGCCTCGCCAATTGTTTTGGCTTCGATGATCCGCTTCAGCCAATGCTTGGCTGCGCCCATGCGCGCCTGATCCATCAAGGCGGCGTCGAGCGTCTCGCGGTTGAGCATGCCGCGCTTCTTGGCGACCGCGGTCAGCAGGAACTCGGGCTTGCTCATGTCTCCATCCTCGTCTCAGCGTCGGCGCTGTCTTCGCGGTACTCAGGATAGGGAGCCATGAGGCGATTGAACTCCGCACAGTCGCCAGCCATCGCAACCGCAATCATCTCGCGCCGCGCATCGACCGGTATGTCGTAGCGCAGGATCAGGTTGTACATCTGATCGAGCGCCCATCGCCAATCCTGCAGCGCGTCGGCAAGCAGCACCCAGTCGCCACTGAGCGCGGCCTCCATCTCGGCTGGCCACGACGGCGCTGCACGCACCATGCCTTCGCCGTTGTCCCCATCCCACACCAGTTTCAGATATTGCGTCATGCCATTGCCTCTACGCGCTTCACGATTGTCTCTACGACCTTCACGTCTGCCTGCTTTCGGAAGTAGCTCCGCACCGGCTTGTCTGGCGATATGGTACGCATCTCCACTATGCCGTTCCCCACCAAGACAACTACACAAAGCTCTTTGCCGTGCTTCGTCTTGACGATGTCGCCCTGCCTGATCGTCATGCCATTGCCTCCACATCCTTGGAGCTAATGAACTGGCGAACCACTTCGCTCAGTCCCAGCAGCGGCGTGAACGTGATCAAGGTGAAGAACCCCCGCTGGCCGCGCTGCGTCCTGACGCGGCCCTCGGAGTATACATCTTCGGGCGGCTCCTCATCAAACCAAAAGGCGTCGATGGTGTCGCCCTGCAGCTTCTCGCGGCCCTTCTCGTAGCTCTTGAAGATCAGGATGCTCTCGCCCTGACTGACGCTGCCGCCGCCGCCGAACCTGATGGTGCAGCTGTCGAGGCTGTCAGGCACGCCACGAGCCCGCTGGGTCGTCAGCAGAGCGTCGTGTGGGATCATGCCAGTGCCCCAGCTGTCCTCGATCTGGGGCGGTCCTATGAGCGTGCGCTGCGGGTTGTCGCGCGTGCTCTCGCCAGTCACGCCAGCGACCCATATCTTCGTCGGCTTGTCGAACACCGCGCCCGGCCACCAGTCTGGATAGCGGCCCGTCAGGTGCAGCGCGATCTCGGCTGCGCCAGCTTTCGTCTTGCCCTGCTGGTTTCCTGCCATGAACAGGCGCTCGTTCCCGTCTGGCGACAGGATCGAGCCCATGCGGTGGAACTCAAGCTGTTTTGAGTATGGCCGGTAGTTGGCCAGCTGGTTTCGGCTCGCCCTGTGCAGCAGTGCGCGGGACATCTCCTCCCGCAGCCGCAAGAGCCTGTAGAACTCGCTCGTTGAGTTCGGCGATGGAGGCGCGGAGTTGGTCATCGGTCAGGTGATCCAGATCGGAGAATGGCGTTTTGACGTTGATCTCCTGATCAACGAGCGAGGCGCACACGCGCAGGTATCCGAGCGGGTTCTCCGTGCGGACGCGCTTGATGACCTTGGCGCCTTCCTTGGCGAAATCCTTCGCGATGTCGGTCACGAATGACCTGCTGAACTCCTGCCGATAGCCAGCCTTCGGACCAGCTGGATTGCCAGACTGGCCGGGCTTGAACGGCTTCAGGTTCCGCAGGCTGTTTGGCGGCGGCTTGGTCTTTGACTTGGCAGTGACCTTCGCCTTCCTCGCCTTCGGCTTTTCGACGACCTCTGCGTCCTCACTCATGCGACCTCCTCCGTCACGAACCAAGCTGGTTGCGGCTTCATGTGGACCACTGGGACGAGCAGACACGGCTCGATGTCTGCAGTCGCCCCGATCCGATCAGTTCTGCCTTTCATTTCAATTGTGTAGCGCAGGAACTCGACTGTCACCAACATCGACTTCGCTACGCCGTCGTTGAACGCCCAGATGATGACTGCGTGTCGCCCGGTGCGCTCCGCCTCGA
>Ga0181349_1001436_pt1 | contig 10223 bp, 13 predicted proteins | sample Su13VDMM110SD_FD_130106 | JGI IMG/M metagenome (GOLD analysis project Ga0181349, IMG submission 130106) | Freshwater viral communities from Lake Michigan, USA - Su13.VD.MM110.S.D | ecosystem: Environmental > Aquatic > Freshwater > Lake | place: USA: Michigan | collected 2013-07-16 | reverse complement strand
CAATCTGCATTCAAGACCAAATGCCCTGCTCAGTACAAAAAATCACAAATGATGTTGTCAAAGTTCAAGAAAGCTTTTAATAAAGTTAAAAAAAATGTCAAGTGATACTAAAATGAACAACAGCTGTCTAGAAGGGTACAAGAATGTACAAGAGGAATTCATGAAAATACGAAATAACAAAACATTATCAGGAACTTCGAAATTCCAAGAGATGGAAAAGTTGGCAAATTCCGATCGGTACAAGAAATTCCGATCAGAACTCAAGACCAAATGCCCTAAGCAGTACAAAAAATCTCAACAAGTTTTCCTGAAACAAGCAAAAGGTATTGAACGTCTCAAGAAAATGAAAATGTTTGCAAAAAATCCCAAACTCCAAGCATCGTTTTCTTATATGTTAAAGGTTATTAAAAAAGTTAAAAAGTAAACCTAGGTTTTGAATAAACGTGACACTTTACTAAATAAAATCTAATTAATAATAAATGAAAACCCCACCCAAATCCAACAGCAAATTAATGATAGCAGGAGCAGTAGTGTTCTTCGTGTGCTGTATATCTCTATTGTTTTTCTTTACACGTGGTTCAAAGACTTCTTCTTCATCATCTTCCAGCTTCAGACCCTCCTCTTCTTCCACCTTCCGACCATCTTCCTCCTCTTCTTCCACCTTCCGACCATCTTCCTCCTCTTCTTACAGCTTCAGACCCTCCTCTTCTTCCAGCTTCAGACCATCTTCCTCCTCTTCCTCGGTTGTATACACGCCTATTACCGTCATGACAGAAGACATAAAATTATACTACGGTAATAAACTGGAAAGCGGGACTAAAGTAGCTGGTAAAACTCCATTTATAGGTTTCAATACAGTAGGACAACTTATTTATAATGATGGTACATCTTCAACTATATTAGTAGGTAGATTTATACCATCGGCAACCTTACAAACCCCAGTTGACCCAACAAAAACGTATATGAAACTATTTAACACACCGCCGCCAGATGAAAAAACTGGACCTGCTAAAGTAGGTATAAGATTATACCGAAACGGGCTTATGTACTACGAAAAGTATAAACTTATACCCGAAACTGCATACTCAGCTAAATCGGATTTTATACTTGTAACTAGAACAGCAGACGACGACAACTGGGTCATAAAAAAAAATAACGTAGATTTCCTTACTGCAAACGACCCACTTACTGAAACTGTAATTGAAAATAGAACTGCAATTGTATCTACCTCCACCTTCCTACCAACCTCCTCATCCCGTCCAACCTCCTCATCCCGTCCAACCTCATCCTCCACCTTCCTACCAACCTCCTCATCCCGTCCAACCTCATCCTCCACCTTTGTCTAACCCAGTGCTACTCACAGTAACCTTTTTCTTAAGTATACTATAGTAATGTCAATAGCTGTTATTATTTTGACAATATTGTTACTTATAGTTTCTACGTACTCAATATGGAATTATTTTTCTACAAAAAAATCATCGTCTTCTTCACGTAAACGTAAACTTCCGTCTTCGTACGATACTCAAGAACAAATTGAAGAAGATGATAATACTACTTACAAAACTGTAACCTCAAATAAAAATACAAGATTATCTTCTTCTACTTTTGATTTAGATATAGATCCTTTGGATGATACTACAGAATCATCTTTTTACGAAGATGATGATACAGATGTAATGGATTCGTCTTTTTACGAAGATGATGATACAGATGTAATGGATTCGTCTTTTTACGAAGATGATGATACTGAAACCACCTCATCCTCCTCTATGAAACCCACTTCCTCATCCTCCTCTATGAAACCCACTTCCTCATCATCAACCTTCCTACCAACCTCATCATCCCGTCCCACCTCATCATCCCGTCCCACCTCATCATCCCGTCCCACCTCATCATCAACCTTCCTACCAACCTCATCATCAACCTTCCTACCAACCTCATCATCAACCTTCCTACCAACCTCCTCTTCATCCACTTTCGAACCTGAGTCGGAATACTTTGAACCCACTTCTTCATCGACCTTCGAACCGGAGTCGCAATACTTTGAACCCACTTCTTCATCGACCTTCGAACCGGAGTCGGAATACTCCGAACCCACTTCCTCATCTCTACCCACTTCGTCGTCAACCTTCCTACCGACCTCCTCCTCCACTATGCAACCCACTTCCTCATCTCTACCCACTTCGTCGTCAACCTTCCTACCGACCTCCTCCTCCACTATGAAACCCACTTCCTCCTCCACTATGCAACCCACTTCCTCCTCCCGTCCCACTTCCTCCTCCACTATGCAACCCACTTCCTCCTCCCGTCCCACCTCTTCCTCCACTATGAAACCTACTTACTCCTCCCGTCCCACCTCTTCCTCCACTATGAAACCTACTTCCTCCTCCCGTCCCACCTCTTCCTCCACCCGCCCCACCTCTTCGTCACGTTAATTATATTTTAGTAAAATAAACCAATTATTGTTTTATTTGTTAAAATAGATAGTAACGTGTTCAAAAAGTAAATCCTGGTTTTGATACTCTTTTTATACCCAGCGAGTTCTCGAGTGTACTTGTAGCCTCTCTTTTCAGAGGCTTGTTGCGTTTTAGTTTCAACGTCTCATTTTGACCACTCGATTTATGGATCTCGTCCATTTTATTGTCATTTGTATTATCATTATAAACGTACATCTTCGACTCGGGTTTCACAAAGTCCATGACTGATTGGATTTTGTGCGTCTCATCCGGCATCACCAAAATCTTGTTGTGATGCGTACTCCCCCGAAACTCTTCAATCGACAATGTTCCGCCGAACACTTTGAGTGCATACCTGTGTGGAGCCGACTTGATAAGTTCCGTTTTACCGGTCGCCAATTTATGCATCAGGGTAATGTACATCCCAATCTCGCCGTACTTGGCCATCGAATTCTTGTCGATATTGTAGCTTTTCATGCACCCCCATGAACAGAAATGTCCCATGGTCGTGAACCGTTTCGTCTTATCGTCGTACTTGTAAGGCAAATGCAAATCTGGACCCTCAAATGGATGGCAGCACCACCAGCACCACATTATTTAAAGAAAGACCGCTACAATCTTTAAATGAGAGTGTTGAGTATCGATGTAGGTATAAGGAACTTGGCCATGTGCCTGATCGATCTGGAAACCAAAGTCATTCACCAATGGGAGGTGGACGGCGTACCCCCCGAAAGTTCCGATGGTCTTTATGTTTCTTTACGTAAACACCTCGATGCTCGACCTTGGGTCCTTGAAGCCCAAACGGTCCTTATCGAGAAACAACCGGACCGTAACCGAAAAATGCAGTCGGTCGAACACTTTCTCCAGGCCTACTTTGTCATTAAATGTCCCGCGGCTCAATGTGTGATTTACCACGCCAAGCACAAGGTGCCCGATGTAGCCGGACCAGGCAAGAAGCGGTACGCTCAGCGCAAAAACGCCTCGATTGAACGCTGCCTTGAATTCATTGAGCAAACTAATCAGTCATGGATCCCACTCTTTACAAAGTCCAAAAAGAAGGACGATTTAGCCGATACGGTCATGCAGGCTCTCAGCTACTCCCCCGAACCTGTGATTGCACAAGCCCCGAAAAAAATCGTGGCTCGTCAACCCAACGAGAACCAAAAACGCACCAAGTATTCCAAGTCCAACCTCGTATGGCTCGCCAAAAACTCCAACGGTTCTGACCTTTCAAAAGATAAAAGGTTCATGAAAGACCTGTTGAGGTATTACACATCATTTGATGATTTTTTAAATATAATAATATAATAAATGTCGTCATCGTTATTAGTCGTACTAGTAATTTTACCTCTATTTTTGATTGGAGTATACATATATACAAACCGATCAAGGAGTTCATCCTCTTCTACCTCGTCCCAAACTCCAACCTCTTCTACCTCATCCCAAACCCCAACCTCTTCCTCCACCCTCGTACAAACAACTTCATCCACTTTTTCCCAAACTCCAACCTCTTCTACCTCATCCCGAACCCCAACCTCTTCCTCCACCCTTGTACAAACAACTTCCTCCACTTTTTCCCAAACTCCAACCTCTTCATCATCGTTTCGACCATCCTCTTCTACCTCGTCCCAAACTCCAACCTCTTCCTCCACCTTCTCCCAAACTCCAACCTCTTCCTCTACCTCGTCCCAAACCCCAACCTCTTCTACCTCGTCCCAAACCCCAACCTCTTCCTCATTACGACCCACCTCTTCCTCATTACGACCCACCTCTTCCTCATTAAGTTTTACTACAGTCAAAGAAATAGTTGAACCTTCTAATCTTTTGTATACTCGACGTCTAGATAGTGTTGACGGAAAAAATTATTTAGGTTTTAATAGCAGTGGTCAAGTTGTGTTCGGTGCCTATGATGTAAATCAACCTGTAGTTGTCATAGGTGGCAATACTGAAATTAAACCACAAACGTTAAATGTTCCTATAAGTCCAAACGGTAATGGTACTTATATAGATATCATCAGAAGCGATTATTATAAAAATCCAGGAGGTTTTGTAAATGGTAAAGTAGGTATAAGAGTGTACAGAAACGGTACATTATACTACGAAAAGTACAGGGTTATTTCTACTCTGATTGGTAATTACAATCCTGGAGTTGTCACGCTAGTAGCAGGCGACTCACCTTCCAATCCATGGAAACTTATCAATAAAAATTCTGGTAACGTGATCATCGATCATGCTACACCTTTATCTACTGGTTCTATAGTCAAAACTGTAATAGCGCCTATATAAAATATTTATTTATATCAAGTATGAACAATTCTAACAATTCGAACAATTCTAACAATTCGAATAGTGACAGTTCAAGTATAGTTCCAATACTTATTGGTATACTTATAATTGCAGTTGTATCATTTATTGGATTTTTAGTTTACAAGTCTTATAAAAATAAATCTTCCACCTCACCTTCCTCCACCTTCTTAGAAGATCCCGACCTCGCATCATCTTCCTCCACATTCGCCCGCGCCTCCTCCTCCACATTCGCCCGCGCCTCCTCCACCTTCGCCCCAGCCTCCTCCACCTTCGCCCCAGCCTCCTCCTCCACCTTCGCCCTCGCCTCCTCCACCTTTGCTACAGTACCACCTTCACTCTATACTCAAGTTATAAATGGGTACAATAGATATATGAACAATGAAGATCCCTCCAAAGAAACTAGTTTGTATCAAACCTTTACAGAAAGTGTAAAGGCTTATATTGACTCTAACCCCTCCACTGGTTCAAGGGAATACATCACAGTTATTGAGTACAAAAATAGTATTGATAGCGCCTATAATCTTACTCATCCCCCAACCTCTTCGTCTTATTCGGCTCCCACATCATCCTCCGCATTTCGACCCACATCCTCCTCTGAATTAACTCCTTTAGTGGGAACAAGTCCAGAATTTCTTGAAGTTCGTGATGCTTTCTACGCCTACCAGGACGAGACGCAAAATGACAAATGGCCCGGTCTATATAACGATTTTACTCGTAAACTGGCTACACTACGAGCGTTGCCAGTTAATAGAACAAATTCTTCTGAACTAGTTTGGGCGAAAATATGGTCTGATACTTTAGAAAGTTTAGCTACAAAACGAATAGGGGGATATGATTTTGTAAAAGTAGAGTTTGAAGCTTATAAAAACGAAACTACGTCTGGTAACTGGGCATTTAGATACGATAATTTGAAACGTGATATTGACAATTTCAAAACTAAAATGCAACAAGCTGGAAAAACCAGTGATCCTATATATAAACAAGTCACAGATTGGGAAACTGAAGCGGCAGCGTTGAACACCACTCGGACAGCTAGTTTTGGATACTCGACCCTTCTTACGTCTCATACACTCGAAGAAAATGAAGATTATTGCAAATACACGTACGGTTTAGATAATATAGATAATCAATCAACCAAGCCTCCTACGTATCCCAACTTACCTCCATACTTGACATATACCGGTTGTAACTCCGACGAAAGGTGTATGGTAGGAGAAACAAATATGTATAAAACCCAAAGATGTTATGCTCGTAATGATCCCACATTAGGTTTGGATACGGCGTCTACCAAGAAACCCGAACTGCGTGATGTCGATGCAAATACAAGTAAAGTGCGTTTATCAACCGCTCGACTTACGCTCGGTAAAGATGAACAGATTATAAGCCCGAACGGACGATGGGCGGGAAAAATGCAAAGTGATGGTAATTTTGTTATATACCCTCGTAAACCTTACAACGGAGAACTCTATGGACCGGCTAGATGGGCGACCAACACGGGTGTAAGTCCTCCACCTGAAGATGTACGTGTAAGGTTTGATCCGGCTATCGGAGGGTTCAATGTAGATCACTATTCCACAATCTTGAAAGTATGGAACGGATGGGTCCAAAAATGGGAACAGATACATGCGGGTGTAGGAGCAGACACTATTGAAGATGCTCGCAATTGGGGAGGACCAAACAAACAAGCTTTTATCACTGATAACGGTGATCTTGAAATACAAGAAGCTTCCGGGTTTAGGGTATGGAACAGCAGTGGATCAGTTGATTACTACAAGTGTTTACATCAACTTCGTAACATCAACGGATCAGTCACGACCATGTCAGGTGACAATTCTTTACCAAACCCAAATGATATACCTAATTCGCATAAGCAACTTATGAATCAAGTCGTGGCAGATGGGTACATAGGATATGTCTACAACAAATCAAACAAGACCTACAGATTTTTACAAAGTGGATCTTCTGTAACCTTATCGACTTTCGATGGGTTAGATACGTACCTTATCACGTCCAGATCGGAAAACCTTGTTAATTTTTACTGGATCGATGGTCCTATGTATATGGGTACTGGTCAAAATATACTCGCGTCAACTCTTGATAGACAAGTGAAGCAACAAGTTGACGAGTGTGCTCGATTATCATATGACACAGCTGTGGCTAGTGGGTTTGTGTACGATCCGTCTAATAAAAACTGCTACATCACCGGTGATGTAATTACCGACGGGGTGATATGGGGACAAAATCAAGGGTACATGAGCGGGTGGAAAGTTTTTCAACCGGCATATGACTTACCTGGTTATAATTCTATAAAAAATAATTTTGAAGCTTATAAAAACGAAACTACGTCTGGTAACTGGGCATTTAGATACGATAATTTGAAACGTGATATTGACAATTTCAAAACGGAAAATACCGGCAGGACCGCGCGTCAACAGTACCGCCAGGTTCTAGATTGGGAAACTGAAGCTAATGCATTAAACGCGACCCGATCAGCTCCAAACAATACAGGCTACACACCTGACCAAAATAACGAATACTGTAAAAAATACAGGACAAATGACCAAAGTACTTTGGACTATACTGAATGCAATGCTGATGAAAGGTGTGTGGTAACTAAAGGTTATTTTTCACCTTATAATTGTAATGGTCGTAACAATATGATGATCGGAGCTGATTTCGGTTTGTTTGCATACCCTGATTTAACCAATTACAGTGCTGATTTATCACCTGCTCCAACAGGTATAACATATACTCCCGCTGAAAACTTTGCGTACTGTCAAAAAACGTATCCACCAAACCAACCTCTGAATTACACAAAGTGTAACGCCGACCCGAGATGTGTAGTATCAAAGTCTAAAGTTGCAGATGGTAGTAATAATATTGGTTATAAATGCGATGCTCGTAATACTTTTTCAATAGCTCATGACACCTTCCCTGATCTGAAAAACGAAACGGCTGCTAGTTATTTTCCTATACCGTGGGTCCCTCCTACCCCAAAAGATCAACCACCGTTTCGTATTGACGTTCCAGCTGGGGTTTATAATTGGGCACAATTTAGCGAAATGAGAAACGTGAATGCCACTTTCATAATGCAAGGTGATGGTAACTTAGTATCCTACCTTAATGGCGTTGCCGTGGTTGTGATACAAAGTGGTCATCCCGGGGCTAAAGCGTATCTGACTACAAATGAAATGTCAATCACGGACGGCGCTAGTAACCAGTATTGGGTATCCGGTAAAGGAGCTTCATATAACAACCAGTCCAGTCGAGTTTTGTACCTTCGACCAGACGCACATCTCGATATATATTATAATGATATAGGCGACCCCAACAAAATATGGTCGAGTGTAGAATGGTGTCCACGTACTTACCATTTTAACAAAGGTTCATTATCGAAACAATTCATGATCAAACAGTACAATAGTTCCGTACCTAGTATTTCACAAACCATGTGTCTAGGAATAGACCAGGGTGTCACTGCAGCTAATAATACACCCGTGAAGTGTTATAATAATACTACACCTATGACCAATGGAATCTATTGGCAACTGGTACTTATAGACCCAAATAGACAAAATGAATTCTATATAAAATTGGCTAATTCAAGTTATTACTTGGCGTACGATCCAGATAATAACAATGCACTGAAACTTGTTGATGAAGCTAATCGTACTTATAATATGTATTTTTTTGGTAAAGCCATACCAATAGAAGTGTCTAAGTGGATAATAGAAAATGGAACCGATAATTACTCTTCGACCATATATTCTAAAATTATTAACAACGGAATTACGTTTCAAGCAAATGGTACACAGGCTAAACTTGTAGGTGAGAGCGGTAGTTTAATAAACCTCACGTGGTAAGCATCAAATCAGAAGCGTACTTTTTCTGGTCCGTTGGGAACGGACTGTTCGTATTGACTTTCTGGAAGTAGTACACTCGCAGAGTGAACGAATGATCTAATATATTGACCACATTACCCTCATCGTCATAGAAGGTCACGTCCAGTTTGCGGAGGTAGGCTAAAGGAGGATTGTACACCTGAGCCGCACTGAACATCGGCGCTAAGGGCATCTTCTTGTTGTCCGTACTGGTCGGCTCGCCGTTGGTCGGGATGCGACAGAAAATCGGGGGTGTTTTCTTAGTACCAGCGACCATATTGACTGTTGTCCCGTTCAAACTGTCGATAGACATGAATAGACCTTTCTGGCACGTTATCGTATCTGAGCATATTGTGCTTATATTGAGACCTGTCAAGGGAGTGGTCAGAGATACGTTTGTGCCGTTGACCGAACCATAGTCTCCCGATGAAACTTGAACCGGGACAAGTTTCAGCGATTTTTCGTTCTCGCGTTTAAACACAATCGATTTGGCTTCTAGAATCTCATTAGACGTATCCAGCTTCAGAATAGAAGCCATACTGTTCTGGACCGTGTACTGGAACCGGTTACCTTGTATAACCGAGCCATTCTGTGGGTACATACAGAACGTACCTGTTCCCGCATGAAGCGTATCCGCAAAAACGATACGGTTATAGTCCACGTTGTACTGGACTATCAGCGTACCAGCCTCAATTGACAGTGTATTCAACGTGTTATTGATATGGTTCTGGAGTTCGGAGCACAGGGTCATTGCACTGTAATATGTACCGGCTCTGGCCTGTATATAGAACACGTTGGAATTGTAGTTCATATACAACCGGTTAGCCTCCGGGGTGATATTTATATGTGGGTCAGTGGCGGCGGGGATACTGACATCGATCAGCTCGGCTTTATGGATGTTATACAGTGACATGTCTAATTCCAAAACGTACGATGTCGGGTTCGGGTACTTTGTCGTATCTCTTCGATCCGAAGACACTACCAGATCCTTGAAAAGAAGATCGTACGTATCCTTCTTGGGTTTTTTGGGTTTTTCGGGGATGTTGACAATTATATCAGGACTTTCTTGGACCACCACGGGAGGAGTAACTTTTTTCTTTCGAAGCATCATCAGAAAAACACCGACGAGAAAAGCGCCAACAATGTAAAAGTAGTAATACATATTACAGTAAGGTGGTAATTATTTTCGGGTGAATAACGTCATTGAAATAGTTGACGAGGGTAGCTACCGGAGTGAAATCAGTAGGAGCCAGACCTGGTAAAGGACGAACCATCTGGTAGAATGTCGTGTCCGTACCGGCAATCAGCGGAAAACTATCAAACCCATTGTTGTCCGTGCTGACGGTGTTGTCTGTAAGGTACCCACCAAACCGGTTCATACTTTCTTTGTTATAAAACAAACCAGATAAAGCGTTGCGATCGAAACCGAGTATGTACGCGTTCAAATCAGGTACCAGGTTACTTGTATTGTAGACCATGTATTTCTTGACATCCGTAAAATTATAGGCTATTGTCGTATTGGACATACTGTAATATGGAGTGGTCTGATACAATCCTAGATCCAACAAAACGTTACTTG
>Ga0181349_1001434_pt1 | contig 10226 bp, 10 predicted proteins | sample Su13VDMM110SD_FD_130106 | JGI IMG/M metagenome (GOLD analysis project Ga0181349, IMG submission 130106) | Freshwater viral communities from Lake Michigan, USA - Su13.VD.MM110.S.D | ecosystem: Environmental > Aquatic > Freshwater > Lake | place: USA: Michigan | collected 2013-07-16 | reverse complement strand
TAATAACTAATAGGACAATGAAGCGTGAAACTAATAGTAGGAGACTTTGAAACGTACTGGTCGCAGACACATTCGCTGTCTAAGATGAGTCCCATAGACTACGTGATGCACCCGGATACAGAAGTCATATCGCTGTCCCTAAAGATAGACGACGAGCCGACACGGGTGTGGTTTGGCGAAGCGGCCATACGCAAACGCTTACAAGCACAAGACTGGTCGGACGTGATGTTAGTCGCGCATAACATGTCAGCGTTTGACGCGATGCTTTTTGCTTGGCGTTTCGGGGTTAACCCAAAAGTGTGGGGGTGCACGCTGGCGATGGCCAGACCCCTGCACAGTAAGACCTGCGGGAACTCTCTAGCCAAACTGGTCGAGCACTACGGCCTTGGGGTCAAGGACAACACCGCCCTACTCAACACCAAAGGCAAGCACCTGTGCGACTTCACGAACACAGAACTGCTGGCGATGGAGGAGTACAACCGCGACGACACCGACCAGTGCCACGGCCTGTTCCAAGCATTGAAAAAGCACTACAACGCCGAAGAGCTATGGCAGATCGACAGCACGATACGTATGTTGGTAGAGCCGAAGTTCATGTTGAGCCGACAGGTACTGGATAAGGCACTCAGCGATGTCAGGATTCAGAAGCAGCAGGCGTTGGCGCAGATGGCGAGCGTGCTCTACGAGATGGAGGTAGATGACAACCCAGCGGTAGAAGAAGTTGTTCGCAGTAAGTTGGCGTCCACCGCGCACTTCAGTAAGCTGCTGCGGGCCAGAGGCGTCCGGGTACCCATGAAGCAGAGCCCATCAAACCCAGAGAAAAGGATACCTGCGCTGTCCAAGACAGACGAAGCGTTCCTTGCGTTGCAGGAGCACGAAGACCCGGTGGTTGCATTGGCAGCGAGCACGCGACTGGACGTTAAGTCGACAATACTGGAGACACGCCTTGAGACGTTTACCGCCGTGGGTAAAACACTTAAAGGCAAGCTGCCTATCCCACTGCATTACTGCGGCGCAGACACCACGGGCCGATGGTCTGGGTTCTTATACAACCCGCAGAATTTACCAAGCGTAAACCCGGATAAGCCCAAGCTGTCCGATGCGCTGCGCAAGTCAATGCGCGCCCCCAAGGGGTACAAGGTGGTGGTAGCCGATTTGTCCGGTATTGAGCTGAGGGTTAACCACTTTCTGTGGGAAGTTCCAAGTTCGATGGCGCTGTACCAAGCGTCCCCAGACAAGGCTGACCTGTACAAAGACTTTGCGCACAGGTTGTATAAGGTGAAGCTGGAGGAAGTAACAAAGCCGCAGCGGCAGATAGGCAAGGTCGCGCACTTGGGACTGGGGTTTGGAGCCGGGGGCGGCGCATTTCAGAAGGTTGCCAAGACCATGGGCGGCGTAGACTTGTCGTTAGAAGAAGCTCAAGCGATTACCACGCAGTGGCGTCTTGAGTATGAAAACATTGTGCTCGGGTGGCGCAGGTGCCATGAGATGCTACAATTCATAAGTCAGGAAGACCGCGTGGTTATTGACCCGTGGTCATTGATGGAGACATCTGCGGAGGGCATACACCTGCCATCTGGGCGCGTAATACGTTACCCCCTGCTGCGAGAAGAAGTTAATGAAAACGGTCGGAGCGAGTGGGTGTATGGTACTGACCGCCACCAAGCGAGAATATACGCGGGTAAGGTGACGGAGAATTGTGTTCAGGCGTTGGCGCGCGACGTCATTGCCGGTAACGCGTATCAGATGTACAAGCAGACTAAGCTGCGCCCGAGTTTGGCAGTGCACGACGAACTGGTTTACATAGTGCCCGAGAGCGACGCCGTTGCTGCGCTTGAAACGCTGCAAACAATAATGCGAACCCCGCCCAATTGGTGGCCGCAGTTGATAACGTGGTCCGAAGGCGACATCGCGGATAACTACGGGGACGCTAAGTGAAACGCAAACCGACCTACACGATTGGAGAGTTGGCTAGAATTCTAAATGTTAACCCCAAAACGTTAGATAGGAGAGTGCACGCCAGCGAAGAAAAACCAGCGGCAGTGGTGGCAGCACCATCAAGTGGATTTGGCGGTCTTTTGAAAGGTGGTAAGCATGGGCATAACAAACGATACGAGAAGGATTCTTTTCTTCGCTGGCATAATAGGAACTGGGTACAAACCGAACGTGCTCGGAAAAAAGCAATAAAGGTTGACATAAAGGAATATGAAAAATGAAGAAAAATCCAACATGGTCGTTCAGTGCCATTAAGTTGTTTGAGCAGTGCCCGAGGAAGTACTACCACCTCAAGATCAAGAAGGACGTTAAGGACGAGCAGCACGAAGCAGCGTTGTACGGTGAGCAGTTTCATGAGGCCGCAGAGTTTTATGTGTCCGACCAAGCTGAGCTACCCAAGCAGTTCTGGTTTGCCAAGAAGGCGTTGGACAAGCTCAAGGCGCTGCCGGGTGAGAAGCTGTGCGAGTACAAGATGGGGCTGACCGAAGACCTTGAGGCGTGCGACATGGATGACCCCAAGGTGTGGTGGCGCGGCATAGCCGACCTCAGTATCATCAACGGGACAAAGGCAAAGGTGCTCGACTATAAAGCGGGCAAGAGTGCCAAGTACGCAGACACTGACCAGTTAGAGCTGATGGCGTTGGCGACGTTCAAGCACTTCCCAGACGTCGAAGAAGTCGATGCGGCGCTGTTCTTTGTGATAGCAAAAGCGTTCATCCGCAAGAAGTACCTGCGAGCTGATGCGCCGGGGCTGTGGGCGAAATGGTTGAAGCGGTACGGACGGATATTAACGGCGATAGAATCCGGGGTGTGGAACCCCAAAACATCAGGGCTGTGTAAAAAGTACTGCGTAGTACTGAGCTGCCCTCATAACGGGAGGAACATGTGATGCCAAGCGGTAAGAACTATGTGCGTGACTACAAGCAAGAAGCCAAGACCGCCAAAGCCCGTGGAGAACACGGGGACCGCATGGAGCGCCAGCGTGCACGGCGCGCGGTCGACAAGACCGGTGCGGACAAGAACAACAACGGCACGGCGGACAAGCGTGAGGGCAAAGACGTGTCTCACAACAAGATGCTCAAGGACGGTGGCAGTAACGCTGATGGATACAAAGTAGAGTCCGCAAGCGCTAACCGCAGCCGCAACGGCCAACACCCGAAGAAGTAAGGGCAACAATGCAGATTTACGACAACAAAGCAGTGCTGCTGCGGGTACGCAATCCGCAGCAGATATTAAACACGATACCTAAAAGCAAGCAGATGTCAGACGGGAGGGTTGCAATAAACTGGGGGCTGGAGGAAATGCAGGTGCTTAAAAACCTCGGCATTAAGCAAGTCCCTTCGCCCATAAATAAGTCATACGGCTGGCCGGGGCTGTACACCCCGTTCGCACACCAGCGCACCACGGCAGAGTTTCTGACACTACACCGACGGGCGTTCTGCTTTAGCCAGCAGGGGTCGGGCAAGACTGCGGCAGCGGCGTGGGCAGCAGACTATTTGATAACGGCCGGAGTTGTTCAGCGCGTGTTGGTGGTGTGCCCCCTGTCTATCATGGACGTAGCGTGGCGGTCGGACTTCTTTAAAACCATCATGCACCGCAAGGTGGACATCGCTCACGGCAACGCCGCCAAGCGTAAGGCCGTGATAGAGGGCGACGCAGAGTTCGTGGTGACCAACTACGACACCGTGGTTAACTCTCTGGAAGACCTCAAGTATGGCCGATTCGACTTGATAATCTGCGATGAGGCGACGTATCTGAAGAACGTGCAGACCAAACGATGGAAGGCTCTCAAGCAGTTGGTGGGGCCAGACACATGGTTGTGGATGATGACAGGTACCCCTGCGGCGCAGTCCCCGGAAGACGCGTACGGCCTAGCGAAGTTGGTGAACCCCAACGGCGTGCCAAAGTATTTCACGGGGTTCCGTGATCTTGTCATGTACAAACTAACCCAGTTCAAGTATATACCACGGCCCGACTCTAAAAATATCGTGCACGAAGCACTGCAGCCCGCGATACGGTTTACAAAGGCGGAGTGTATGGACTTACCGGACATGGTTACCGTCAAGCGCAAGGTGGAGTTGACTCCGCAGCAGGCCAAGTACTACAGCATCATGAAGAAGCAGATGGTGATTGAGGCGGCTGGCGAGCAGGTAACCGCAGTAAATGCGGCGGTGAAGCTGGGTAAGTTACTGCAGATCAGCGCAGGGGCTGTGTACAGTACGGACGGGGAGACCATAGAGTTTGATATCAGCAGCCGCTACAACGTGCTTATGGAAGTTATTAACGAGACGGAAAACAAGGTGCTGATCTTTGCCCCGTTTCGCAGTGTCATTGGGATACTGACCGCTCGGCTAAACGCCGACGGAATTACCGCAGAGATTATCAACGGCAGCGTTAGCGCGTCTAACCGCACGGACATCTTCCAGAGGTTTCAAACCACGGACAGTCCTCGGGTGCTGGTGATACAGCCGCAAGCTGCGGCACACGGGGTAACTCTCACTGCAGCGGATACAGTTGTGTGGTGGGGGCCGACGTCATCGGTGGAAATATACGAACAAGCAAACGCCCGCGTGCACCGTGCAGGGCAGAAGAATAAGTGCACCGTGGTGCAGCTACAAGGATCGGAAGCGGAGGCGCATGTCTTTTCTATGCTGGAGACAAAAGTTAACGTGCATTCAGCGATGATAGATTTGTATAAAAAAGTACTTGCGTAGTATAAATAAGGATAGTAAAGTTCGCTAAACACGCAGCACCGAGGACGATATGGCTACCGAGAAAGCAGTTGAGACCGAAGACCCCAAGCTTACAAAGCTGGTACGGGTCTACATCAAGATGAAAGAAAAGAACGACGAGATCGCTGCCGAGTACAAAGAGAAGGCGAAAGACATCACAGATAAGATGGCGTTGATAAAGGGTGCGCTACTGGATTACTGCAGGGAGCACGGGGTGGAGGGAGCCCGCACGAAGTCAGGGCTGTTCTACCGCACCACGACGACCAACTACTGGACAAACGATTGGGCGTCGATGTACGAGTTTGTGCTTGAACACAAAGTACCAGACATACTTGAAAAGCGACTGCATCAAGGGAACGTGAAGCAGTTTTTGGAAGATAACCCCGACGTTCTGCCCCCGGGCATGAACACGGAAACAAAGTACCAGATCAGTATTCGGAGAAAGTAATGAGTGACGATAACCTTATCAGAATAGGTGAGCTGGCTGACCGCTTGCAGGTGTCTACCATCACGGTTAGAAATTGGATGGATAGTGGGAAGATACCTAAAAGCTCGTATATCGCCGTTGCTGGTGACACCAGAACAACATATAGATTTGATTACGATAAGGTGCGAGACCATCTTAGCGCCGATAACGCCGAAGGGCGAAAGCAACTTGAACTAGATTTATAACACCAAACTAAAACACAGAGGTTAGCATGAGCAACATGACTTTGTTTGAAGGCAAGAAGTTTAAACTACCAGCAATGCCCGCTGGTTTTGAAGACAGCATAACCAAGACCATCGCTGGCAGTGGCGGTTCTTCTTCTGGCGGACGCCGTATATCCATCAAGGGCAAGGCGTTTCGGCAGGTAGTCAACGGCGAAGAGATTCACGTTAGCGAAGACCGCGTATTGGATGTCATTTTAGTTAACGCCGCACCGGTGTCACGCCAGTACTATCAAGGTGCATACGACCCCAAAGCACAAGCGGTTCCGCCTACGTGCTGGTCATCAAACACCCAAGCACCAGACCCGTCAGTACCAGAAGACCAGCGCCAGAGCGACAAGTGCGGTACGTGCCCCAACAACATCAAGGGGTCAGGCCAAGGGGACTCCCGTGCCTGCCGCTACTCCCAGCGCGTTGCTGTGATGCTTGATGGCGACATTGAAAAGAGAGAGGTATATCAACTGCAACTGCCCGCCACCAGCGTATTCGGTGACGGAAAGGACGGCAAGGCGGGCCTGCAAGCGTATGGCAAGTTCTTAGCAGCTAACAACGTGCACGCAATCTCTGTGGTTACCCGCATGAAGTTTGACGTTGCCAGTGAACAGCCCAAGTTGTCCTTCAGCGCAGTGCGCCCACTGGATCAGGAAGAGCTGGAGACTGCGCTTGAAATGCGCGACTCCAAAGAATCCAAGGATGCAATCACGCTGACCGTGGGTGCGTTTGATGGTGCAAGAAAGCCGCAAGCACCGGCCGCACCCGATGTGCCAAAGAAGAAAGCGGCACCTGTTGTAGAAGAAGAGGATGACGAAGAACCCGTTGTGCGACCCAGCAAAAAAGTGGCTGCCGCTAAAGAAACCCCTGCGGCTGGGCTGGATGACCTGATAGATGAATGGGACGACTAAGCTCTAGAGCTGGTATGTACTTCATGGCGGGGGCGCTGCGGCGCCCCCTGTCGTCTCTAGCGATAAAGGTTAGCGTATGGGCGCAATAAAATTCTTAGAACACGTGCTGGCGCAAGGACAGAACTACTGCATATTTGCCGTCAACGGGGATTCGGGTCAGAAGCTGATTACACAAAAGTTTTTGGCATCGATACCGGAGATGGACGAACTCGCGGATACTCTTAATGAAGCGGATAACGATGTGTATTTTGCACTGGCGTCTTTTGTTACCCCGGGCAAACGCACCGCAGATAACGCCGAAAAGCTGCGATCATTCTTCCTTGATCTAGACTGCGGTAAAGACAAGGGCGATAAAGGTTTTCCTACGCAGCAAGCTGCGGTAAAAGCGGTTAGGGTATTCTGCCAGACACACCAGCTTCCAAAACCCACGATGGTTAACTCCGGGCGGGGGCTTCATGTTTATTGGGCAATGGACGAAGACTTGGATAAGGCCGACTGGCTACCACTGGCAGTGCGCTTCAAACAGATGTGTCTTAACCACGGACTGAATATAGACCCGGTCGTCTCGGCCGATTGCGCTAGAGTGCTGCGATACCCGGGCACGCGCAACCACAAGGATAGCCCGCCTAAGAACGTGGCGGTGTTAGCAGACCTAGAACCAGCGTTGTCGCTGGATAAGTTCAAAGCCATTCTGGATCACTACATCCCAGAAGGCGTGGTGCCACCTAAAAAGACTCGCTCTAACGCGGCAGACCCAATGATGGCGTCGCTGATGGGGAACTCTACCAGCCGATTCAAGACCATACTGGAGAAGAGTGCCAAGGGTCGCGGCTGTGCGCAGTTAGCCTACGCAGCAGCAAACCAAGAGGACGTGGACGAGCCACTGTGGCGCGCGGCGCTGTCCATTGCGGTCAACTGCGTAGACGGTGACAAAGCAATACACGTTGTCTCTAAGCGTCACCCAGACTACGACGCTGACGTTACCATCGGCAAAGCCAAGAAGACCGCTGGGCCGTATCACTGCACTACGTTTGATGGGCTTAACCCGGGACTGTGTGGTAAATGCCCGCACAAGGGGAAAATAACCTCGCCGATTCAGCTTGGCCGGGAGATCATCCGGGCGCAGGAAGAAGACAACGTCGTGTTTGATAGACCGGAGCAGATGAAGACTGTAGAACTGCAGGCGTACACCATACCTAAATATCCCTCGCCGTACTTCAGGGGTAAAAACGGTGGCGTGTATGTCCAATCAGCGGACCGTGAGGGTGACCCCGTGGAGATGCTCGTGTATGAGCACGATCTCTATGTGCTTCGCCGCACAGACGACCCAGAAGACGGGGCGTCCATTGTCGTGCGTGTGCACCTGCCATACGACGGCGTAAAAGAATTTACCGTACCGCTTACCGCAGCAACATCAAGAGACGAGCTGCGTAAGTATCTTTCTAAAAACAGCGTAGCCGTGGCTACCGCAGCGCATTGGGATGCTCTTATGACATACATACTAAAGTGGGAATCAAGCTTAGAAAACACAGCGGCCGCAGACTTGAGCAGAAGGCAATTCGGCTGGGCTGACGACAACTTCACTTCGTTTACACTGGGTCGCGCTCGCGTGCTTCCAGACCGGGTCGAGCTGAACGCCCCATCAACTAAGACCTCGCACCTGTTTCCAATGTTTGAACCGCAGGGGTCGTTGGATGAATGGAAGAAGAACTTGGAGTTCTTCAACAAGCCCGGGTTTGAATCGTACCAGTACATTATCGGCACCGCATTCGGCTCGGTACTCACCAAGATGACAGCAATCAAGGGCTCCATATTCCACTTCCATAGCAAGGACTCAGGCTATGGTAAGACAACGGTGCTGCTGGCAGCGGCCAGTCTGTGGGCAGACCCGGCCAAGTTCGTCAAGTTTGAGCGCGATACATACCACGACAAAATGAATTATGCTGAGACGCTCAAAGACCTGCCGCTGTACTGCGACGAGATGACGAACATGCAGCCCAAAGAGGCCAGTGACTTTATCTACCAGATTCCCAGCGGTAAGCAGCGCGGCCGACTGAGCCAAGGGGCCAACTCCTCCCGCTGGCGCGGAGACCCGTGGAGCTTTATCTGCGTGACTACTGGCAACATGAGCCTTATCTCAAAGGTAAACTCGTACAAGGACGCACCAAAGGCGGAAGCGCAGCGCGTGCTGGAGTTCTCCCCACAGAAGCAGCAGTTGCCTAAGCAGGATACCGACGAGCTGGCAAAATCTATTGAGCGACACTTCGGGCACGCGGCAATACCGTACCTACAGTACATCATGAACAACTTGGACGAAGTTCAAAAGCTGCTGGTTAGTATTCAACAGACCATCGATACCCGTGCAGGACTGACCGCAGAGAACCGATTCTGGTCCGCGCAAGCGGCATGTGATATTACAGGTCTGTTGATTGCCAAGCGGTTAAAGTTCATAGACTTCGACGTCAGGGCGCTGCTGGACTGGGTTGTCGACTACCTGCGAGATTACAAGCGAGAGGACACCAGCGCGCACAGCCAAGACGCAACGCAGATTGTCAGCGACTACTTCTACGCCAATGTTAACGATTTCCTGCGCATTCGTAACTCAGGTGAAGGCAGGCTTGATGCCAGCGGTCGACCGGATGTACTAGACCATCTAGTGGTCCCCGAAGCGATGCCGAGAAACGCGATGCTGGGTCGATTGGAGACGGACACCAATACGCTGTTCCTTATGCCAAAACCTTTCAGGGCGTGGTGCGCGGAGCGCCAGATAGACTTTACCGATATTGTCAAAGAACTGCGCACCCTGCCGTGTGGCGCCAAGACCGTCTCAAAGCGTATGGGTAAGGGCACCAAGCTGAACCTGCCGCCGGTAAGTGTGCTTAGGCTTAAAGGAGCGGCATGGATGAATGACGCGGGGACCGACGATGAAGTCATCAGTGATAACAAGAAAGCCGAGGAAGAATGATAGCCGAGGGGTGGCCATGGATTTGGCCCCCGACGGTTTGCGCATGGTGGTGAACTGGAAGACCTTTGATCCCGGGTCTTCTGTGTTCGTCCCCTGCCTCGATATGGTGGAAGCGGTGTCTCAGTTCTATGAGATCGCACGGCGCAAGGGCTGGCTGTGCGACCACCGGTACCGGGTAGAAAACAAACTGCAGGGAGTTCGTTTCTGGCGACTGGCCTAAAAGCCCCAGTCTTCCGCACGTTCTAGAGTATTGCCGCGCATTCTCTCGTCCGGCAACCTGCCCCTAATCATTTTCTGCGTGTTGTTGTCTCGGCCTTTAATGGACTGGCGCAAGCCCTCGGAAGTTATGCCGAACTCTGGGTAGCGCGCGTTAAACTCAATTATCTTCTCTATCGCCTGCGCAACGCCACCGGTATCTCCAACGCGGTATGCAACGTAGACCGCTTCGTAAAGCCCAGTTCGTTTGGTTTTTATTCTGCGCTCGGCGTTAGAGTCCCCGACATTAAAGTCCATGGTTCTAGCGTAATCGGCCGGGGCAAAACCAAGCGCTTGTGACAGCGCGCCGAATGGAGTGACCTCCGTAATGACGTCGCCTCGCATCGTCTCAACAGCACCTTCTGTTAAGAACCGCGCGGACTTGAACAAGTTAGAGAACGACGCGGGCAACATACTTTCTACCCCACGCTGGATATCTCCGTCTGCGATCAACCCGGCGCCGCGATACGCCCTACTAACCGAACCGTATGCAGGCCCGCCAAAGTGGGCGGCAACAATGTCAGCCAACGTCGCATCGTTCGGCAAGTTGGAGTCACGAATCAAGAGGTTGGTCATCTCCATTCGCCCTGCGACGTTAGCGTTAGAGATGATGTTCGGTATACCCTCAACCAGTATTGGATTGAGGTGGGTGCGCATGAAGTTTTCCAG
>Ga0181349_1001432_pt1 | contig 10228 bp, 25 predicted proteins | sample Su13VDMM110SD_FD_130106 | JGI IMG/M metagenome (GOLD analysis project Ga0181349, IMG submission 130106) | Freshwater viral communities from Lake Michigan, USA - Su13.VD.MM110.S.D | ecosystem: Environmental > Aquatic > Freshwater > Lake | place: USA: Michigan | collected 2013-07-16 | reverse complement strand
CTGAAGATACTTCGGTTCTTGTTTTAATCTCGAAATAATTGAACTTTTTCGATATAATCTATCAGGATTATACTCATATTGTTCTTTTATTACCTTTTTAATGATAAGTTTTAGGGTATTCTCATTTATTTTTATTATATTTCTCATAACAATAAATACTTAATACAATGAAAAACAAAAAAGACATATTAATTTGTAGTTGTCATTCAACGGACCACCAATTATTGATAATGTATGAAGAAGACAAATTAGATAATGGTATAACATATCCTATGTGTTATTTTCACATACATCTAAATAAACGACCTTTTTGGGAACGAGTTAAATATGGTATTCAATACATATTTGGTAGACAATGTAATTATGGTGCATTTGATGAATTTATATTTAATCCTGACGATTCATATAAATTACAAGAATTAGTTGATTATTTAAAAAATCAAAAAAAGTAAATCAAAGGTGGTGGATAACCACCTTTTGTTGTATTTATTAGTATGGCAGACCAAAGTAACTTTTCAAGATTCCCAAAAAAACAATTAGTTTTTATTGCAAGTAAAATTGTTAATGATGGATTTGATTGGCAATCATTAGATAATAATTACGAAAATGAATATGAAGATTGTGAAAAAATACTTCAAAGTGCTTCATCATATTTTAACGAATCAGTTGTCGAAGAGGATGTACAATTCTTTGCCAAATTTTTAGAGATTAATGATGATTTACTTTCTCAAATATTTGAATCGAATGATAAAACATTAATGGAACAACTTGTAATTCCACAAGCGACAGATTATTTAGTCGAATATACTTCTCAGGGAACTTGTACTTATATTGAATATTATGAAGACCAAATTTCTTCTTATGATGAAAATTGGGTGAGTAGTGCAATTTATACTCAATATCACTCGGGTAATTGGGATGTGTGGAGCGGAAAACTAAAAAATACTGAATATGACAATTTTGAAAATAATGATTGGGAAATTGATGAAATTAAAGAAATAGGTAATACTCAAGAATCTCGTAACCCAAGAAAATTATTAGAAAACACCGAAAAACTTATCCCTAAATTAGATAAGGACACTCTTATTAGTCTAAAATTTCTAATAGATAAACAACTAAGAGGTCTTTGATTTTCTCGTCACTTTTTTAGTCTCCTTAGTTAATTCACCTAAAGTCTTCTTTTTTGATGGGTCAGACCATTCATACCCCTTTTTATACCTAATTTCGACCTCCACAGGTCCAAAAGTCGTTACAGATGAGTCATACTTCCAAATGGTAGTTGTTTGTTCATCCTCGTAAATTACTTGTCTTTTTGTGTTTTTAGTGATTTCTATTGCCATGGGTCAAAGATACAAAAAAGTTTTTAATAAAAAAAACCCTCTTATGAGGGTTTTAAATTTACTCTTCAGTTTCTGTATCTTTATTTTTATTAATCCATTTGTCCACCGAACCGATACCAAATGAACCTAAAACTAACCACATAAAGGCGTTGAAGATAAATTCGTTTATTACTAGGTCTTTACCTACATAACCTGTGACAATATCCGCAATTGCGAATGCCACCATAATGATGAAAGCTAAAAAGCCAACAACACTTTTTTCATTAATTGAGTTGTCATCATTGAATAACTCGCTAAAAAATTTTTTCATAGTATTTGGTAATTTACTTATTAATAAATATCAAAAAAACACTATTTATTTAAAAAACTTACAACATGGCAAAAGTTAATACAGGTTCGAGCTCATCAGTTAAATTAGAGACTTCAAAAGTCAGTCGTCCGGGTGTTCATTCAAAAACTAAGACATCTAAATTAAAACAATCTAAAAACTATAAGAAGTTAAATAAAGGACACGGCAGGTAGTCTGTCTTAATCACTTTTTTTTATTATATTTCTTATTATGTTAAATAAGAAACAGAGATTCTTTAGATTAATCGAAAGTTATATTAATGATTTCCGAGGAGATGCGGTACGAGAGTTCTATGGGAATAACGCACGAATAAAAATCCATACAATGACTCATAGTTTTTCTACTAATACTCTATTATTTGAAATTGTTATTGTGTTAGGGGAAACAATTAACGAATCTGTTATGGACGACACACTCGCAAGCGTTTTAGTTCAAGATTCGATGGTATATTTTCACCCCGAATCTAAAATACAAACTTATGTTAGGTTTGATACTTAGTTGATTTTAGTTTTTTTTAATGTTTCGTGAAGTTCGTTGTTTTCTTTTTGTAAAAATTCAACTTTAATTGCTAATTGTGCAACTGATTCAGTTAGTTTTAAAATAGTAAGTCGCATAGTTTCTTTTTCTTTACTACTTTCTTGTAATAACACTTCTAATTTACCAATTCTATCTCTACAATCGAGTCTGACAAAATCTTCATCTTTTTCTTTTCTTAATGCTCTTTTTTCGTAAAATCTCCAAGCACTTGTTGAACCTAATATGGTTATTGCTGTAATTAAAACTGTCCAAAGTGATTCCTGTTGCATATCCTAAACTATTTCCTAATAAATATACAATTGTTAATAAAAAAATAGGTGTTTGATTAAAATGCGAATAATTATTATTCTTAAAAGAATAATAATATAATAAAAAACAAAAAGAAAAATAAGCACTAGTACTAGAACTAGTTAGACAAAATCCACACAACATTCAAAACCTAACACACCCTCCAAAGTTTTTTGTATGTCGGTTGAACCATAAATTCTCTCAGATAAATGTCTATTTACTTGAATGAATAACGCATGTGAATCCGGTACCCATTTATCTAATCCATCATCATATTTGAGTCTTGGTGCCATATCAAAATTTTTTATGGTAGTACCACTATAAGAAATATCTAATATTGATTCACATAATCGTTTTACTCTATCTTTATCCATATCATGTCGGAATTTAAAATAACCGAATATATGTGTTTTTGTCTCCAAGTATTTGGTTCTATTAATGATAAGAACTTTTCACCTTTAACATTCTCGTATAGGTGGTAAATTTGACCAATAACGGGTTCAAAACGATAAGATGACTCATAGACCTCTTGGTTAATAATAAATGAATTATAGAGGTTCTCTGCGTCTCGCATGAGTTCTTTATATTTTGTGTCATATATTTTGTTTGCCTTTTCAGTTCCATTTCTCTTAAATGACGATAAATCGGTTGATTCTATTTTTGGAGACCCAACATGTGATGGATACGAAAGTAAATTCGCCCTCAATTCTACCTTATCGATGTGTGACTGTGTTGACATAAAAAAAAAGTGTCCCTAATTGGAACACTAATTATAAAAAATATTTTTTAAAAATTCAACTTATTGACCTTTAATCATTGATATACCGTGTTTCAGGAATTCTTTAGCTCGAGGAGAAACATGATTCATACCATAGACTTTTTCAATGTCTTTAACTAATTCTTCACCATGTTCATTTTCTTTGTAAAGTTCAATGATTTTATCCATTACGTTATTACATTCTTTCTTTGTTTCATCAAAGTAGTTATAAGGTTTAAATGATTTAACATGATTCATTATCTCAGATGCTAAATGTTCTCCACCATCTGAAACTTTTGGATGTAATCTAAGTGTTTTTAATAATTCTAATCTATCAATTAGACCATTAACACCATTTTTTCTAATTGTTACACCATCAATATAATCTTCGGCTTCATCATCACCCATAATCTCATCTAATGACCTAACATTTCCACCATGGCAGAATTTTCTATCTTCTTTTTGTTCAGATTGTTCAATCATATAAAGTTTTTTGATTGAGTCAATTTCTGATTCCGTAATTGTAAATCTTTTAGTTCCCATATCTATAAATATATCAATAATTATAATATTCTATTTAAACTAAATTAAAGAGGTAAGGTTAATATAGTTTTTGAGAATCATTAAACAATTTTTTCATTTTAGATTCAATTGTATTTATTTTTTCCTGGTCGGAATCCGAGACTTCAAAATTCTCCGCTTTAATTTGTCTTACTTCTTCTTGCATTCTTTGATATCTCATAATCATATCATTATACAATCGGGCCTTTTCGTCTTGTGTTAAATTCATCATATCTTTGTGTTTTTATTAAATGTATTATTATTTGATAAATTGTAATTAGTTATTCTCTTTTTTATGTTTTTTCCATTCTAACCAAAACGAGGTTAGAACTAAAATATTCATTCCACAAGACGCAATAATTTCGTAAATGTCTTTATAAATATTCATGGTTAGGTGTACATGACCAACAACCCAAAATGGAATAGCCAAATTAGACCCAATCCATATTACGGCATACTTAATAAATTTCATTTTAGGTTGAAACGTTAGTATCTATCATATCAAAAGTTGTATTATATATTCTATATCTTATTGATGTTTTGTTGTTATCAATACCAAGATATGGTAATAATTTTCTAATATGATGGTCAATTAGATAATGTTGGTCGAATTGAAAGTCATCCCACATATTTTCTTTGGTCGCTTTAGGGTCATTCAAATAAATGTTAAAATGGAGAGTATTTTCAAGGTAACCAAAAGGGTTTTCGCTATTGTGGACTTCAATTTCACCAATAACCGGGTAGATGTTCTTAATAACATCACTATTAACTAATTTTTCAAGTCCTTTAATTTGAGAATCGTTTATCATATTTATTAATCTATTGTTTTAACTGGTAAATTAAAATTTTTCATAAACCATTTTTTAAATGGTTTATGCCATATATCACCAAAATAACCGTTTAATTGCCTCACATAATCATCCCCAATAGTAACCATTGGGCACTTTTCACTTGCAGGACTATTAGGGTTAAAGTAATCACATTCGTACCAATAAAAACATCCTTCGTCATCCCCTTCATAATCTCCAATATAAAATACTACTCGATTATTATCATCCCACTCTTCACCTGTTTCATCATCATATTCAACAGGGTGTGTCCAATTAATATCGTAAAAAAGTTCGTTAATGTAATTAGTAATTGTCTCGTCTAATTTGGATTCTGTTATTATGTATTTCATATTATACTTCTAAATATTGCCAAGTCACTCCCAACCAATAGTCACGACCTTCTTTTAATCCGGTATATCCGGTAACAGACTCAATTAATTCATCCATTTCATTTCCGTTGTTGTAATCACTAGCATCATAAATCAATTCAAAATAAGGGTAATCACCATCATAAGTTGACCTCATTTCTTTTTTTATACTAAGTAGAGGTTGTGAATGAACGGTACTATTATTAAAAAAGGATTCTAATATTTTTTCAACTTTTTTACTATCCTTAATCATATTATGCAAGTCCTGATGAAGACGCTTTATCAATTAATGAATTAACTTTAGTGGTTGCTTTAGCCCAATCTCCACCAAATGTGTTAGTTCTATTATTTTTGGCGATTTTTATTAATTCATCATCAGATTTACCTTCTTTTACCGCAGCATCAATTTTTTTTGCGAATTTGTTGAAGTGTCCCGGACCATTCCAAGTTGCGTATGACATATGTAATAATAAACCTTCATTATTTTCGATTCTTTTTTTTGTTTCGGGGTCTTTCACATAATTTGACATATTTTTTTGATATTCACCAAACATTATTTTAGACGCCAAATCTTTAAGTCTTTCTTCTAATTCTCCCCCTCTATAATTATAATGCCATTTTTTACAAAAATTGGACATTCCTAATTTTTTCTTTTCATCGTCAATTATTTTAAAAAATTGTTTACCATCAGGTGATAAATTTTCAATATTTCCAGCCTTTCTATCTAATCCAAACAAAGTTTCTCCTGATTTACGGTACATTGAGGCGTATGGATGGTTTTTACACTGCCAATAATTCCAATATCCACCCTCAAATTCATCAATTACTTTTTTTGTGACGTTATTCCATTTAGATTCAACACTACCCGAACTCTTAACTGTTGGAGAACCTGATGTTTTTTCAGGTGTTTTACTAATAGTTTTTGGAGATTTAGATGCACCAGATAATATACTCTTCAAAATATCCATACTATCTTGTCCGGTTACTTGTTTTGTTATTAAGTCTATAAGTTCTTGTTCAGTTAAACGAACTTTAATTTTCTTTCCCATGATAATAAATACTTGTATTCGATAAATACCACAAAAAACCCCCAATATATGGGGGTTTATATTATAATCTACACAATTTTATTAATTTAATATTGTAATTGAGTTTATTTTGTCTCCGGATTGTATTGAATCAATTACTTCTAACCCTTCATTAACTTTACCGAAACAAGTATGATTACCGTCTAAATGTGCTGTTCCTTGTCTATTATGACAAACAAAGAATTGAGACCCTCCGGTATTTCTACCTGCATGAGCCATGGATAATACTCCTCGGTCGTGAAATTGTTTTGGTGCCGTAACCTCACATGGGATATTATATCCTGGCCCACCACTACCTGTTCCGTTTGGACATCCACCTTGGATTACGAAATTAGGAATAACTCTATGAAAATTTAATCCATCATAGAATTTTTTACCAATTAAATCTTTGAAGTTGTTTACTGTGATTGGAGTCTCGTTGTCGTATAGTTCGGCAATCATATCTCCCTTGTCTGTTGAAATTTTTACTTTAGTCATATTTTATTTTTTGAGAAATATATGAAAAGTATTTTATAATGTCAATTAAGAATCAATGTCTGTGTTCTCTATCATTATAACTTGAACATCTAAACCAATGTAATTTTTTATCTTATTACGAATTAACGATTCATATTTCACTCTTGCAGTACTCATTAGATAATTCTTTAAATGGATTAAAACATATATTTTGCCGTTCTTATTTGTTTCAACATCAACTTTTATTGCCAATGGGACATTAACGTCCTCAACCATTTCTTTAATAGCTAATTTTATCCTTTCTTTTTGTTTTTCACTAATTATCACATCCATCACATTCGTTCTTTAATATCGTTTAACATAATCTCATTAAAATCAACACCGTGTCTTTCCTTGAAGTGTTTTAATAATAATTCAATTGGTTTACTATAACCTTTATCCCGTAATAACAGGTAAGCCCCCAAATCAGCTTCAATTTCATCCTTTTCATTTCTTGGACCGTCGTGACCCAATATCATGTGAGTCACCTCGTGAGCCTCAATAAATTTTAAAATGTCTTTTCCGTCAGGTTCTCCTACCAAAACCTCACCATCTATTATCATAATATTTTGTCCCGGGAACATAAACCCAAATCCATACTGTTCAAAAAAACCTTCAACTTGTAAATACAGAGGGTCATCTTCAAAAACAACCACAACTGTAACATTATCTAAAAATTCACTTACGTATTCCAACTGAGTTTTATTTATCATAAAAAAATTAATTATTGGACAAAGATACGTAAAAAATATTATTTGAGTAACTTATTTTATAAATACTTTGGGTTTGATTAAATTTTTTAGTTATATTTGCATAAAAAATTTAATATGAAAGAATTATTTTTAGTTCGCGGATGTCCCGGCTCGGGTAAAACAACGTTGGCAAAAATGTTAGTTGGTGATAAGGATTATTGTCACAAAGAAGCAGATATGTTCTTTGTAGATAGAGATGGAAATTATAATTTTAAACCATCTGAAATTAAAGATGCTCATGCTTGGTGTCAACAAGAAGTTGAATTTTTAATGAAGTACGAACACAAAATCGTAGTGTCAAACACATTCACTCAGGAATGGGAAATGAAACCGTATTTTGAACTTGCGGAAAAATATGGGTATATAGTATTCTCGATTATTGTGGAAAATAGACACGGTGGAACCAATGAACACGGGGTTCCTGAAGATAAGTTGGAAATAATGAAAAATCGTTTTGAAATTTCACTTTAATTTTATACTTTTGCAGTATGAAAATATTCCTTGATGATAATAGAGACCCTTATGATGTATTTAAGAACACAATTGACCCCATTTATGAGGAAAATGATACTTGGATTGTTGTAAGGGATTATTATCAATTCATTAACCTTATTCAACGAGTCGGTGTCCCAAAATTAGTGTCTTTTGACCATGATTTGACTCAAAACCACTATTTACCTGAAAATCAGTCAAATATTAACTATAAATTGATAAAAGACCATACCGGATATGATGCAGCCCAATGGTTAATCGATTATTGTGAAAATAAAGAGGTTAAACTACCTGAAATTAGGGTACATTCATCAAATTTGGAGGGAAAACGGAATATTGAGGAATTATTTCTCTGAAACGAAGGCTCTAAGCTTAACTTTATCCCAATTTTTGAGGTCTTCACCATTATCACCAAGTTTTAATGATGACATAGTTCTATGCCAACCTTCAACTAGTTCATATTTACCATCTTCATGTTTAATTATTATAATTGGTTCATTTTTACCTGTTGAAGTTGCTAATTCTCGTTGAATGTCCATTCTTTCCTTATCATTAGGAACCATATAAGCATCAACATCTCCAAATTCTCTTTCAATAAAGGCATTTATTGTATTTTCTGTAAAATCTTCAGGATTTACTTGAATTATCTGTAGTTTCCATGGTCCTTTTAGGTAATTATATAACATTTTCCCAAGAAATGGTATTGGGTCACCAAAAAATTGATTCATCACATCATGAAACACTTCTTTATTACCACATAAAATATTTGTTGTGAATTCTTTTAAGATATATTCAGGGGTTCGTGGAAATTCTTGTTTAAGTCTTTCGTAGAATTTCTTACATTGTGACGATTTTGGACCTGAAATTGGTATTGAGGTAACAATTTCATTTAAATAGTTTTTTAATATGGTTCTAATTTGTTCTTTCATCATTACATTATTGCTATTCCCACCTGAGAGGTAAATCCAAAATACGGAAGGTATTGTTCTAAGTCTTTTTCAATATCTTGTTTCTTTGGTTGATTCTTCCAATTCACCATTCTAATAGAATCAAACGGATGTCTAATTTTAATAAAAATATGATATTTCCCTTTCGGGTATAAAATTTCACCGGCACCGGTAATTGTTTGAATGTCATCTAACTCAAACCGAATATCATCAGAAAATCGATGTGCAATCTCAAGACCCTTATCAGATTGTAAAAATTTCTCAAACATTTTAAGTGACTGTAATACTTCTTCTTTTCTCATATGTTATAAATACGATGATAAACAAAAAACCCACCTATTGGTGGGTTTTATTATTTTCCTGATAATACTTTTTACCTTCAAATAAGATAAATTTGGTACCAACGGTGTTTATCAAAGATTTGGATTCTTCCCAAGTTTCTTCTTTATCTTCAAAAGGTTTTAATGTAATCTTACCCTCATCTACTAAAATCGTTCCTATTGTTTCACTCATATTTAATTATAGTCAATTATTTACAATAAGAAATGATGGTTTTTATTTAAGTAAAAGTTTTTTTAAGGACTGAATTAACTTCTTGATTGTAGGTTTTGTTAAACCATTTCTCCATATCATATTCAAAACTCATTCCATATTTTTTTACATAATTATAAATTTTAGGTGAAACATATAAACGAATGAATTCATCATTCTTAAGTTGTCCAATTCCGGGTTTCCAATCAGGTGATGTTCTAAGTGCTACACGAAAATAAAGTTCATTTTTTTCCGGGTCAAAATATCTACGAGTTAAACCAGTAAATGCTTTATTACTAGTTTCCATTTTTAAATTGTTAATCTTTGGGAATCGTTTTGTTAAATAATCTTCAAAATCATTATCCTTATCTTCTGTCAATCTATTATATTGCGATTCTGTTATAATATATTTCATATTAATTTAATACTTTTAATCTATCTGTATTATACCCTAAAGTACCTATTAATTCACGAACTTCTTCAGTAAAATCACTTGAATGTCTCCATGCGTTACTTTTAAAACTTAAGCTAATTAACCCACCAACAATATTACTTGATGGTGTAAATTTTACCGAGTGTAATACATGAGAATTAGGTAGCTCCCTAATTTTCTTTTTTATTTCTTTATTTAATGTTTTTGTAATCCATTCATCTATACCATTATAGTTAAATCTACCACTTATTCTTAAATCTAATTTTCCGTGAATAGGGCTACCAAGTTCAACACCTGTGAAATTAGATAATGTATCAGTAAATTCTTTATCCAAATCCGACGCGACATATCTTTCATCTGATTTATCATGAATTGCCTTATCCCAATCAACACTAAAATAACCATTCACAACATAAGGGGATTCTTCAGTTAAAACAAGAGTCATCCATTCAGGTAAGTT
>Ga0181349_1001429_pt1 | contig 10238 bp, 7 predicted proteins | sample Su13VDMM110SD_FD_130106 | JGI IMG/M metagenome (GOLD analysis project Ga0181349, IMG submission 130106) | Freshwater viral communities from Lake Michigan, USA - Su13.VD.MM110.S.D | ecosystem: Environmental > Aquatic > Freshwater > Lake | place: USA: Michigan | collected 2013-07-16 | reverse complement strand
TTATATGTCTGAATTAAAATTACCAACCGAACAAGTTACATTACCTTCAAAAGGTTTATTGTATCCAAAAGAAAATCCATTATCATCCGGAGTTATTGAGATGAAATATATGACTGCTAGAGAAGAAGATATTCTTACTAATAGCAACTATATTCGTCAAGGTACTGTTATTGATAAATTATTACAAGCATTAATTGTTACTCCAATTAATTATGATGATTTATTAATCGGTGATAAAAATGCTATTTTAGTAGCCGCTCGTATTTTAGGATATGGTAAAGATTATGCTTTTAAATATACTAATCAATATGGCCAAGAAGTAGAAGCAAATGTAGATTTAACTACATTAAATGAAAAAGAATTAGACAAATCTATTCAATTAGGTACTAATGAATTTACATTTACTTTACCAAAATCAACTAATACAGTAACATTTAAATTGTTAACTCACGGTGATGAAAAAGCTATTGAGGGTGAAATTAAAGGATTAAAGAAAATTGATCCAACAAAAACATACGATATTACTACTCGTATGAAATTCATTATTACTTCAATAGAAGGTAAACGTGATTTAAAATCAATCCGTGATTTCGTAGATAATTATTTATTAGCACCTGATGCAAGAGCATTACGTGAATATTACAATCAAATCCAACCAGATATTGAACTAAAATTTACTCCAGAGGATGAAAACTATACAGGGGAGGGTATAGCTATCCCAATTAGTCTTAACTTTTTTTGGCCTGACTCCGGATTATAGAACTTATTTATTCTCTCAAATCCATGATATTATATTTCATGGTAATGGGGGTTTTGATTGGGATACTGTTTATAACATGCCTATTTGGCTTCGTAAGTTTACCTTTAATAAAATTAAAGAACATTTTGATAAACAAAATGAAGAAGCAGAAAAGCAACAAAACATGTTAAATAATAAAAAAAATTCATCAAAAGAAATAGCGCGACCTAATATATCTCCAACATACACAACGAAAGCTCCTAAAAAATAGGGGCTTTCAATATTTATATAATGTAATATTATACTAATATGGCTGAAGATCCAAAACAAACATTAAAAGAATTAGAAGAAAGTTTAAAATCTATTAAAGAAGGTAGTAAGGAAATTACTGATTATTTTAAAATTAGTCTTGTTGATTCTTTACAAAGATCTGTAATTGAACTTGATAAATTAAATGAAGGATTTAAAAACGGTAATGATATTACTAAAGATATTAATAAAGCCTTTACTGATATTACTAGGACTCAAATAGCTTTAGGTAATCAAAGTATTAATTTAGAAAAACAACTCCAAAAAGCAATTAAAGAAAAAAAGCCGGAGGTAGAAGAAGGTTTAATAAATCAATTAGCTTCTATTAAATCCCAACAAAAATTAAACGAAGATGTTTTAATTCAATTAAATACTCTTAAAAATATTAATGAAGAAAAGAAAAAAGAAAATTCTCTTTCAAATCAAGCTAAAAAAGCTTATGACTCACTTGAAAAAAGTATATCTAGCCAAATAGGATTTTCTCTTACTCTATCAGGAATATTCTCAGCTATTCTTCAAGCTGCCTTTAAAATAGATGCTCAAGTAGTTGAATTATCTAAATCTTTAGGTGTTAGTAAAAAAGAAGCTCAAGAAATTAGTAGTGAATTTAATTCATACGCTGTATCACTTGGAGATGGTTTTACTACTCTTACTAAATTAACCCAAGCTCAATCAGATTTAACTAAACAAATAGGAGTTGCTGTAAGATATACCAATGAAGAAGTTGGTATGTTTGCTAAACTAACAGGATTATATGGTTTAACAGCAGATGAAGCTGGTAATTTAACTCGATATTCAGCAGCCAACGGTAAAAATATTAAAGAATATACTGGTAGTCTTCTTAAAGCATCAAAACTTGCTCAAATAGAAACAGGAACTCGTTTTGATCAAAGAGAAATATTACAAGATATATCTAAATTAAGTAGTGGAATATTAGTTAAATTCCAAGGTAATCCTAAAGCACTAGCAGCTGCTGTTGTTGAAGCTAAAAAATTAGGTACTAATTTAGAAACAGTAGATAAAATTGGTGAGTCATTACTTAATTTTGAACAATCTATTGAAAATGAATTAAAAGCCGAATTATTAACCGGTAAACAAATCAATCTTGAAAAAGCACGTTATGCTGCTTTAACCGGAAATCAATTAGATTTAACTAGAGAAATATCTTCCCAAGTAGGTACATTGAATGACTATGAGAATATGAATGTTCTTGCTCAAAGATCATTAGCAGAAGCTTTTGGATTGAGTAGAGAAGAAATGTCTGAAATGTTACTTAAACAAGAAGCAATTAACAAATATGGCAAAGAAGCTGCTGAATTAAACACACAAGAACTCAAAAATCTAGAAGAATCAGGATTAAGTTTAAAAGAATATCAAACCCAACAACTAGAACAAGTAGAAATTCAAAAACAATTTAATACATTAGTTGAAAATCTTCAAACAACATTAGGACAACTTGCTGGTGGGCCTTTAATGAGTTTAGTTAGTGGTTTTGCTTCTTTATTAAATAATGCTTTAGTACTATACCCTCTAGTAGCAAGTATAGCAGCATTAATGGTTGGAAAAATGCTAACTGGTGCTATGGAATTTGGTAAAGGTTTAGCATTAGCTATTCCTAAAATGGCAACATTAGTTGGATTATCATCCGCTAAAGCTGTTGCTGAAATAACTGCTGCTGAAGCTATGTCATTAGGTTTAGCCACTATTGGTATAGTAGCAGGTATTGCTGCTGGTGTAGCAGCAATGAATAGCGCTAAATCAGAAGCACAATCCGTTTCCGATGGTATAGCCCCTCCAGGAAAAGGACCATTTACTATAACAGATAGTTTTGGTAATACAGCTATTACAGACAAAGGAGATGGTATAGCAGTATCACCAAATATATCAAAAACAAACGGAATGAATAACTCATCAATAGATTTATCTCCACTAGTATCAGCAATAAATGAAGTTAGATCTGCTGTAGATAGATTATATTCTAAAGACACATCTATTAATATGGATGGTAAAAAAGTTGGTAATACATTAACACAAGGGTCTTATAAAGTAGCTTAATACTTTAATATTTATACTAAACAATAAAACACAATAAATTATGGGATTATTAGATAAATTAACCTCAAGTATCTTAGGACTAAAAGGAGAAAAACCAGCGAATTTTGGAGTAAATCCAATTCCACCAAACTCTTTACATGATCAATTTTCAGTAGATGGAAATCCTGATGTTACTTGGAGAACTATTAGTGGTACTGGTATGAAACCACAACCATCTAGATTAGATGAATTAGATCCAAATGCGCCTAAATTAAATGTTGTAGGTGTAGTTTCTAAATCTTACAAATCAAAAGCAGGACAAAAATATTTGGATAACAAACCTAGCTAATGGGTCTTAAAGATTTAAAAACCAATCTTAAATCACTTAAATATGGTGATGATAGATTAGGTGGAGGAAATAGTAACCAACCTTATATCCAAACAGATATAAATACTGGTAAGCTTTCAACATCTACATCTAGGGGATTAGGTTTACTTAAACCTATTGAAACAGCAGTTAATGGTGTTATAAATACAATTGGTAGTCTTAGTACATTTGTTGGTAATGTTGATGATGGGTTTATTAGAGGAGGAGCATTAGGCGCTGCTCAAGCATCAACTACTGATTTACTTCGTATAGGTAAATTTTTTACCGATACACCTAGAGGGCCTTTATTTATAGCAAGACAAGTTGGATTACAATTATCAAATCCAAGATTAGAGGTTAAAAAAGGTTTACGTGGTGTATTAAGTAATATTTTATCTCCCCAAGGAACTTTAGCCACACTTACAGGTGGACTTTTAGAACCTACTCGTATATACAATTTAGGTATTAATACATTAGCTCAAGTTCCCGTTAATGCATTTGGTGGACATTTTAATAGACATGGTTTATTGCCTTTTCAAGGTGATGATAGTAAATATTTAAGTGTTGTTACAGTAAATAATCAAGGAGAGCAAGAAAGAAATCCAAATAATAGACTAGCAGGATTAAGAAAGCAATTTAGTTTAGGAGATCAAGAACCTAATGCAAGTAATAATTTAATTAAAAAATTAGCTTTTTTACCTTTTAAATTACCTTTTAAAATTATTAGTAGTGTTCTTAAAGGAAAACCTTTAGATATATTTAAAGGAGAAGATACTATAGATTTTTATATAGGAGGTCCTAAATCTGTTTATGGTATTGGTACTACAACAATACGAAGATACGATTATACAGAAAATAAAACTCTTATTAAAGCTGCTGAAGATAAAGCATTTAATAAAGCATCAGCAGCTAAAATAGATTGGACCACTAAAAAACCAGGACCTTTATCAGAAAATGGCCCTTCACTTTCATATCCTAGAGCTGAATTATCAAAAAATGTTGAAAATAGAAATGCTATTCCTGGTTTTAATGGAATTAGTCCAGCAGTAAAAATATATCAAGATAAATATAAAAGAGCATTAGCAAGAGCTGTTAAAGCTGTTCAAAAAATTGACCAAAAAATAGCATTTTCAAATGTACCAGATGCAAATTATACATCTTTTGAATATGGTCCTTTTAAAAACAAAACATTTACTACTACAAATACCGATAAAAAACTTTTAAGAAGTGATGCTGCTGGAAAAAAATTTAAATATTATGGTGAAAGAATAAATCAAACTATTGATGGAAGTCAAGTAATAGATAATTATACAGATGTATTTGCTAGAAAAGATGCAGATATAATGACTGTTGCTTTTAGAGTTGTAGATCCTTTTGATAAAATACCACAAGCAGTATTTTCAAAAAATGATAATTCAGAAGAAGCTGTTAAAGCTAGAGCAAGAAGACATTTATTTTCAGCATATATGACTGGATATAAAGATAGTTTTAGTGGTAATTGGAATGAAATAAATTATGCTGGTAGAGCTGAAAGTTTTTACGTATATGATAAATTTAAACGTTCTGTATCATTTAATCTTCAAATACCTTGTTTTAATAGACAACAATTATTTGAAAAACATAGAAATTTAGGTCAAATGGCTGCTACCACCGCTGGTGCTTATAATTCAAAAGGATTTTTAGGTGGTGTGTTAATACAAATTAATTTAGGAAATTATTTAGTTGGTGAATTTGGTATATTAAATAATTTATCATATAGTATTCCTAATGATGCTACCTGGGATGTAACCCCAGAAGGTAGATTAGCAATGTATTTAGAAGCATCATTTGATTTTACCATTATACATAAAGACCTTCCAGAATATAAAGTTGATGGTGGATTCTTTAAATATTTACCAAATAATTTAAACGGATTTTTACCATCAGTAACAAGTCCTCAAGAATGGGTTTATGATAATTATGAAAAATATGCTAATGGAGATACACTTGTACCTACTGCTGTTGTTAAATTAAATAAGCCATCCTTTGATAGGGTAAAAGGAGTAGGAATAACACAAAACCAACAATTCTCTCCATATACTAATCTTACACAAACTACTCTTACTCCTTCTCAAGTACCATCAAATGAACCAGTCTTATCAAGATCTCAACAAGCTAGAGCAGATGCTGCTTTTCTATCAGATCCTTTAGGAATAAATGCTGCTCAACAAGCACAAGCTCAAGATCCATTAGGAATTAACAAATATTTTAATTCAATACCACAACCACCATCACCAGAAGAAACAACAGGTACATACCAATATACGTATAATCCACAAGATAATAATAATGAATAGATACGATAATCCAGTAGTAGAAAGAACACCACAAAATAAACCATATTGGAAAGGAAAATCATACCCTAATATTCCTCCATCAGAATCTGATGTGTATGTTATTACTACTGTTGGTGATAGATTAGATTCATTAGCTCAATCTTATTATAATGATTCTACTTTATGGTGGGTTATAGCAATGGCTAATAATAATTCTACTAACGGATTTATGTATCCTGAACCTGGTACTCAATTAAGAATACCTACTGATTTAAACACTGTATTATCATTGTTTAATAATTTTAATAAAGCAAGATAATGTTATGTCGATATTTAAAAATACCTTTACAGAAAAAATAAGAAACTCTTTAAATGCTAGACAACAAGCAATAAATGGTGAAAAAAGATCACCCCAAGCTATTCAATATTTAAATGCTCGTAATGCTTGGATACGTATGTCCTCTAGTGTTAATATTATACCAAGTGGTTCAGCAGAGGGTACTAATGAATTAGCTAAAAGTTATATTCTTCAAGGAGGAACATTAAATCCTGATGGAACATTAAAAACTGGAGTTTCTACATCCTCTACATCCACATCCGCTTATAATAGATATACTCCAAGTGGACATGAAAATTTAAGAGGTATTAAACCAATGCCTGGTATTACTTCTATTGATGTTGCCTCTAAATCAGCATATGGTTCATTACGTGAAGTAAAAGTAAATTTTCAATGTTGGGATATTAGACAACTTGAAGATTTAGAATTATTATATATGCGCCCAGGTTATACAGTATTAGTAGAATGGGGATGGTTACCTTATTTAGAAAATGAAAACACTCTACAATACAATATAGATACTTATGATATAATTAATACAAAAAGAGTTAAAGAAGATATTTGGGCTGAAACCTATGATAAAGCCAATAAATCAGGTGGTAATTATGATGCTATGTTTGGTTATATTAAAAATTATAGTTGGTCAGCTCGTGCTGATGGTGGATATGATTGTACCACTACTGTAATATCAACAGGTGAAATTATTGAATCTTTAAAAGTAAATTATTCACCATTAAATATAGCTGTACGTGAAGGTAATACTGGTTTATTCGGTATTACTCTTACAGCAGAAAATGAAAAAAGATACAAGAAAAATATACTAGCAGGAATATTTTCTGAATTATACTCGGGTGTTGTAGGACAATCTTCAAATTTTACCTTAGCCCCTCAACCCCAACAAGCCGCTCCAAATACTCCTTTTGGTTCATTAGCAATTAATACATTAACAGTAGGTAGTGCTACTGTAGATAATGGTCAAAAAGTTACATTTTCAGGATATAATTTTTATAAAAGAACACAAACTATAACAAATTCACAAATACAAACATCTCCTGATAGTTTAATTGCTCCTGGTGCTGAATCAACTCAACTATATATTACTCTTGAATCTTTAATAGATGTATTAAATACAAAAGTATTATTAAAAGATAAATCTGCTAAAACCCCAATAGTAAAATTATCTACAAAAGGTAGAGCATATGAAGGAGAAGGAAACCAAAATTTATTATGCTTAGCTCATCCATTACAATTATCAGTAGATCCTACTGTATGTTTAATAGGAAACGAAGCATGGAGTAATGTTAAATCTCCTACATCTATTGTAGGTAAGGGACCATCTGTATTTGATGAAGAGTCTTATTTAAGATATACTCAAGATAATTTCCAAAATGTTATAAATATAATTTTAGTAGAAGGTAGAAAAGCTGTTACTGGAGATAATGGAAGAAAAAGAGTTAAAGATGCTATTATAAATGCTACAAAAGGTGATGGAAATAAAATTCAAGAATTAAACAGACAATGGTCTAATTCAAAAGATGTAGTTGGACTTGGTCCACTTTATATTTATCTTGATAGTCCTACTCCTTTTGCTGGAGTTGGATTTGATGACAATGATTTTAAACAAACTTTTGGTAATTTTGTAGATGATATCAGAAAAGACGATTCTTTAACTGCAAGCGGTAAAGCAAATAAAGCAAAAGCTGATACAGCTAGAGCAGAATTTGAAAAAACGAAAGCATCACTTGCTGCACAAACTCAAAATGTAGCCAACTCTGTTGGTGGGTCTCAATTTTTAAAAAATTTAGAATCTTATTTTTATAATAAAAATCCTTATACTGAGTTTGGTATTATAGGAAATATATATATTAATCTTCAATTTTTATATGGTTTATCTTTAGATAATAATTTAGAATCACAAGATAAAAAAGAAAAACAAGATATATCTCTTTATGATTTTATAAAAAATATATTAAGCCAAGTTTCAAATTCTATTGGTAATATTAATAATTTTGACATCCATGTAGATCCAATAGATAATATAGCTAGGATAATTGATATTAATTATGTAGATGCTATAACAAGTAGAAATGCTGCATTTGAAAATGCATTCACTTTAGAAATGCATAATTTAAAATCAACAGTAAGATCATACAAATTAGAATCCCAAATATTTCCAGAACAATCAACTATTATTGCTGTTGGATCTCAGGTTAAGGGTAGTGCATTAGGTACTGGAGCTGATACTATGGTTGATTTTAATAAAAATATAAGCGATAGAATTATTCCTGCAAAAATTGATCCAAATATTGGAAATAATGAAGCACAAGCTGAACAAGAACAACTTGAAAATTTAAAAACAAATTTAAGAACAATATATAGTTTTCTTGGAGCTACAAATTCTTTTTACCTATTTACTTCAACAGCTAATTTTGATGCTAATAATGCATCAACATATAAAACCGCTTTAAAAGATTTAATAGCATATTTTAAATCAATATCAAATTCAACTTCAAAAAATAGAGCAATAATCCCAACAAAAATATCAGTTGAAATGGATGGTATTGGAGGTTTAATTATAGGACATATATTCAAAATACCAGATGATTTATTACCTAAAGGCTATAAAGGTGGATCTCTTGGTTCTAAACAAGGATATATAGTTACAGGTATTGGTCACAAAGTATCAAATAGTGATTGGACTACTGAAATAGGTGCTCAAACTATTATATTAGATGATCCTACAGGACTAAAAGTAGATTATGAAACAGCATTAGAAGCAGCTATTGCTGTTATTCAAAATCCTTCTGTGTTTAGTAATGAATCAATAACTAGCAGTGGAAATGTTACTGTAAGTAGAGGAGATTCTATTAAAAAAGTTTATGAACCTGCTTTAGCTAAAATTACCGCACCCCAAGGACTAAAACTTCTAGCAGAAGGACATAGTGTAATAGAAGGATTTTATCCTAACGCTAGAGGATTTAGAAATAATAATCCTGGAAATTTAGCTTATAGTAAACTTCTTACAGCTCAATTTGGAGCATTTTTAGAACCAGCTAATTCTAAAGGAGAAAGAAGATTTGCAAAATTCCCAACATTAGAACTTGGTATTAAAGCAAAAATAAGTTATATTGAAAGAATTATTGCTGGGCAACATGCATTATATCCTAAAGATCCATCATTATCTGCATATATATACGTGTATGCCCCACCAAATGAAAATGATACTGAAGGATATATTAAAAAAATGATTAAATGGTTTGCTGATAATGGTATAACAATAAATAGAAATACAAAATTATCTGCAATTAAAGATGTAAAATTTACTAATACTCCCCCAGTAGTTAATAACTCTCAAACCCAACCAATTACTTCATCTACATTTGGTGTTGGTTTTTAAACTTTAAAATATGTCACTTAAAATACCTAGAAATATAATAATAGAAGCAAAATATACTCAAGGAAAAGAGTATATGACTGTTAATACTTATAAAGAGTATCAAGGATATTATTATGAATTAAATGATAAAATATTTGCTGGAAAAGAATTTGATGCTTTTGCTCCTGAATTAATAAGACTTTCATCAAATAAAGTTAATCCTTTATTAACACGACTTTCTACATACATTTATGGAGCTGTATCTGGTATTAAATTAAAAGATACAAAACCTCAATCTTATATATTTCAACCCACAGAAGGAGAAGTATTAAATGGTTCTTCAACTAGATATTTTTCTAAACAACTAAATGAAACACCTGTTATAATTAAAGAAATAAATAAATCTAATTATGATGAAATTTTACAAAATCCTTTATATAAAACTGTTTCAATAAAATATATAAATACTAATAAAAATACTGGAGATTTTGATCCAATTGAATTATCTAAAGCTATAATCCAAATTCCAGAATTAAATATTTTTCTTGCTAATGAAATACAAAATGGAAAAAGGCAAGGTCAAAACTTTCTAGAAGATATTCCTTACATTCAGGATTTTACGTAATATTTGGCTTTTAAATAAATTATTCGTACATTACAAATATAAAGGTTATGACAAATGTTTTACATAGTAGAAAAGGCAGAGCAACTAGCTAAATTACAAGATTTAGGGGATTGTTTTGTAAATTTCATCCCATTAA
>Ga0181349_1001425_pt1 | contig 10253 bp, 10 predicted proteins | sample Su13VDMM110SD_FD_130106 | JGI IMG/M metagenome (GOLD analysis project Ga0181349, IMG submission 130106) | Freshwater viral communities from Lake Michigan, USA - Su13.VD.MM110.S.D | ecosystem: Environmental > Aquatic > Freshwater > Lake | place: USA: Michigan | collected 2013-07-16 | reverse complement strand
TGACTCAGACTCATTATCTTACTTCGCAAAACTAGCGAACGACGACTAAAATAAAAGGACCCTAGGGTCCTTTTTTAATTACTTCTTTTTTTCCACCTTCTTCAGTATGCGACAGTTATCCTTGTCTGGGGTCTGACCCTCCTTACAAGGCTTCTTTACCACCGGTTTGCTTTGGGCGGTAACAGGGGGCTTTACCTGAGGTTTTGAGTCATCAGCATATACAAACGTGGTAGCAAGAACTACGGAAAGAACTACTAAAATACGTTTCATTTTTTCTCCTTAATAAGCGGCAATGCGGTTTTGATGTCTATCTACAGAAGAGGACCCATCTGGTCTTGGGGATGCCTTGATAGGGACATATGAGGTAGTATTGTTACTACTTGAATTATTCATTACAATAGGAGTCGAGGATGCTTTTGATTGCTTGGACTCTCTTTCAAGATCTTTATTCTCAATCGATGCTTTAACAACATCACTACCTACAGGGGTAGCTGGTGTAGCATTAACTTGAGCCATCGCACGATCATATGTGGCTTCTTTATCTTTGTTACCCATGGCGTATAGGTCTTTATTTGACACAACATCTTGTGCTTCCCCGCCACGACCCTCCCATGATTTAGATTTAATACCTTTGGCATCTTGTCCCATTGACATCTTACCTAGACCCAAGTCATATTCGGTATTGGATGATACAATATTACCCTTAGCATCGGTAGTTTGTGTACTACTCATTGGCCCGGCATTATAACTAGTTGTTTGATTACCGGATGTTAGATCAACTTCGCTACCCAAACCACTAAATTGTGGTGTTGCATATTTAATAGCTTTTCCAGATTTATCAAAAGTGAATCTGCCAAATGCTCCAGCATAAGTTTTAGTACCGTCTGGATTTGTTGTTACTTTAGATCCATCGTCTTGATCGCCATCTTGTGCAGGCAATTTAGGAATTGGTGGAACTTTTACTTTAGAGTCAGCAAGAGCAATACCACCTTTTGCAAGAGGTATTTTTCCACCAGCTATCTTCTTAGATACATCGTTAGGTAGTACGACACCGTCTTTGAACGGCATAAAGAGTTCAGGTCCCTTTTCACCTACAATATAATCGGCGCCATCTTCTACTGGTCCCCCCTTAGCCATACCCGGTGCTAAAGCAGCAGCTGTTGCGTCACCAGGTGCAGCACTATCAACAGGCTTCTTTTCTACGGCTGGAATCATTGCTCCTGGACCACCAGTTACCTGGGCTTCAACTGCCGGGTCGACTTTTGCTTTCTTTCTTGCTTGCTGCTCCTTGCTTATACGCTTCATCTTCTCCTGGTATTCAGGAGATTGTATATTGGCAGCAAGAGCTTTAAATTTAGCTGCAGCAGCTTCAGCGGTAGCATCATCTTCAGCATTTCGAAATTCGTTATATGCTGCATCTGCTTCTTCAACATCTTCTTTTTTACCACGCAGATTGTAACCACCCTCAAATCCATCAATAACTCTACCACCAATAGTACTAGACTCTCTTTTTGATGTTCTAAATGTAATATCAGGCTCTACTGCAGCTGCATTTACAGTAGCCGGTGTAGGAGCTAGAGCCTCTTTTGTAGCTGCACCAGGTGCATCTGTCTTACCGCCAAAGAAGCCTTTGACGGCATTTATACCACCTCCAACTTTTTCACCAACATACTTACCGGCACTCGATCCAGCAAATGCACCTAATGCACCACCTGCAATTGCGCCAACACCTGCCCCAATTGGGCCACCAAAGGCGCCAAGCATAGCGCCTGCCTTCATACCAGCAATAGCGCCAACGGCCATACCAGTACCTTCGCCAACAGCTCCTGACTTTTCTACAGTGGCGGTATTGCCAATTTCTTTCCTTGCGGCCGCAGCCTCCTCTGGTTTCATTTCTCCAGAGTCAACCTTAGCTTGTACTTCTTCTAGCTTAGCATCCTTAGAATCATCTGCAGCAGTATAGCCTTTATATGCAGTATATGCACCTGCACCAACAGCAAGCGCTGCACCAGCTATAGCTCCACCTTTACCGCCCATGAACTTAAGCGCTTTTCCACCCAGACTTAATGCTCCCCTACCTGCATTTTTTAGGGTCTTACCGAGACCACCACCCGACGGTAGCATATCTCCTAAACCTATCCCACCTCCACCGCCATCACCTCCTCCACCGCCTCCTCCACCTCCGGAGGTTGGCGTTAATTTACTTCCTGGTAGATCTGATGGTGTCTTTGGTGCAAGCGCTGCACTAATCTTTTCTAGTTCTTTTAATTGCTTTTCAAGTAGATCATTATTAATACCAGTTAACTCTACATCTTTTTTAGCACTTTCAGCCACTATCTCTTGGGTAGATTGAATATTATCTGCTTCAGCATTTGGACTTGATACTGTGGCTGGTAATTCCCCCTCTGGTCGCTTCTGTACTTTTGGATTAGCTACGGATACAGAGCCATCTTTAAGTTTTATAAGCTCTTCATTATCTTCTTTAGACCCGTCAAAACCATATTCTTTAGATCTTTCTAATTTCTTTTCTAGCTCTACGATCCTATCATAGGCTCCCATTCCTTCTTCCTCAGTCCCTTTACCAGCTTTTACAAACTCTTCACTATATCGACCTTTTGCAGCTGTGAAGGTACCACCAGTTAACGCGCTTTTAATCTCCTTAAACGCTTCTGAAAAAGTCCTATCATCAGCTTTAACTTGCACAGAGGATAGTTTTTTAGCCAGTGGATCTGATTGATTAGATTTTGGTGATACCTTATTCCCAGTAATAGCGTCCTTTACCGCCACAAGAGATTTTACAACATCATCGAGCTGCTTTTCTCGTTTATCATTATCCTCTTTAGCAATTTCGCGCTCATACTTCAGCTGCATAAGCTGGGTTGCAAAACTTTGGTTGTTTTGTTTCTTAAGATCTCCAAGAAACTGACCGAACGCTGGATCTGTGATAGAAGGCTTTTCCATTTGTACTTTACGTGTTTTTTCTATTTTGTTGTAGAATTTTTAGTTTTTCATTTTCAGTTTTAATATAATCTGTAAGCAGTGATACATATATCTCCCTTTCCCAAGGCATCATATCTTCTAATTCAGATAAGGAATATTTGTGATGCTGCATTAGAGAAAAATTTAAAATAAAATAGTTGGAAAGGCTATCTTGAGAAAGGGTTATACGAAAAAATTTGATAAGCCCTCAAGCTTGCTACTATTATGTCTACTGCATTTGGGGCAATCGGTCTCTATTTCTTGAACAATCTTAGGTGCAGTTACAAAAAACTCTTCAATTTTATCAAACTGTTCTTTGGTGAGAGAATCAACAAACTCTTCTATTTCTTGTTTGGTTTGTTCCTTAGTATCCCAATAATTAGTATCATCAAACACACCCTTAATATTGTTAATAATTAACTCAATTACTCTCTCTGTATTATTAGATTGAAATACTTCTATTACTTCTTGAAACTTTGGGTAAGCCATTTCAACACCGAATTTATCGGTTAACATAATCTTCGGGGAGTGGTTTTCTTTTCTAACTACCTTAAGATCCTCAATATTAAAAGAGGTGTCAATCTTATTACCACAAGGGCAATTTACAATTACATCGACTGATTCTCCAATTGATTTTGATCTTAAATTAAGAAAAATATATTCAATGTCAAAGTGTGGTAGTCTATTGGCATCTATTTTCTCGAATGTACATACGCTAACAAGCTCTCTTACAATCTTACCAATTTCTGAAGTATCAGCTTCAGCCATTGTTAAAAGAATCTTATGCTCCTTAACAAGAAACGGTCTGAAACGTACAGTCTCGCCGGTTGAGGGCAAAATCAATTCAAAGATTGGGGTATTTAATTTTGGTAAAGACATAATTTAACTCCTTTAGTTATTCTCAATACTAACATCAGTTCTAGGTATTTGAGGGTTTAGTACAGCTCTTGGTACAGCTGCTGGTCCAGAATCTTTTATACGCTCCCAATAGCGATATGCGAATAAAATATTTAGTCTATGAGTTTGATTAGATGAACTATGATTTAAATCCATTAAATTTAAATTTCTCGGAAATGCTTCTAATAATCTAACTGCATAGGTAATATTATCCTGCTCATCTATTTGCCTTATCTCAATACTTCCAATATATTGATCTTGGTAAGAGGTTGTAAATGTGACAGGGTTAACAATAGCATGCATCCAATCTTCGAAGAAATTACGAACAGTCATAGAACTATCGACATGGAATGTCATTGGCATGCCTTCACCCCCGTATTCTGAGGTAAACGGTCTTTGATAAGAAGGGCCAAATATCTTATAGGATTTAGATGCTATATTGAGCATGGGTAAGCTTGCTTGTTCGGCAAGAAGACTAATTGTATCTCCATACTTTTGTGATAAAAAAACCGGTGGGTTAATTATAACCTCAAATCGATTACTCCTTGCTAAACCTTTAGTAAGGATTTCCGTTCTAAACCTATCTAAGCTGAAATGGGCTTTGGACATTAATATTTCTCTCTAGTGGTGCGCCATACTTCTTGCTTGGTCGCACCAACAAATTGTTCTACTGGTAACAATGATGCGGTAACCCAATCGGGGTATTTAATATTTAAAAATCTAGACTGTACATGGGAATCAAGATAGTGCTTAACACACCCCTTTATAGGTGCCACTCTAGACATTGTAAGCAATGTTTGCCAGCTTACACGTACTCTTGTATTATCATTAATCTTTTCATCAGAAGCATAATCATGTAAAATTTCTAGTAATTTAAACCGTACCGGGTATGGTAGGTAGTGTAAGTTTATACCATAAAATCCGTCTGGTACTTTTCGGAATGGTAGCACTAAAGGGAACATATCCCAATAAGGCAGGGTATCCTTTAACTTGGCATCATATAAAAACATATACATATTACCAGGTAATATTCTATTTACAAGATCTGGTGTGTTCTGTAATAGATTATTAGGAGTTGTTTTCGCTTTTGAAAGAGCTTTAACCTGGGTTTGGTACCACTCCAAGGAACGCTCAGTATCTCCTACTCGCGACCGTACCTGCAAAAAAGGGTTTTTATTTATAGTTGCCATCTATTATTTATTCAACTAATACCAAGATCATTCTCTGTTAAAACAAGAAACTGCATTCCTTTATCTTTACAGAATTCATCTGCTGATTTCCATTTTGCTTGATTAACCCCATACATAAATACTTCCTCAATAAATCTTTTTGTTTTCTTTTTAGGTATATCTGGAGGTTTGGTAAATTTTTCTGGCTTTATTTCAACTAAATACTTTGTAGTAAGATTATTTTTAGCTTTTACCTTAACATAAAAATCTACAAAGTATCGGTGTATTTTGGAGTCAACTGGGGATCTGTATGGAATTATCACCGTCTCAGACCCCCATTCAAGTACGGATGGGTTCGTATCACACCACTTCATAAACTTAAGTTCCCATGAAGATCGGTAAACAACATTAGTAGCATCGCCTTTGTATTTTGAAAGGTTGGTTACTTTAAATCGACCTTTATATAGACCTTTGTACATTGGGATAAATAATATGGAGATAACCTACTATTTATCGGACAAAAATGCCAATAGATTCAGATATTAGAAACGCGGTAGCAGAGGAAACCATAAGCACTGTTTCAGATGCAGGAGCCCGTGACGCTCTTCGAACAGTTAAAGATAAGTTCGCTATAAATGTAAAGAGATTTCCATCCGATCTTGGAGGACCAGACCTACTACACTACGTAACGTTTGGTATTAATGTTCGCGGTAAGTCAAAACTGGTACCGGAGAATAAGAGATTATTTGAAGTAAAGAGAAGCCCTGACAGCGCAAATCTTACAGAAGATCAACTAGGTAGCGGGACGTTAAGAGTAGCAACTGCAGGGGCTGCAGGCGTTGGCGCTGCCGTAGCCACGACTGCCGTATTAGATTCAGTTGCAAAAGGCACAAACGCCGCTCTTACAGCAGTATCATCAAAGGTTGCAAAAGCAGTTAATCTTACTGGTGCTACCAGTCAGCTTATAACTACAGTAGCAGGTGCAGGTGTAGGTGCTGCTGTTGGTGGGGCAATACTTGCAACAGACTTGCTACAGCCAGATAAAACATTTCGTATATCAGATGTAATCTCGCTATATGTTGATGGACCACCCGCGGTAAAATACGCAATGCAGTACGCCAATAAAGAGCTAGGAACTTTAGCCGGGGTATTATCAGGAGCTACATTTGATAGTCAAGGGGCAATTTCTGCAAGTGCAGAGACTCTTGCGGCATTCGGCGCCACTATGGCCAAGCTTCCCGGGGCTTTTGGAGCAGCAGACGTGGGTGCAGCGCTTAGTAAGTCTACTGGCACTGCTCTTAACCCGTTTAAAGAGGTGGTTTTTGAGGCAGTAGACTTTAGATCTTTTGCTTTTAAATATAAGTTTTTACCTAAGTCGAAACAAGAATCAGACGAAATAAAACAAATTATTGACCTTTTTAAATTTCATATGCATCCAGAAATTTCACAGGGTAAGATGTTTTTTATATACCCTTCTGAATTTCAAATTACATATTATTATGGGGGAAAGAGAAATGAGTACTTCCATCAATTTAGACCTTGTGTATTAGAGTCTATGGAAGTTACATATGGTGGGGAGCAATTCTCTTCATTTAATGATGGGCATCCTACAGAAGTAAATCTTTCCCTTACATTCAGAGAGACTGAGATTATTACTAGAAACATGATAGGCGATAACGGAGCATACTAATGTATTTTCAAAATTTTCCATATACCTATTATTCTCTGAACGAAGGTGCTAATACTAAGATAATTACCAATATAACCCTACGTTCTCAAATATCGGATCAGATTAAATCTAATTTTGTATTATTTGATGAGTATGATGTCAAGGATGGAGAAACTCCTGAGTTATTAGCAGACAAATTTTATAATAATCCTCAATACCATTGGATAATATTACACGTAAACGATATAATTGATCCAAGATTTGAATGGCTATTGTCTTCTAATAATCTGGTAAAATACTGTCAACAAAAATATGTTAATATCTACAGTACCCATCATTACGAAAACGCAGATGGTTATTGGGTAAACTCCAATGCTAGTGGCGCTACCCCGATTAGTAACTACCAGTATGAAGATGCACTTAACGAAGAAAAAAGAAGAATAAAAATTTTAAAACCTATTTACGTTGAAGCCGTGGTAGCAGATTTTAAAAAATCTTTAAGATTATAATATGCAAGAATTTAATGGAATAGCCAAAGCTGGTGATGTAAAGATTGAGCAAATCAAATTACTTACAGGTAATAACGTTGTAATTGACCTTACAGAATTTTTAGTTGAGCTTAATTTATTTGAAGATATTTTTTCCAATTACCTACAGGGAAATATAGTACTTACAGATAGCCGCAATCTTATTGGTAAATTTAATTTAAGCGGGGAAGAGAGTCTTATATTAAAATTTATTACTCCGTCATTTGATGAAGTACATGCGATAACAAAAACTTTTACAACTTATAAAATATCTGATAGAAGGTTAGTTCGCGATAATAATACGCAGATGTTTACAATACATTTCGTATCTACAGAGATGTACTTAGATATACTTTTACCTTTATTCAAATCATTTGAAGGTAATATTATTGACATAGCTGAATCTATTTTTCAAGATTATATTGCTACCAACAGAGAGTATGAAATTTCTAATAGTAGTGCTGAGATAAAGCCTAATAATAAGCTAAGCCCGCTTATATTTCTTAACGAACCGTCTAATAAAGTAAAATTTGTTGCACCTGGGTGGACTCCCTTTAAGTGTATAAATTGGCTAGCATCTAAATCTATCCCTAAAGATGGTAAAGCTAAAAACTTTTTATTCTATGAATCTACAAAATCCTTTTATTTCGGATCTATAGAATCCATACTTGCAGACGCCGTACAGACGGAAAATACTATTGGTACTTATACTGTTGCAGCATCTAATGTAGGTGAGGGGGAAAATTCAAAAGATATAAATCGGGAAATGTTCCTGGCTAAAGATGTTGAAATGATTGATTCTATTGATCAAATTAAGAATCTTACTAATGGGTATCTAGCCAATCGCTTAGTTTATTTAGATATTTTTAATAAACAGTATGAGCTTATAGATTATGATTATGTTAAGGAATATAAAAACCAATTCCATACCTCAGGCTCGGGGGAGACATCTGTACCCCCCTTCTCGGCAGAGGCATTAAGAAATCCTGCTACCTCCATATCTTTTTATTCAAAAAATCCCAGACTGTTCCAAACCTCAAAAGATGAATATTTTAAAGATAATGTAAGTGAAAAGATGGGAGAAATTTACGGTAATAGAAAAAGCAGCTTGCTAGATATGAACAATATTAAAATGAATATTACCGTACCTGGTAGAACAGATATTGAAGTAGGTAGAGTTTTATATTTTTTATATCCCGAGTTAGGGGCAAAAGACGAATCTGATGCAACCAGTGTACGTCAAGATCATTTATATTCAGGCTATTATTTAATAACTGCCATTCGTCATAAATTAAATAGAAATCAACACTTTATGACTATGGAAATAGTTAAAGATTCGTTCTACGTTAACAAAGACATTACATCATAATATGCAAAAGATATTTAATAAAGACGGATTTAATTGGTGGATTGGGGTTGTTGAGGATCGAGATGACCCCGAACGCATTGGTAGGTGCAGGGTAAGAATCTATGGCTTGCACACCGATAGTAAAGAACTACTACCGACAAAAGATCTACCATGGGCAGTACCTATACAACCCATTACATCAGCAGCCACCTCTGGTCTAGGTACATCCCCACTCGGTCCTGTTACCGGGACATGGGTTGTAGGATTCTTTCTAGACGGCGAAGACATGCAGCAACCGGCTATGTTTGGCACAATTTCTACAAAAGGGGCAGGTAAAGGCTATACCGAAACTGAACAAAAAGATACTGTAGAGAATAAAAATGATGGTGTATTGAAAGATGGACAAGGTAACCCGGTAACGGACAGTGAGGGTAACCCCGTGCGCGCAGGTGTACCAGATGTACCTGGATGGACACTCGGTCAATCTTCAGAAAAATTTGAATCCGGAGGCCGCGGCCCCGGTACTGTAAACGATTATAACGGTGGCGCTAAAGGTGATTATGGTGGGGCCTCTTATGGTACCTATCAATTTGCATCCTTCCTTCCTGCTGTAAATGCAGCTACAGGTAAAGCAAGACCTTCTGCTAAAAACACCCCTTTAATAGCATACATTAAAGCAAGTAAGTTTAGAGATAAATTAGAAGGACTTGAACCTGCTACTCCTGAATTTGATGCTAAATGGAAGGAGCTAGCATCTACTAACAAAGAGGCATTTAATAAAGATCAACACGATTTTATTCAAGGTAAATATTATGATGTAATGATAGCCAACCTCCAACGGGCTGGTTATGATATGACTAAATTTGGACCAGGGGTGCAAGATCTTGTCTGGTCAACTGCAGTTCAATACGGTCCTACTGCAGTTTCTGTATTTACTAAACCTTTGAAGGATAAATCTCAGTTAACCGATACAGATATTATTACATTGGTAAGTGATTTTAAAATTAATACAGTTGATCAATATTTTGGTAAGAATTCTGAATCAATAAGAGCGGGGGTTAAAAGCAGACTAACAGCAGAAAAATCCGATCTTTTAAAATTAGTGAAAGCATAAAATGGATTTGAGTATAATTACAGGTACCGCAAAAGGTGCGATTGAAAATAAACTCTTTAATGAGATTATTAAACTTAATACAGGCATCGATAGCTCCATACTGCGAGCAATAGTTTCCAGGGTAGCTGAGACTCAATCCACAGCAATAGTATCGGAGGTTTTTAAATCAGGTAATAATCAAATTACCAATATACCTTCTCAAATTGTAGGTACTAAAAATCCAGTTAACTTAGTGTCAGGTAATCTAGGTAGTACTGGTATTTTTAATAATTTAACTGGGACAATAGGTACCCAAGTATCTGCTCAAGCAACCGACCGATTAGTTACAGCTCTTCAATTTGAACTAACCAAAGCTCTCCCACCAGGCGCACAAGGGCTAATTAATTTTAATGCTCTTGCCGCTACTCTCGTTCAGACAGTAACCCCGACAATAGGTGGGGTAGTAAGTACGACGCTTAAAGGGTTTACAGACTCTATTTTTAGTAACACCCCGGTAGTCAAGCCAAGTATTGGTGATGTAAGTAGTATTTTTAGTAGTTTTTTATCTTCT
>Ga0181349_1001422_pt1 | contig 10280 bp, 19 predicted proteins | sample Su13VDMM110SD_FD_130106 | JGI IMG/M metagenome (GOLD analysis project Ga0181349, IMG submission 130106) | Freshwater viral communities from Lake Michigan, USA - Su13.VD.MM110.S.D | ecosystem: Environmental > Aquatic > Freshwater > Lake | place: USA: Michigan | collected 2013-07-16 | reverse complement strand
CTCATAATGCTCTAGCGCGCGCTGTCGCGCTTGCTTGTGGTTGTGGTTGGTAATGTTTCATGACTGGCTCGTCTTCGTCTGTCTGCGTTTTGTTTTCAATGTTAGTGCTGTTGACTGTTAGACCTAGTGCGATAGCCCCCCGTGCTTTTGCCTCGTAGCACACCCATATCTGTAACCTTTGCCTGACCCTGTGTTACCACATAGGTCATCTACCCACGCTTACCGTGTGTTACCAGTCAGCGTTGCACCGCTGTAGGTCGTGCCCGTCATTAGTTATCGGTATGTCAACGGTATGTTATTTGTGCAGTACCGAAATCATTGCTATCCATAGCACTGGCGAGCAAACCACAACTGCGATCACACGCCATGTGCTCATGCTTGTAACGACTCAATCACTTGTGATGCCTCTTGCTTACTTAGCGCTTCAATGCTTGAGTACTGATTGTTTAGCAATTTGTTTATGTATGGCAGTAGTTGTGTTGTGCCAATCTTTTTCTCAAATGCCAATGCGCGTATCATTCCGCGCTGTTTAGGCGACGCATATTGTTTTGTGTCTGTTGCGTCATGAAATGGGTTTTCGTCGTCTGGTGTTACAGGTGCGACTGCTGGCTGACGCATTTGTACTTCGTTGCGTGACGCTATTGATTTGCCTATGCCCAGATTTAGCAGTCCGCAAGCCCGGCCAACTGCTGATGTGCTGCAGTTCATCATTTCGCTGTCTCGAGTAAAGCTGGTTGTGCCTTTACATTCCCATGCGCTAGCAACTACTGGCGTTGTGTCGTCACCTAAATGTATTGTGACTGTCACTTCAATCCATTCGCGACCGTCAAACATTCTGATCTGTGGCAATGACTCAACTATGCGCGCATTTGGCCAACGCTCAAACAGCATTTTTACGCGTGCTGGTACATCTACATAATCACCTAAGTTAAATGCGTTCATGACATGTACGCCACACACGCATTAAGTAACTGGCTACTTACTTTTAAATCATCTACTAGTTTTGCAATGTGTTCTGTTAGCACTTCATTTTGTTTGCGCGCGATCACTAACTGCTCTATTAGGTATTTGTTTGTGCTTTCTGCTTCGTTAAATTCTTTCATTATTCGCCCTCTTGAATATATTTAAGAATTGCTTTAAGTTCTGTAATTTCGTCTAATAATGCAGCGTTTTCTGTTTTAAGTTTGTCACGCTCGCGCGCTATTGCCATGTTGCGATCTGCAGAGTCTTTTAATTGCTCTCGACTGCCGTAGCTTGGGTCATAACCGCGCCTCATACACATCGCCAGACGATTGCTTGATTACCAGCGCGCGTCAAACGCCTAATGCCACTGTCAATGACATGACCGTCTTTAACTAATGTGCCTCGAGTCGGTCGTACGGTGTTGCCTGACATGTTTAGCGCTGTTTCTATTTCCTCATCTGTTGCCGGGCGACTTAATAAGTAGGCGTGTACTCGTGCGCGTTTTTTGCCTGTTTTTGATTTTGCTTTTAATGCAGCGTCAACGCTTGTAGGTTTTGCTTCGCGCGCAATAATAACTATGTCACGATTTATTGCTGGGCGCTCGTATGTGCCACCTAAGCCGATTGATGGTGCAAACATTTGTAGCTGATCAGTTTGCACGAGTCAACAACATTTCTAATCGGCGTGCCTCTGACTCTAAATCTTTGACCCGTGTTTCTAGTTCGCTAATAATGCCCATAAGATACCGCACCTCAATCTCTAAAACTTTTGGTGGTGTGTCTGGCATCTTGCTGATCTGTTCGCCTATTAGTCGAAACTCTTGCATCCGCTTTAATGTTTGTTGGTGTTCGCGTTCCATTTGCATGTCAAATGTTTCGTTATATTCGTTTTTGGTCATTGCTTTCTCTTTTCTGTTTAGGTTTATATTTTGAACAGGATATATGACAGTAGTCGCAGACTTAATCCGCATGCAATCATCCACCAAGCCAAGTCCTCTACGGTCATTTGCATGTCCTAGTTCTGTTGCACATGTCCCAAGGTATCCAGCCGTTGCCTGCAGCCTTTTGCCAATAGTCAAATAACAGTTTGCCTGCCTTCAAATTTGTTAACGGGTCTAATAATGGCTCTTGTGTGCACACGCCCATTTGTAAACATATTGGCGCGCTCGGGTTGCGCGACAAATTAAAGTTTATTGAATTGATTTGAAGACTTCCAGTGTCTGACCTATGCGACCATTCAGATACGCCAATGATGTTGCAATCTTTATCAACGCGATCACCGCCACGCCTATTAGGACAACACCCAGACTCTCGAAGGGCTACCTGCGTTAATTGCTTTAGATGCTCTTGTGCCCAGCCTGCTTTCAACGCCAGCGCTGGTAGCCATGAACAATCTCCATGCTTATACACAGGCTCTACAGGCGCTGTAGTGGTCACTGGTGGCACATGGCGGTAGATAACAGCCATAGCCTGCCCGAAACCGCCTAACGCCTCGTAACGCTCGCTAAACTCTGATTCAATAACAGGTTCTACAGGCTCAGGTATTTGGCTAACGCCAACCCCGATTGCAGATAACGCAAATGCAATAATTGCTTTGATGATGGTTGGCATAACTGCCCTCGACTTTCTCGGTCAGTAACCACCTTACACAAGTTTTTTAGTTACCGCAGGTATTACGCCGAACACCCTATCCCACGCCTGTTTAGCGAGTTCAGGACTGTTGCACATTACTGGGTCAACTTCAATGTGATACCAGTCGCCTGCCTCAAATTTTCCGCGTATCCATGTGCCTCGATCACATTTCCACGATCTGTTTAGTGCGTAGTCAATGACAAGTTGTATGCCGAGCGTGTCAGCATTTTCTAGCAGTTTTATTATGTACGGCAATGATTTTGTGCGACCTGCGTTAGTGCTTGAGTTATATCTGTACGACAAATCAACAGCTACGCCTTTTGCATGGTTTGACAATGTGCCCGGTTTGCCTCGTACATCGCGCACGACCCAACTGCCGTTATTCCATAGTGATTTGTTTGAGTGTCTGACTGCGCGTGTTACCCATAAATCCATGCCAGCCAACGGTCGTTTTACTGCAGGCGCAGCATTAACTGTGTAAGGCTTCACGCATCTTTTTTGTCGTCAGGGATAAACATGCACGCTAAATCTGGGTCACCAATTTTTGTACTAATCCATGCGAGCACACTAGCTGCGACTGGCACAATTAAACCGATAAGCACCGGGTCAACATTGTTTCGCGACATTGCATAAATCATGATGCCCAACAAACCGCCTTTAGTAGTTTGGTCGCCTATCTGTCTGTGCGATCTGTTAATTTTTTTAGAAGGCATTTGGTATCCATTCTTGTAGTTGCTCATTCCAATGTGTTGAAGGTGGTGCTGGTGGTTGTGGTACTGGTGGTTGCCATTGATCTTCGCTGTCAAGTGTCCAAGATGGGTACGGTTGTGGTGCTATAAAATTGTTTTTTGTCGCGTCGTATGTGTAGCCAATTGCTGCATAGTTTTTATTTGGATTGTGCATGTAAGTTTGCACCCACACGCCACCAAGTAGGTCGTGCGCAAATTGTGCACCGTCTGGTACACCGTCTGCAACGACAATGACTTCGGTAACTAAATCGTTAACTATTTGTGCGTAGTAAGCCATTAGTAAGTGATGCTTCCACTACCGGTAAATGTGTAAATCGTGCCCGATACTGACGGTGAGCCAGTAGTCGAAGTTGCTGCAATGCCTGCGTCAATGATGACAACACCAGAACCGCCAGCAGCGCCAAAATTGCTACCGGGTGCAGAGTTAGTTGAGCCGCCACCGCCACCACCACGATTTGCTGTGCCTGCGGTTGGCTGGGTACTTGGTGAAGTTATTGCACCGTTACCGCCACCGCCAAGACCGCCTTGACCGTTTGCGCTGCCTTGGTTTGTATTCTGTATTGAACCACCGCCACCGCCTGCGTAATACACGCCGTCATATAATGCGCCATCGCCACCGTTACCGCCATAACCTGAACCGCCAACTACGACACCTGACGCGCCAACCGCACCTTTACCGCCACCGCCACAAGCAGCAGTAGCTGTACTTGAACCACCAGCATTACCCTGACCTGATACACCAGTGCCACCAATAGAAGTACTAATCGCACCGCCACCGCCACCAGAACCGCCGTTACGCCCGTTTGTAGTCCCTGATGTTCCACCGCCACTACCACCGCCACCACTACACGAGACAGAAATACCTGTGCCTGTTAACGATGATGTGTTGCCGTCATTGCCTTGACCTGCGGTACTGCGTTGCGCACCGCCAGCACCTACAACAACTGTGTAAGTACCGGTAACTAATAATTCAACTGCGATTGCTGAGATCATTCCGCCAGCACCGCCGCCGCCACCCATACCTACGGCAAAATCATCACTACCGCCACCGCCACCACCAGCAACAACTAAATAGTTGACTTTTGGGCCACCGCTGTGAACACCTGCAAGAATTTGCATAACTACGCCTTCAAATTGCCAACAACAAACCATGTATTTGTATCGGTCTTAACACATGTTGCTACCGCGTACTGTGCGTTTGTTTTAAGTTTTGCACCGTCACTATTTAGCGTCACACCTGCACCAGCAGTAATAGTTACAGTGCCCGCGCCTAATTGTGCAATATTTATCTGTGTGCCAATGCCGTAGGCCACGCTGCTATTCGGTGGAATAGTTAACGCAATTGCAGCCGCATTTGAGCAAGTAATCAATTTGCCATCATCTGCTAAAACAGTGGTGTAAGTTGTGCCTGTCTGGGCGTTAATTGCGATCATTGCTGTAGCCAGCGCGTTCTGCTCTGCTGCGGTCAATACTTGCGCTGCTGTAAAACTTTGTCGTGTTGCCATAGTTGCTCCTTAGATTATCCTAAAACATTAGTTGAATTGATGATGCCGTAAACCGCGTCGTTAAGTAATAACTCAAACACAAGCGTGGTAGGGCTTGTAAAGTACTCAACACGGTGACCGTTACTTACTGTGATCGTGTGCTCAACACCCTCAATTGACAATTCTTGTGCCAGTTCGGTTGTGCCTGCGCCACTAGTAAATGTCTTTTCTATGGTAATTGTGTCGCCTATGTCAATGACTGCCACTGTGTCGCGTTGCGCGTTGCTTAACTTGTTTAAGTTTGTTGTCAGCGATGTGTAGCGCGCCTCAGGCTCAGGGTTTAGCAGGTAAGTAGCTAGAGTTTGTGCTGCCGCGTCATTGTGTAACAGCGAGTCGGTAATGCTAGTGGTTTGTATAAAGTATTTTGCCTGACTGGCTGCATCGTCTGCGACTTCCACCGACCCACCAATAATGCTGACTGCTGCGCGATTGACTACCTGATCTGCTTCAAATGTGATGCCTACACCGTCGTACGGTATGTTCGTGCCGTCGTCGTGAAAATCTGCGACCGGGTTTGACAATGTGTTGCCTATGCGTGGCTGAAATGTTAAGTCACCGTCACGCGCCATAAACAGCCGACCCTGTTCAGCAACATTTATAGCCGAGCAATACTGCAGAGTGTTTGTGCCAGCGTCAACAGTAAACGGTGCGCTACCGCCCAGTGTTTGTGTGCCTGTACTAATAGCGCGTTGACCGATAGGGAATGCAACCTCTGGCAGGTCTAGCACTGCCGATAGTCGAGCGCTGCTCAACTGTTCACTAACATTAAATTCTGCTAAAAATGTTTGTGCAAGTAAATAAAAATCGTCTGCACAATACACGGTTACTGTGTCAATACCGCCGAGCGCAAAATTGTAGTCAAAATTTACAATGTAGCCAACAAACAAATATTCTTTAACATTTATGTCCGAGTACCGCGCTAGTCGCACTTTGCGCATAGGCGCTAAACCCGGTTGCGCTGTATCGGCGTCATAATAAGGTGACTGCGTGTCAAACGGGTTAAATATGCCGTCAGTGTCAAGCATGTTAAATGTCATCGTGCCAGCACTGAACTGATCGCCTACATCGCGCCGACCGCGACGAACTGTTATAGCGTCAATGCCTGTAGTGACATCAGCAAAATTTGTTGTACCGTCAAGCACATAAGTTGTGTTGTTTAAAACGCCCTGCACTGCGTCGTTAAGGATAAATGCGTCTTGTATAAATCCTGTGTCAATTTCTAGGCTGTAATTGCCAGCACCGACAACTGCTGTGCCAGCCATTAGGCAACCTGTATTTGTGCTGGGCCTGCAGATCTGTTGTATGCGCGTATCGCGTTGACTACTGCCTGACCTATTTCTGCGCTAGTTGACAGACCGCCAGTGACATTGACTGTTACACCGCCACCCATGCCACCCATTTGCGATAATGGGATGATTGCTTCTGGGCCTTTTTCGCCAACCATTGCCAAAGTAGGTCGCGTCACAACTCCACCCTCAGCAAAGCCGGGAATGTTTATGTTACCAATATCAAACGACCCGATTGCATCTTTCAGTTCTACGAGTTTGCGCAAACTGCCGATTAGCACACCTAACGGCCCTGTGACGATCATGATGCTGTTGCCAAACATGTCAAACGCTCGAGACATCGCACTAAATTTTATTTCTAAAAATACCATCGCTGCAGTCAACGCGACTACTGCAGCTGCGACTAACACAAATGGGTTAGCGGCTGTTACTGCGTTTAGCGCAATTGTTGCCAGTTTTGTTGCTATCAATGTGGCTTGATAAATTTTCATAGCAACATTGGCTGCAATAACTGCGGTAGCCACTGCACCAATTACGCCGACAAATATTAAAAACACTCTGGTGTTTTCTTGTGCAAAATCTGCAACAGGTTTCATAATCTGCAACAATTTTTCTAACACTGGTAACAGTGCCGCGCCGATTGACTCTTTAGTTTCATCTAACGCTATTTTCATGCCACGCATGCGACCGTCAAATGACTCCGCTGCAACTGTCGCTGCACCACCAAACGACACCGCTAACGCATTTGTAATGTCATCAAGACTGCTACTGCTGTCAATAACACCTTTAAGCGATGGGTCAAGTTTTGTTAGCGCTGCAGTTTGACCGTTGGCTGCTTTACCTAACGCTAATGTGACTGTCTCTAAATCTTTGCCAGTAGCCGCTGCAATGTCTAGCGCCGTATTCATTAACGATTGTGCAGTCTCTACTGAGCCAGTCGAGCGCACTAGGTTTGCCATAGCCGGGCGCAACTCGTCGTCAGCGACCGCAAACGCGCGCGACATGCCAGATATAAATTCCTCATTGCTGGCAATTACATCGTCAGTAGCCATTGCGCTAGTGCGTAACTGTTGCGCTAATAAATCCTGTGCTTTTTGATCTTCAACTGCTGCTTTAGTTGCAACTGTCAGACCTGCAGCCAGTGTGCCGATAACTGCAACTGCTGGCAACATTGCCTTTTTTAATGCAAACGCCGACTTAGCGCCAGCGCCTTCAAGTTGCTTAAATTCTGCAATAGCCTTTTTAATACCCTTGTCGCTGAACTCGCTAATAATTGGTATAGATAGTGACATGTCTAAATGTCCTTTTGCACTGTGCGTATCGTGTCTAAAATCATTGCCTGCATTTCGCGCTCAATCTTGCGTCGTGCTTTATAGACCGCTGCCCCGATAAGTCGAGTGCGACCAGCCGTTACTGGTTCTAAATTGTTGCTTAATCGGTTTGCGTTTGCGCGCCCTGCTGTTTCAAAAATTGCTGCTGCAGGATCTTTCTGTTCAATCAAAATTACGCCAACCGCGTTGCGTCGCGTGTCAAATCTCATGCGTACACCTTTGACTGCTTTACTGACAGTAAATGGAAATACTTTGCGACCGTTACTAGTCCAACTGTAAGCCATGCCAGATAATGGCACTTGTGTATAGACCGCCCTGCCAGCGCTAATTGCTGGCTCAGCAATTTGTGTTGCCTGTGCTTTAAAATCTTTTTGTAATTGTGGGTCTATTTTGCGTAGCGCGTTAATAGTGTCCTTGACACCGACTACTTGAATAGTTGTTGACACTGGCATTAGCGCGCCTTGCGATCTTTGTTAATCATCTCAATAACGGTGTTCATGTCATCTAATTCAAATGTGATCTCTGACGGCCAAAATCCTGTTGCCACAAGTATTTGCGCTAATCCGTAGCGGTATGAACCGCGTCTGCTTTTGGGTCGTTCGTATCAACCACCTCTAGTTTCAAAATATCTTTTATGTAGTCATCAAGTAGCGCTGGAACTGTAATGCCTTGTGCGCGTGACGCTTCGTAAGCCAAATATGACAAATCCTCCATGCCGATACCGTCTGACATTTGCGATGCTTTGCGTTTGTACTTGCGCTCCCACATAACTATTGTCATCATGTTTGTTGTGACCTGATGTGTCGCATCTTTTAGTGTGACTTTAAGTGTCAGTTGCATGGTTGTACCCTCTCGGTTTGTTTTTGTTTTTTAGTTCTCAGCGGCCAGTGCCGCGCGATCATGAGGTTGCTTTAGTAAGCACGCCACCAGCAAAGCTCAAAGTCAAAACCGACAACTCACCAAGACTCGCGTTAATTGGTGTGTGAGACTCAAGATAACACCCAGTCAATGTGTAACTAGGATTAGTTGCGCTTACCGCTGCAGATGTTGGCTTAATAACAATTGTTGTAACAATGCCGACTAAACTAAAGATTGTGGCTTCTGTTTCGCTTGCTGCGTAACTTTGATACAACTCAACTTCAATGCTGTTGTTTTGCAACGATGTGACTGCAGCGCCACCAAATTTGCGCGCCGTGTCACCAAATGCCGTCGTCTCTAATTGTTCGTAAACATAATTAATGGTTGCGCTAGTGCACTGATCTTGAAGGTCAACCGAATTTATTGTCAAACTAGGTTGTGAAAGATAAACCGATGTCGCCATTGTGATTAGTCCTTTGTTGTTTCTATGTCTTTAGTTTTAACAGATTTTGTGGGCTTGTGTGGGGATATGTGACCGCCAGCAACCAGCACATCAATGTTTGAATGCTCTAGATCGGCTGTATCAATGACGGTGTCACGCGGCCAGATAAGTCGATCACTGGTCACTAGATATTTGCTCATGTGGTTGATGCTTTCATTTGTATGTTTAACGATAGTGCAGGGTAGTCAACACCGCCGATAGTTAGTGTGGTTGGTCTGCCGTCAGTGACAGCAACATTGGCTGCTAAGACTTTGGCTGCGACATTTAATGCGTTGCGGTATGCGTCAGCGTTGCTCGGCCCGAGACTAATAACTGTCACCGGGATTGACAGGTCAACAATGTTGTTATTAAATGCTGTAAATGACAGCGCGTCTAGCAGTACGCATGGCGCTTGCACATTGCGTGGGTCTGTGATGCACACAAGCCCTGTAATCGCGTTTAGCGTGCTTGCAAGCGTGTTTATTGCCGTATTAAATAGATCGGTGTATGCCTGTGCTGCCATTAGGCAACCTGTGGTCTGTCAACACCTAGCAACTGTTTTACTAGTGGCGATAGTCCGTTAGTCGAGCCAGCCGACATGCCGTCAAATGATGCAAAGTCGCTTATGCCACCGCGCTGGCGATATAAGGCTGCCCCGTACATAATTGTTGCCAGTTTGACATCGCCAGACGGCGCTGGTGTCAATGCGTCAAAATATCCGCATTCCTGCCTTCGGCGATAACAAAAAATATTAGAAGCGCTTGCGCACTGTGTAACAAATGTTGTGTCGTCAGCCGTTGCTGTCGCAATTCCAAGGTATGTCAAGATTTCTGCGGCAGTGCACCAGTTTGCTGTCTGTGTGTATGCAACTGTGCCAGTAAAAATTTTTACAAATTCAACATCGTCGCCAGTACACGCAAACAAAATTTGGTTAGGTATTGCGCTTTCAGTGTTGTATAAAAATTCGCCGTTGTCACCGTCAACACCAACATACAAATATTGTGGCAATGCAAGGACAGTAAATGTGCCGTTAAATGGCGCGCCGAGTGACGCGACAGTTATTGATTGACCGATAACAATTTCTGTGGGTTCTAGCGTGCTAATGCACGCATAGTTGCTAAGTAATTGTTTGCTGGCTGTTTTGTATGTTGTCATAGCGGTTAAGCCGCTACTCGACTAGGCCTGTGTGATCTTGCGGATCATTCCTGAAATTGCTGCAAAGGTTGAGCAATAGCCATGAAATGACATGTTGCGACCAAGTGTTGATGGCAATTCAACTGACATAAGTCCACGGATTGATTCGTAGTACTCGTATGCATCGCCAGAGCCTTGACCTACGCGAGTAATAATCATTGTCTTACCAGCAAAATTGCTGTCAACTACCAACTGCAAGCCAAGTGGCGTACCGTTCCACGATGTTGCACTTCCGCCGCCTAG
>Ga0181349_1001421_pt1 | contig 10284 bp, 2 predicted proteins | sample Su13VDMM110SD_FD_130106 | JGI IMG/M metagenome (GOLD analysis project Ga0181349, IMG submission 130106) | Freshwater viral communities from Lake Michigan, USA - Su13.VD.MM110.S.D | ecosystem: Environmental > Aquatic > Freshwater > Lake | place: USA: Michigan | collected 2013-07-16 | reverse complement strand
CCATCTAGTGTAATTGGCATGTTTTTGATCCTTGTTCTGTTGAGTATTTATCTAATAAATTGTTATGGTATGATTGAAAACGCACTTGTTGACGGTATAGTCATGGTCATTCCCGACGGTATTTCCAGATTATAAAAAGCCGCGCCGTTGGTGTTGGCCGACTGTGTGACATTGCCTGTCAGGCTTTTTGGTGTGGTAAGTATGCCTGCATCTACAAATCCCGCAGTGGCCAAATTGCCACCTGTAATGTTGCCCGTGGCTGAAACAACGCCAGTGACAAATTCTCCTGTGGTTGCAAACACCGCCACATTTGACGTTCCGCCTATGCCAACTGTAACATTGCCGCCTGAACTGACCACATTGACGTTTGATGTTCCATTACTAATTGATGTTCCACTGCCAGCAGATATACCGGTCAGTTGTGATCCGTTTCCAATAAAGAAATTGCCAGTGACGTTACCAGTTGCTGACACTAGTCCTGCTGTTAGTATGTTGCCGCCGGTTATGTTGGCTGTCACAGATACCACAGCACCCAAATGACTTGTGCCAGTTATGGTACCAGCGGCACTGATCAATCCACCTGTCAACAGGTTACCACCAGTAATATTAGCCGCTGATGTAATAGTACCAGTTGCTGACACTAGTCCTGCTGTAAGTAAGTTACCACCAGTTATGTTTGCGGCTGAAGTAATTGTTGAAGTTGCACTGATCAGGCCACCTGTGAGTACATTACCACCAGTTACATTACCAGTTACTGATACCACAGCCCCTGTATAACTTGCCACGTTCACAATGTTAGTGAACATACCATTATTGGCAATTACGTTAGCAGTGGCACTGATTAGTCCACCTGTTAAGATATTACCACCAGTGATATTACCAGTTGCAGTAACTAGTCCACTTGTTAGTAAATTACCAGCCTGTATGTTACCAGTAACACTCAAAATACCAGTGGGTATGTTGGTTTGTCCAGTACCATTTACATTCAAGTTGATGTTGCCATTGGCTGAGGTATTGATCCACAATTCGCCCCCATCAACAATATTACCTGTCAGGCTCAGGTTGCCTGCTGATGTAATAGTTCCGGCAGCAGAGATTATGCCAGCAGTAAGCAAGTTACCACCGGTTACGTTGCCAGTAGCACTGATCAGGCCACCCGTCAATACATTACCACCTGTAACATTGGCAGCACTTGTGATTGTGGATGTTGCAGATATCAATCCACCAGTTAAGACATTACCACCTGTTACATTGCCACTTGCTGATATTAATCCAGTTATAAATGCGCCAGTTGTGGCAAACACTGCTACGTTTGCAGTTCCACCCACTCCAACAGAGACGTTACCACCTGAACTTACCACTGAAACGTTTGATGTTCCGTTGCTAATTGATGTACCACTACCAGCAGATATACCAGTCAATTGTGATCCATTGCCAATAAAGAAGTTGCCAGTGACGTTACCAGTTGCTGAAACAAGTCCTGCTGTAAGTAAGTTACCACCAGTTATGTTGGCTGTCACAGATACCACAGCACCCAAATGACTTGTGCCAGTGACAGTACCTGCGGCACTGACTAGTCCACCTGTCAACAAGTTACCACCAGTGATATTTGCGGCGCTGGTAATAGTTGATGTTGCTGATATTATACCAGCAGTTAATAGGTTGCCACCAGAGACGTTGGCTGTTACAGCCAAACTGCCCAGTGTACCAACTGAAGTGATAGCAGTTTGTGCGGCAGTGGTCAATGTGCCAGTCAAGTTGGTTGCACTAACTAGAGTCGCACCAGTCAAGTTACCTGCCGTGATGTTACCAGTTACTGCCAATGAAGTCAATGTACCAACTGAAGTGATGTTACCTTGTGCGGCAGTGGTCACAGTACCTGCTGTGGTTGCTGATGTAGCAGTAGTTGCTGTGCCCACAGTCAACGATGAGGCAGTACCGGTCAATCCAGTTCCTGCACCACTAAACGATGATCCAGTTACGGCACCGGTTGCCGAAATCAATCCAGCAGTTCTTAAATTGCCACCTTGTATGTTGCCAGTAACACTCAAAATACCAGTGGGTATGTTGGTTTGTCCAGTTCCATTTACGTTCAAATTGATGTTGCCGTTGGCTGAGGTATTGACCCACAATTCGCCCCCATCAACAATGTTACCTGTCAGGCTCAGGTTGCCTGCACTAATGATTGCACCAGTTGCCGAAATCAATCCGGCAGTTAGTAAGTTTCCACCGGTTACATTACCGGTTGCGGTGATTAATCCACCTGTCAACACATTACCACCAGTGATATTGGCTGCTGAAGTGATTGTTGAAGTGGCCGAAATTAGGCCAGCAGTTAAGATGTTACCACCGGTTATGTTGGCTGTGGCTGATATTATGCCGGCAGTTTTTAAATTACCACCATCAATGTTGGCAGTTACTCCCACATTGCCAGAATTGACCAACAGAGCATAGCGGTTTGTAATAGTCATGTTGCTGCCGGCGGTTGGGGCACCACTAATATACAATGTGGCTGCTGACACGGTTGTCACAGTAGCATTGGCAGCCGCCAATATAGGCGTTGCCAACACGTGAATATGATTGCTGGCGGCCAGGACTGCGACGTTGGAAGTGGAATCTGTATAGACACTGCTCACAGTTCGTATACCTATACCAGTGGTGGTCCAATTGGGCGCACTGATAGCACCAGTGACCACAATATTGCTACTCTGGGTTAGATTGGTGCCAATCAAGTTATTACCGGTCACGTTGGCAGTTGCACTAACAAGGCCACCTGTTAAAATATTACCACCAGTTACGTTACCACTTACTGATACCACAGCACCTGTATGGCTGGCCACATTCACAATGTTAGTGAACATACCATTGTTGGCCGTTACGTTGGCTGTTGCTGATATCAAGCCACCTGTCAGCAAGTTGCCACCTGTAACATTGGCTGTGACGGATACTACAGCACCCAAGAAACTCGAGCCAGTTATGGTACCTGTGGCACTAACCAATCCACCTGTCAGGATGTTACCACCTGTAACATTGGCTGTGACGGATACTACAGCACCCAAGTAACTTGAGCCAGTTATGGTACCTGTGGCACTAACAAGTCCTGCTGTTCTTACGTTGCCACCTTGTATGTTACCAGTTACACTCAAAATACCAGTGGGTATGTTGGTTTGTCCTGTGCCGTTCACATTAAGATTAATGTTGCCGTTGGCCGAGGTATTGACCCAAAGTTCACCTGCATCAACGATGTTGCCTGTTAAACTGATGTTGCCTGCTGTGGTAATAGTTCCTGTGGCACTTATTATGCCAGCAGTTAACAAGTTACCACCGGTTATGTTAGCAGTTGCACTAACCAGTCCGCCTGTTAAGATGTTACCACCTGTGATATTGGCCGCACTTGTGATTGTGCTAGTTACGCTTATTAATCCGGCTGTTAAGATGTTACCACCAGTTATGTTAGCAGTTGCACTAACCAACCCACCAGTTAAAATGTTGCCGCCAGTTATGTTGGCAGCACTAGTGATTGTACTAGTGGCTGATATCAATCCAGCAGTTAATACATTGCCACCGGTTACATTGGCTGTGGCAGATACTAAGCCACCTGTCAGCAAGTTACCGCCTGTGACATTGCCCACAGCACTGGCTGTGGTTGCAATCTGTGCGGCATTCAAATAGGCTGTGCCCCAATAGTTGCTGGTGCCACCAAGATCCAATGTGGCGTTGGCTACAGGTGTGACAGCAATATTACTTTGCCAACTTGTGGTAGTGTTGTTGAATCTCCAGGTGGCCAAGTTGTTGTTACCAACGTCTATACCAGCATTGTTCAGTGCGGCACCTGTGTTTTGATTGTTACCAACAGTGATATTGAGATCATTGGTGGTAATTGTGTTGGAATTGATGGTTGTGGTATTGCCGTAAACTGTTAGGTTACCATAGATAATGGCATCGCCTGTGTTACCAGTTCCGATACTTAAGGATCCGCCTGTGACAGCACCCACTGCTGACACTTGCCCACCTGTTAATAGATTACCACCGGTTATGTTGGCAGCACTTGTGATTGTACTAGTGGCTGATATCAAACCAGCAGTTAGTAAGTTACCACCAGTTATGTTGGCTGCTGAAGTTATAGTTGATGTGGCTGAAATCAATCCACTTGTCAACAAGTTACCACCTGTGATGTTGGCCACTGCTGATACAATGGCACCGGATAACAAATTGCCACCGGTAACGTTGGCCGTAGCACTGATCAGGCCACCAGTGCGTAAGTTGCCACCTTGTATGTTGCCTGTGACACTTAAAATACCAGTGGGTATGTTGACATTACCGGTGCCATTTACATTGAGGTTGATATTGCCATTGGCCGAGGTATTGACCCACAATTCGCCGCCATCAACAATGTTGCCAGTCAAACTTATGTTGCTTGCTGAGGTTATTGCGCCAGTTGCTGATATTACGCCAGCAGTTAGCAAGTTGCCACCTGTTATGTTAGCAGTTGCACTAACCAGCCCGCCTGTTAAGACATTACCACCTGTGACGTTGGCAGTTGCTGATATCAGTCCACCTGTTAGGACATTGCCACCTGTGACGTTGGCAGTTGCTGATATCAGTCCACCTGTTAGGACATTGCCACCAGTTACGTTACCACTCAGCGATGCTACTGAACCAAGTAAACTTGAGCCAGTAACAGTTGAAGTAGCACTTATTAATCCGCCTGTTAGAACATTGCCGCCGGTTATGTTGCCACTAGCACTTACAACACCAGTTACATATTCACCCGAAGTAGCAAATACTGCCACATTGCCTGTGCCGCCTACGCCAACTGTGATGTTGCCGCCTGAACTGACCACAGTAACGTTTGATGTGCCGTTGTTGATGTTGGCAACGCTAGTAATCACGCCAGTTAGTAGCGCACCATTACCAAGTATGTAATTACCTGTAACGTTACCTGTTGCTGATATCAATCCGGCTGTTAAGACATTACCACCTGTAACGTTGGCTGTGACTGATACCACAGCACCCAAATGACTTGTGCCAGTGATAGTACCGGCTGCTGATACTAAGCCACCTGTCAACAAATTACCACCTGTGATATTTGCCGCACTTGTGATTGTTGATGTAGCACTTACTATACCACTTGTTAGTACGTTACCACCTGTGATATTGGCTGCACTGGTGATTGTTGATGTTGCTGAAATCAATCCAGCCGTTAAAACATTACCACCGGTTATGTTAGCAGTTGCACTTATTAATCCACCAGTTAATATATTTCCACCAGTTACGTTGGCAGTAGCACTGACAAGTCCACCTGTTAATACATTGCCACCTGTAACGTTGGCGGCACTTGTGATAGTTGATGTGGCTGATATCAATCCACCTGTCAATAAATTGCCACCTGTGACGTTGCCAGTTGCACTTATCAATCCACCAGTTAATATATTTCCACCGGTTATGTTGGCGGCTGATGTGATTGTGCCAGTGGCACTAATCAATCCGGCTGATAAGACATTACCACCTGTTATGTTGGCAGCACTTGTTATTGTTGATGTAGCACTGATCAATCCCCCAGTCAATAAATTGCCACCTGAAATGTTACCTGTGACTGTTGCAAGGTTTGATGCACTATTGAATGTGAATCCAGCGGCAGCACCGGCGTTGCCTGAATTATTAAAGAGAACCTGTGTGTTTGCACCCGGGGCTGTCAAATTACCGCTGATATTACCAGAAAAAGTACCAAAAAATGTGCCTGCTGTGGTAATATTACCTGTGGCACTAATTAATCCGGCTGTTATGACGTTGCCACCAGTTATGGTTGATGTAGCACTTATCAATCCGCCAGTCAAGACATTACCACCTGTGACGTTGGCAGCACTTGTGATTGTGCTGGTAGCAGATATCAATCCGCCAGTCAAAACATTACCACCTGTGATATTTGCCGCTGACGTAATAGTTGATGTGGCTGATACTAATCCACCTGTCAATAAATTGCCACCAGTGACGTTGCCAGTTGCACTGACTGTTGCGCCAGTTACCGAAGTTTCGCCGTCTGTGCCAGCCAATACTGTCGTACCACCTGCAGGGTTGGTAATTGTGACCGCGGTAGCGTTGGCACTGATTTGAGCATTGCCCAAGTAAATTGTGCTATTGCTCAAGTACAGGTCTTTCCAGCGTTGACTTGTTGTACCTAGGTCGTACGTGACGTTGGCGCTGGGTGTGATGTTACCTGTCATAAACAAGTTACCCGGGGCAAATACCGCCAAGTTACCTGTGCCACCTACGTTGATGTTAGCGTTGCCCCCGGCTGTCTGAATTTCTAAACTGGTAGTACCATTTGTAATTCTATCGCCCAGGATGTTGCCACTCAGTGTAGCATTGCCTGACACAGTCAAATCGCCGGTGATGCTCAAACCACTGCCGTACCATACACCAATGTTGGCATTGCCAGCCACGCTGGTTGTGATATTACCGCCTGAACTGACCACAGTGATATTTGATGTGCCGTTGTTGATATTGGCAACGCTGGTGATAACACCAGTTAGTAACGCACCATTGCCCAAAATATAATCGCCAGTTACATTGCCTGTGGCACTGACTAATCCACTTACTGAAATATTACCGCTGTTGGATATTCCGCTGTTGCTTAAATCTAAAAAATCACCTGCTGGAAGTTCTTGAACACTATTTCCACTTGTGGTATTGACGATTAACGGAAAACGATTGGCCATTTTATATTCCTATTATGTATTTATGCGCTAATCGTCACTGCTATGTTTCCGGTTCGGCCAATTATGTTTAATATACCAAAGAAAATTGGTACAAAATATGTTGCTATTCTGCCAACTACCAAAAGATTTCCGCCCGACGAAATCCCTGTTAATTGGCTACCATTGCCAAAAATATAATCGCCAGTTACGTTACCAACAGCCGAAAGTACTCCACCTGTTAATAAGTTGCTACCAGTTACGTTACCACTTGCTGATATCAATCCAGTTACATATTCACCCGAAGTAGCAAATACTGCCACATTGCCTGTGCCGCCTACGCTAACAGTGACGTTGCCACTTGCGGCTACAACCACATTGGATGTGCCATTGACAATGCTGGAACCGGCTGACGTTACAATGCCCGTTAATTGCGATCCGTTACCAATGAAGAAGTTACCGGTTACGTTACCAGTTGCGCTTACTTGTCCTGCCGTTAAAACATTACCACCAGTGATGTTGGCAGTTACCGAAACAACAGCACCCAAGTGGCTTGAACCCGTAATTGTGCCAACAGATGAAATTACTCCACCGGTCAAGATGTTGCCGCCGGTTACATTACCAGTTACTGAACTAAATTGGTTGCTGGCAATTACTGTGACAACATTACCAGCATTTTTATAAAATAAATTGCCGTCAGTAAAGTTTATGGCCAGTTCACCCGCAACTAGGTTGCCGGCCACTGGTACTGCATTGGCTGTGCTTGAACGTTTAATTAATACTGTGTTTGTCATATGTAACCCAGTCCAGTATTAATTAGTATGTTCCGCCATCAACTGTTGAATTTACTGTTAATACACTGTCACCGCCAACATACATGGCAGTAGTAGCCAACACGTTGCCACCTGCGATATTACCTGCTGATGTAATGTTACCAGTTGAACTGATTAATCCTGCTGTCAACACGTTGCCACCGGTTATGTTAGCAGTGGCACTTATTAATCCAGCAGTTAATAAATTACCGCCGGTGACATTACCACTCAGAGATGCTACTGAACCAAGTAAACTTGAACCTGTAACTGTACCGGTTGCAGAGATTATTCCACCAGTTAAAACATTGCCGCCGGTGATGTTGCCGACGGCACTTGCTGTGCCACCTGTGGCTAAATTACCACCTGTAATTGTAGCAGCCGCACTAATCAATCCACCTGTTAGGACATTGCCACCTGTGACGTTGCCACTCAGCGATGCTACTGAACCAAGTAAACTTGAGCCAGTAACAGTGCCAGTTGAACTAACCAAGCCACCTGTTAAGATGTTACCGCCAGTGATGTTGGCAGCACTGGTAATGGTACTAGTGGCTGATATCAGTCCAGCAGTCATTAAATTACCACCAGTTATGTTACCGGTTGCACTTAAACTTGTGCCAGTTGCCGCACCAATATTAGGTGTTGTTAAGTTTGCACTTGCTTTGACAATAATGTTACCACCACCGTCAAATGCTGTGGTAACGTTATCTGTCTTGGCATTGATTACTGTACCATTTAAACTGATACCGGCTGCAGTATTGGCTGTGTAAACTTGACTTGAACTGAATTGGGCGAAAGCAATGTTTGATGTACCAAATGTGATTGTGCCCGTGGGTGAGTCAACAATATAAGCAGAGCCGGCATTGACGTTACCACTTTGCACAAAGAAGTAGTCGTTGATACTAAATTCTTCTGCACTGTTTGCACCGTATTGGTCTGTGTCAGTTGATCTAGTAATCACTGTAGCATTTGACCAGGTGTACACACCATTGAATACTGCGTTGCCTTCGTTCTTGACCAAGATACGTGTGCCCAAGGTCTGTACGTTGCCAGTATCAATCAAGTCGAATGTGCCAGTTGTGGTAATTGTCGCGCCAATACCATTGGCTACGCCGTTGGGTTGAGCGTAGGTAATTGCGCCGCCTGTGGTAGTGGCCAAGTTGGCTGTGGTGGCCACATTTACTGCTTCGTGATATGCAATAGCAGTTGTGGCCAAGTTATCCACGTATTCTTTGGTTGCCGCATCTGTGGAAGCAAAAGGATATGCCAAATTGTTGATATAAGTGTTGGCACTCAATATAACGTTACCGCTGGGTTGTAACAACAAGTTACCAGCGGTTACACCAACCAATAAGTTACCAGAAACATTGCGTATCTGATTGGTGTTTACATTGCCGCCTTGAATGTTGCCAGTTGCTGATATTAGACCAGCGGTTAGGATGTTGCCACCTTGAATGTTACCACTAGCAGATACAATAGCACCGGATAACAAGTTGCCACCTGTGATATTGCCACTCAGCGATGCTACTGAACCCAACAAACTTGAACCGGTCACAGTTGAAGCGGCACTTATCAGGCCACCAGTTAATACATTACCGCCTGTGATGTTGGCAGCACTTGTGATTGTAGATGTTGAAGATATCAACCCGGCAGTCAATAAATTACCACCTGTGACATTACCACTCAGAGATGCTATTGAACCAAGTAAACTTGAGCCGGTGACGGTGCCAGTTGAACTTATCAAGCCACCTGTTAGGACATTACCACCGGTTACGTTGCCACTTGCACTCAACACGCCCGTGATGAATTCACCTGTTGTGGCAAAAACTGCCACGTTTGCAGTGCCATCGACACTTACAGTTACGTTCGCATTGGCTGCCGCAATATTTACATTAGATGTGCCATTGTTGATGTTGGCCACTGAAGTGATAACGCCAGTTAAGAAATAGCCATTGCCTAAAATGTAGTTGCCAGTTACGTTGCCAGTGGCACTTACCAGACCTGCTGTGGTTATGTTACCACCAATCACATTGGCTGTTGCACTAACAAGCCCACCTGTTAGGACATTACCACCGGTTATGTTGGCGGCTGATGTTATTGTACTAGTGGCACTAATAAGCCCACCTGTCAATACATTACCACCGGTTACGTTGGCAGTAACTGATACTACCGCACCCAAGAAACTTGTACCAGTTACAGTTCCGCCTGCTGAAACCAGCCCACCAGTTAACACATTGCCACCGGTGATATTGCCGCCTGCACTTGCAGTTCCACCTGTGGCCAAGTTGCCACCAGTGATTGTGGCTGTTGCAGATATCAACCCACCAGTTAACACATTACCACCTGTGATATTGCCACCTGCACTTGCAGTTCCACCTGTGGCCAAGTTGCCACCAGTGATTGTAGCTGTTGCAGAAATTAATCCGCCTGTGAGTAAGTTGCCACCTGTGATATTACCATTGCTGATAGTCAAGGCATTGGTAGACTTGTCAAAGGTAAAGTTGGCACTTGCACCCAACACGTCACCAGTGTCAGCAAACTGAACTTCTGTGTTTGAACCTGCGGCATTGATGTTACCAGAAAAGTTGGCAAAAATATTGTCAGCGTAGATGTTACCTGTACCAGATACAATACCGCTGCCAAACAACAAGTTGCCACCGGTTATATTGGCCGCACTTGTGATTGTTGAAGTGGCTGATATTAGTCCACCTGTCAATATATTGCCACCTGTGATGTTGGCCGCACTTGTGATTGTTGAAGTGGCTGATATTAGTCCACCT
>Ga0181349_1001417_pt1 | contig 10292 bp, 9 predicted proteins | sample Su13VDMM110SD_FD_130106 | JGI IMG/M metagenome (GOLD analysis project Ga0181349, IMG submission 130106) | Freshwater viral communities from Lake Michigan, USA - Su13.VD.MM110.S.D | ecosystem: Environmental > Aquatic > Freshwater > Lake | place: USA: Michigan | collected 2013-07-16 | reverse complement strand
GTATGCCAAGCAATGGGATGCCATCAACGACCCGGCGCGCATTGTCTGCATCGAGAGCACGACCAAGTCGGGCAAGACCACCTCGGCCATCGTGTGGCAAATCAAGCAGCTGCTCGAGGGGCCACCCGACGCCGAGCACTGGTGGGTGGCGCCGGTGTACGAGCAGAGCATGATGGCCTACCGCGTCGCATGGTCCTTGCTGCGTGGTCAGGTGGGCTTCCGGCAGGCGCTCGCTGACAAGGCCATCATCGCACCTGGTGATAGGCGGTGGAGCTTCCGGTCTGCCGACAAGCCCGACAACCTCTATGGCTCGGCAGTGAGCAGCGCGGTCCTAGACGAGGCCAGCCGCATGAAGGATGATGCCGTCGACGCGGTCTACTCCACCACCACCAAGACGCGGGGCAAGCTGCGTCTGTGTGGCAACGTGCGAGGCAGGGCCAACCGTCACTACCAATGGTCACGCAAGGCCGAGAGCGGTGAGCCAGGCTTTGCCTATCACAGGCTGACGGCCGACGATGCGATTGCCGGCGGTCTGTTCTCGTCAGCCGACCTCGAGATGGCACGGCGCTCGCTGCCGACAGCTGTGTTTAGAGAGCTCTACTACTGCGAGCCTGCCGACGATGGTGGCAACCCCTTTGGCATCGACTCGGTGCGGGCCTGCTCTGAGCTCAACAACGGGCTGCCGACGGGCAACCCGGTGCGGGTATGGGGTTTAGACATAGCACGCAAGCGAGACTACGCGGTGCTGATGGGCCTCGACAGCAACCGGCACGTTGCAGTGATGCACCGCTGGCATGGTTTGAGCTACTCCTCGCTGGTGGCCGAGGTCTCTCGCATCGTTGGTGCCGGCAGCAAGTCGTGCCTGTTCTACGATGCGACAGGCGTTGGCGACGCTGTCGGTGAGCAGCTGTCACTGGCTCGGCTGTGGTGCGAGGCGTTTATCTTCAGCTCGGCAAGCAAGCAGGGTTTGATGGAGGGGCTTGCACTGGCGCTGCAACAAGGTAGAACGAGCGTGCTCGACGGCCCGCACCGCGCCGAGCTCGAAGCGTTCGAGTATGATGTAAAGCAGGGCCGAGTCGTGTATGGGGCGCCGAGTGGCGTGCATGATGACACGGTGTGCGCGCATGCCTTGGCATGGTACGGTGCCGAGCGAATGGGAGTATCTAGCCAGCCGAGACGCGCCTACATGGGCAGCGGGGCAACAACACCAAGCAGAGGCACGACATGGTAAAGCCGATTCTCCCTAACGGTGCTATCCCGATGACGGCAGCGCAGGCGAGTGCCCGCGTCAACATGTCAGGTGCCCGCAACGCTCGAGGTGGTCTGCCTGATGCCGACCCTAATCTGACATTCTTGCCTACTGACAGGCGAGGTGTTGGCGGTCTGCCGGGCAAGTACCAGGAGATGATGCAGACGCATGTTGGCATCGCAGCAGCTGTGTACTGGGCAATCACCGAGGGCGCGGCTTTGCCCAAGGAGGTAGTGTGGACGCACAACCGCGAGCCTGGCACCGAGGAGCTGGCTTTCATGGACTTATGCCGAGCGGCCTGCATCGAGGACGCGGTGGTCTACGAGGGCATGATAGAGGGCGGCTCTGCCTTGTGGGCCTACCCGCTGCTCGACGCCTTCATGGGCTTTGGCCTCATGTTTCCTCGCCGGCTCAACGACACTCAGATTGAGTGGTACCCGGTAGCTCACAATGCGGTGATGCTGTGGCGTCCCAACGGTCACCTCTTTGGTGGCTGCCGCTTCAGCACACCTAACGGCTACGATGACCTCGATGCCGACCAGCTGGTGCATGTGGTGCATGGGTGGGCAGGGTCGATGGAGTTCGAGGGCCGGTCGATGCTGCGTGACTGCTTGCAGCCGTTCGAGCTCTGGAAGCAGATTGCCATTAACGCAGGCATCTACAACCAGCTGTCCTGGGGCTTCCTCGACATTGCCTACGAGCCGAGCGTCACCGAAGATGACATCGACGCCTTCAACACCTTTGGTCAGCAGTTCAGCGATGGTCAGCGCAAGTACCTGCTGCGGCCTAAGCAGGTCGATGTCGAGATGCGCTACCCGTCGGGCACGCCACCGGCTGTCATTGAGCAGCTCGAGTACTGGGACCGTCAGATTGAGAAGAAGCTCAACGCGCCCCTCGCCGGCATTGCTCAGTTCGGCTCTCGTGCGATGGCCGAGACGGTTGACGGTGCATCAGCTCGCAAGGCCAAGGCATGGCTCAACAGCGTGTTTGACCGCACCAGTCGTGGCATGTTTCAGTGGTTAGCCAAGGATGTAGGCTACACGGGCAAGCTGCCGCGCGTGCAGGTTCAGTCAGCCGAGCTGACGACGGGCATGGACGGTTGGGCAGCCTATGTTCAAGGTGTCCAAGCGGGTCTGCTGACTCGAGGAGCAGGCGACGAGGCATGGGCACGCAAGGTGATTGGTGCGCCTGACCTGCCGGTGCAAGAGACGGTTGAGGTCACGCTCGAGACACCGACGCCTCTGTTGGCAGGCTCGTTGCAGATTGCGCAGCAGGTGCTCGGCATGTTGGTGGCGACACCTCTCAACCCTGCCCCGTTGGCACCAGAGGCGGCTGCCTTGCTGCTGGTCTCGGCAGGCATGAGTCGCATGACGGCCGACTCGATGATTGCAGCGCAGCTGGCTATGCCTAAGCCTATTGCAGCGCCTGTCGAGGGTGCTGCCCCTGCCCCTGCCCCTGCATCGCCAGAGGCGGCAGCAGCTGCGGTGCCACAGGTTCAGGTAAGCGAGAACATCGAGGTTCCGGCGACGATTGGCGACAGCAGCGCGTTCAAGCCAGTGTCGACAACGACCAGCGAGACGATGATGGCCGAGTCGGACGTTGACCTTGCTCCGACGGCAGCGATGGTCGAGGCAGCAGCGCAGGCGCTTGAGTGGCGTCGTGAGCACGGCCGAGGCGGCACCGAGGTAGGCGTCGCCCGCGCTCGAGACATCAGCAACGGCAAGAACATGTCGCCTGACACGGTGCGTCGCATGGCATCGTTCTTTGCCCGGCACGATGTCGACAGCAACGCCACTGGCTTCAACAGCGGCGAGGACGGTTTCCCCTCGGCAGGTCGCATCGCATGGGGCTTGTGGGGAGGCGATGGCGGCAAGGCATGGTCAGAGCGCAAGGTTGCCGAGCTCGAGCGAGCGGCTAGTGACCTAGGCGACCGAGCGGTGATACTGTCTGCCTCGCTTGCAGAGCGGCCCGATGTGGTGGTGCCTGACTCGGTGAGGACGGCAGCAGCTGCGGCTCTCGAGGCCCATCGGTCGGTGAGCAAGGGCAAGACCTCTGACACCGAGGCGCTGTTGATTGCGCGTGACCTTGCAGCTGGCAAGCGGTTGGCATGGTCCCGGGTGATGCGCCTGGCAGAGTGGTTTAGTGCAACGCTGCCGAGGGTAGCCAGCACCAAGTCGTTTACTGATAAGGGCGCCTGCTATCACTCGTACCAGCTGCGAGGCGGCAACGAGTGCAAGCAGTGGGTGCGTGGCCTGATGATGGCCTATGCCTCGGCAGCACATCACCGGGCAGCACGGCTAGGCGAGGGCTGCATCGAAGGCAGTGGTGACTTGAGCGACGGCGAAGGTGAAGGCGTCCTGGTAGTCGGAGGCGACGGCAAAGAGTTCTTGGCACCTCGTGAGCTGCGAGCCGAGGAGCTCGTGGTCGGCTGGGTAACCTTGGCCGAGTCACGCCAGGACCTCGACGCCAAGTTGAGCATGAGCATCGAGGCGATAGCGTCGGCCCATCGAGGTGCGGTCAAGGCTGCTCTCAAGAATGGCTGGCAGGCTGGCGAGCGTGAGCTCATCTATGCTCAGTTCTTGGACCTCTACAACAAGAGCCTAGCAAGCAACGCTGCCCAGCTGCGCACTGCTGTCGAGGGCGATGTGTTCGATGAGGCACGCAAGTCGCTGCCTGATGCACCTGCCAACACGATGCCGGCGGCCGAGGTAGCAACGGCGAGCACAGCCATGGCTGACATGAGCTCGGCCCAGTTCGCTCGAGCGGCGGCACTGACACAGACGGCAGCCGAGACCATCTGCAACCGGGTGCAGACGGAGGTTGAGAATGCGCTGCTAGCCGGTGCCGACCCTGCGACATGGGTTAGCCGCATCACACCACTCGGCCTGCTCTCATCGACCACCGACAGTCGCAACATGGTAGAGGCGGCAGCAAGGACAGGGGCCTATGCCCAGGCACCTGCGGCGGTTGGCGCGGTGCCGACCTATGTGGTTCGCTCGAGCATCCCCGACGGCAAGCGATGCTCTATCTGTGCAGCTGCTGACACGGGCGAGCGAGTGAGGGTTGCCGACTTTGTGACGCCGGGTGTTGGCCTTGAGCTGCCGCCGTTGCCCGACCCCAACTGCCTAGGTGGCGCGGGTCGATGCAGATGCGGCTGGTTTGCCATCTACTCGCGCTAGTCGGGCACTGGCTCGGTGTAGAGCTGGGCCTCGTAGCCATGGTTGAGCAGCTGGATGTGAGCATACCGCTCGCGGTCATGCCTGCCCATGCTGGCAAAGACGACGGGGCCAACAGCCAGGAGTGTCTCGTGCCGCTCTCTGATGTGGTTGATTGCCCGGAACTTGGCCTCGGCCGAGAGGGGCAGCTGCCATGGCTTAAAAGTCTCGTCGCTCATGAGGGCCTCGAGGTGCAGTAGGTGCAGTCGCAGTTTGAGAGTTGGTATCTGAATGCAGCCGAGCCAAGGACCCTCTCGATTCCGATGATGTGACCGGACATGACAAGGTTGCAGATGTCGGCCCTAACAGCCTTCTCGCCCCAGTGCTCGATGTGATTGGCAAGCCAGCGAGGGGAGGGGTGCATGAGCGGCTTTCGATGGCAGATGAGTAGAGCATCGAGGACCATTCGTTGCCGACGAGTGATTGGATAGTCCAAAAGAATACCGCCCGTGTTGAAGGTGCCGCACTAGCGCAGCGGTTGACGCACTAGCACAGCGACAACACACTGCAAGGGTCTAGAAGTGGGGTGCAGTACGGTGCAAAGAGTGGTGCATGCGTGCAAGCCGACTCAAGCTCAGAACTCAACAGGTCAACCTAGGTGACGACACCGGGCTGCGTTGGGTGTCTCTGTTGCCAGAGGGCAGCATCAACGCGCATGGCACTACCTGGTGCTTTGACGCAGCCGAGACGGATGCCGACAAGTTGCAGTTCCGGTTCGATGACGCGGTCGAGTCTCTCGAGCGTTGGCTGTCCGACTATGCCCCTGCGATTGCGGTGGAGCACAACAAGGACGGCACGGCGGCTGGCTACCTGCGTCGCATCGTGGTGCTGACCAAGGCCGAGGCTGCAACGCATGGCATCAAGCAGCCCAGCTCGCGCATGATTTACGGCGGTCTCGACATCACGAGTCCCAAGTGGGCAGCAGCGTTTGATGCAGGCGAGGTGCCCTATGTGTCGCCTAACATCCGAGCATGGGCAGGCACTGAGCTCGACGACAGTCCGAGCTACCCGTTTGCCATCGGTGAGGTCAGCTTTGTGACCATCCCGCAAATCAAGTCACAACAGGTGCCCGTTGCAGACATGCGCGGCGTATCACTTTCAGAGGGTGCTAACATGGCGATGACCAAAGAAGATTGCGCTGCTTACTGTGCCGAGGCCGGCCTTGACGCTGCGGCTGTTGAGGCTCTGATGTCTCGGCTGTTCCCGGCCCTGCATGACGAGGCTCACGCTGCCAACCCCGACCTCAACGAGGAGGCCGAGGCCATCGAGGCTGCTGCGATTGCCGAGCTCGAGAAGGGCAAAGGCATCGAGGAGGCTGTTGAGAGCGCCACCGAGGACCAGGAGGAGATGGCCGGCTACTGCAAGGACGATGAGGCCCTGCTGTCTGAGGTCATCAAGCTCAAGCGTGAGCTGGCGGTTGCCAAGCGCACCGCTGCTCTGGCTCATGTTCGCACCTCGCTGGGCAACCGCAAGGTGAGCTCGGCCACCGAGTCGATGCTCGCTGACGCCTTCGTTGCCGGCAAAGGCAAGTTCGAGGCGATGCTCGCTGACTTCGCGCCGGCAGCTGTTGCCAAGGCGTCGGCCCCTGCTCCTCGCACGATTGCACCGGTTGGTGTTGGCTCCCGTGAGGCCAACCTCGGTGAGGCCCTCAAGCCGGGCAGCAAGCACTTCGCCAACCTGTCTGACGACGAGCAATGGTCGCTCATCACGCAGCTGGCGACCAAGGAGAGCATCACGGTTGGCCTCGCTGCCTCGTGGCTCTCGTTTGGCAAGGCGCCTGATGCGGTGCTCGAGATGAAGTCGACTCGCGGTAACAACTAACAACCAACTGCCCATAACGGGCAAGGAGACTGACCATGGCTCTCGGACCCCTGACATACAAGACCCCCAATCAGATTACCAACATCACTGCCGACCTCACCGACAAGGAAGGTCGTGGCGTGACGCTGACTGCGCAGGGCACGATTGGCCTTGCCACAGCGCAGACCTCGCTGCCCTACGGCATCGTCGTTGTTGGCGCTGCCTCGGTTGATGGCACCTACACCGGCCCGATTGCAGCTGGCGCGCTCGAGATTGTCGACGCCATCGGTTGCGTCGTGCAGGTCGGTGCTGGCGGTACGATTGCGATTGGCGACTCGCTTCAAGTCGACGGCAACGCTGCGTTCATCGCAGGCGCTGGGACCGTCAACGAGTATATTTGGGGCTACGCGCTCACGGCAGCCTCGTCGGGCCAGCAGTTCCTCATGCGCTTCCAGCCGTTCATCAAGCAGGTCTAAGCCATGGCTCTCGGCGCAACCACCTACAAGACACCGAACATCATCAACCTGATTGGTTCGGACATGACCAGCAAAGAGGGTTGTGGAGTGTACTTGTCCGGTCCCAATGCAGTGGAAATCGCAAGCACTGCACAGGCACCGCCCTACGCTGTGATTGTGACGGGCACTGACAGCCTCACGCCAGGCACCTACCCGTCGCTCATTGGCGATGCGTCGCTCGAGATGGTGGACCAGCTGGGCTGCGTTGTGCAGGTGCTCATCAGCAGCGCCTCTGGCGTTGTTGCTGGTGACTTCTTGCTCATCGACAATGCCGACGCTGACGGCACCTTTACATCGGTGAGCAATCAGCCGGCAGCCGCTGTCGATTTTGTATGGGGCATGGCCCTTACTGAAGCCAACTCAGGCGAGCAGTGCCTCATGCGCTTTCAACCGTACCTGCAACAGGTCTAACCAAACAACACTGCACCCTAGGGTGCTCAACCTCGAGGTCTCGTCATGGCTTATGCTTTTCCGTCAGTTGGTGTCAACACCGGTGGTCTGCGACCTGGAATCCTCCAGCGCATCTCGCTCTTCCGCACCGGTTCCTCGAGCAAGGTTGCGGCCGAGCTCTCGCCGGTGGTCAAGGTCGAGACCCGTCAGGGCTACTACCACTACTTCGCTGAGAACGACGCGCTGCTCCAGGCTGGCGCGGGCAATGTCAGCAACCAGGTGCCGCAGGCTGTCAACTACGACACCCCCGCGATGCCGGGCGGTCTGCGTGTGACCTCGGCTGCTTACAACAGCAGCCTGTACCGCTGGGGCCACCAGATTCTCACTCTCAAGCAGATTGAGGAGTTCGCTCGTCGTGGCGAGGACATCCAGGCGCGCTATGCCGAGAAGCTCGCGGTGCAGGGCTCGCAGCTTCACGCGGCGATTGTTGGCGCTGCTCTCAACGACACGGCCAACTTTGCCAGCACCGGTGCTGTCACTAATGGCTCGACGGCTGCTGCGACGCTTCAGAAGGACTTCAACGACTTCCTCCTGGCGTCGGCTGCTGACGGCTGCGACATCGAGAGCGGCAAGTGGGTTGCGGTCTGCAATCTTGCGACTGCCAACATCCTGATGCAGAAGAATGAAGTGTTCCAGATGGGCTACGGCATTGCGTCCAAGGGTGACGGCACTGCGCAGTACCGTGCTGGCGCATCGGACATGACCCAGCTCAATGCCTTCTTTGGCAGCAAGCTCATCGTCCCGCTTGAGCTCAAGATTATGCCGCAGTACCTGCCGACCATCGCCACTCAGACTGGCTCGGTTGTCATGACCACGGGCAACGTCGCTCTGTTCAAGGTTGCCGAGGCCTATGGCGACTCTGGCTTCCTTCAGACGATGACGCCGGAGCCCAACGCTGCGCTCGGCCAGCTCTTCAGCTACTCGGCGTTCAACCCGGCTGGCGTTGGCATGTATGTCGAGTCCGACTTTGGCGTGACCGTCCTTGGCGGCACGGCCAACAAGTGGGCCCGTCTCGCTACCGGCCTCTCGTAGGCCATTGACGGGGGCGGGCTACGGCTCGCCCCTCTCGAGTAGGGTTGGGTGCTCATCCCCCCGCCCAATCCTACTCAAGAGGGAACCATGGCAATCTACACATTTGGCATCGTTGCAGCCGACGTTGGTAGGTTACTGCCCAAGATAGCTTTTGCTGTCGACAGCACACCGACCTCTGCCCAGGCTAACAGCATCATCGACGACCACGCAGCCGAAATCAACGGCTTCCTCGAGGGCATGGGTGTGTCACCTGCTGCCCTTGATGCGCAGCCGACGATTCCGATGTATCGCATGGCCGGCCGCTACATCCTGCTCAAGTTCGCTGCTGACATCGTTCGCATGCGCAATCAGAACAGCAACACGGCAGCTGATGGCTGGGACCAGCAGGCCAACGACTTGATGGACCGCCTGCGCAAGCTGCCGGGCGACATGGGTCAGACTCGGCCGACAGGCACGAGCGCACCGAACATCCTGCACAGCAATGCTGACTACGCGGCCGAGATTAAGGTCAAGAGCATCAACAGTGGTTCTAGACTTGCAGCGAATGCCACTACAGATAGTATGTAGTCATGAGCAGCTTCAAGATAACCATGAAGGACAACAGCCATCAGGGCATCTACCAGCTCGAGGCGGCTATCCGTAACGCCAAGGACTGGCAGAAGTTCTGGGACGATAAGAACGGCACCTTGAGCCTGGCATGGTCCGAGTCTCGCAAGGTGATGTTTGCGACGCAGGGCAGCAGCACGGGTCCCAAGTGGCCTGGCTACACTCGGCAAGAGCAGCGTTACTGGCTACCCATCAAGCGGTGGTCGCTAGGGGTCAAGCGTATCGAGCAGGGCGGCATCCTGCGTTGGAGCGCCAAGCCACAGAGCCAGACCAAGAGCAACAAGGAGGTGCTCTGGCCCTCGTTCTGTGTGGTCAACGACCCCAACTACATCTACGATGTGCAGGGCAACCACGTCGAGATGGGCAGCAAGGTGCCCTATGCTGCCAACCACGACAAGGGCGTTGGAGCCTACACTCGCCGCACCTCTCGCAAGAAGAGTGGCACTGTGACCATCCCTACCCCTAAGCGGCCACTGGTGCGCTTTGGCGACCCGTTCATTGACGCGGTGCGCGATGCGATGAAGAGCCTGGCGATGATGCAGGCGTCGGGTGCCAAGGTCGGTATCACGAGCAACGAGTTTGCGGTGCGGTATCTGATGAGCGTCGGAGGTCAGCCATGAGCGCCGAGCTCTACTGGGGTCCACAGGTAACCAGCAACACAGCACGCGATTTAGTGGTGACCAACTGGGCTACGGTATGTGACGCCACCTTCTTGGCTGGCATGGGCGTGCCGGGGCTGCCATCGCCTCTGACGACCAACATCTACACGAGCCGTCGTGCTCAGTGGACGGCCGAGCAGCAGCCTGCCTTTGGCTTGACCGTGCTGCGCACCACGAGCGAGATTATCGACGCGCTCGGTGCGATGGACCAGGTGCATGAGCTCGAGGTGTCGGTGAATGCCGACTGGGGCTACTACGATGGGTTCGGTGATGCGCAGCCTCTGACGACTACGGCACCGTTTACAGAGGAGGTCTACGAGACCTGCCTGCGTACCTACATCGAGGGCATCCTCATCATCTTGACCTCGCCTGTGTATGGCCTAGTCAACTACGACGCGCGCAATCAGAACACGCCGGCCTTTGTGCAAACGGGCATCTTTAACTGCCTGCCCGGGTCAGGTGTGACACCGACTGACTTTGCGGTTGGCCTCGATGACACGGGGCAGACAGTGATACAGCAGACTGTTCGAGCAACAATACTCGTCCACCAACGACGGGGCATAGCGAGGTAGACCATGGCTCAAGTATTGAATGCGAGTAACACAAGCGGCGTATACATCAAGCTCGAGGCCACGCCTGGCACTTACAGTGCACCTGCCGGCACAGACTTCGTGGCGAGTGTTGGCACACCTAAGTTCACGCCTCGCGGTGCTGGCATCATCCGTCGCGCTGACACGATGACGCCTTACGGTGGGGAAGTCGCAGC
>Ga0181349_1001415_pt1 | contig 10298 bp, 10 predicted proteins | sample Su13VDMM110SD_FD_130106 | JGI IMG/M metagenome (GOLD analysis project Ga0181349, IMG submission 130106) | Freshwater viral communities from Lake Michigan, USA - Su13.VD.MM110.S.D | ecosystem: Environmental > Aquatic > Freshwater > Lake | place: USA: Michigan | collected 2013-07-16 | reverse complement strand
GTAATCATATCGCCCCAAGCACGGATCATAAATGCTACGTAGGTCAAAATAGCCTTTGCAACAGTGCCAACGATATTTCTGAACGTCTCAGACTTTTTGTACGCAAGCACAAATCCTGCAATCAGCAAAGCAATACCAGTGACAATTAGGCCAATAGGATTATTTCTCATAGCGGCATTGAGTTTGAGCATTGACGCTGCAAGGGTGTTGGTTGAGGCAATGGACGCTAATTGACCGCCCTTCATAATCACCTGTGCTACTGCAAATAACTTTGTGGCGGTGGTTGAGGCAATAATTACGGCCTTGTAAACAACAAATGCGGTTGCAGCAACGCCCACGCCGATAGCCAGCGCCCCAAATAGATCCTTGTTCCTTTTAACAAAATCGGCCAAACTTTTAAGGATTGGTATAGCAACTTTGAACACGCTTAGCAACGCATTGAACGCTGGCAAAAGAATATCGCCAATGGCTACCTTGGCGTCAGCAAACTGAGCGCTGAGGGTTTTCATTGTGTTGGCTGTGCCGTCTGCTGTGCGCGCGTAATCGCCTTGCGCAAGTTTGGTCTGCTCCATTACCAGCGCATACGTTACCTGGGCCTTCATTGCAGGATCCATTGCGCCCTTGATTGCGCCAAATCCCATTTCAAGCGCTTTTGCTTTGAGTGTTGTTTCGTTTATTGCCACACCAAATCGTTTTAGCGGCTCAGTCTCACCCGATAGTCCTGAACGCAATGCGTTGATTGCTTCTTCAGTAGACGTGTTATTGAAAGATCCTAAGTCAGCAGCAAGTTGAACCAGCGTGGTAGACATTTCATTTGCCTTGCCTTGCCCAATTCCAAACGCCTGAAATAAGTTGCCGTAAGTTCCTGCTGCTTCAATTGCGGCCTGATTAGACATACCCATATTCTTTGCAGCAGCGTCACCAAACTTAAAAACCGCTTCTGCGCTCTCGCCAAATACAACATTGACCTTTGATACAGACTCAGCCATACTTGACGCAGACATAACTACGTCTTTGCCAAATTGAACTACCTGAGTTGCAGCAAACGCAACGCCGATTGTCCCCGCCATTTTTTTGGCGCTTGCAAGCATATTTTGCATACCTGTATTGGCGGTTTGAACACTGCTATCCATACCTTTAATGCTTGATTGGGCCTGAGCCAGCCCTGCTTTGAGTTGAGATACGTCTGCGGCAATTTGAACCAGAATTGGCGGGATTGCGTTGCTCATTGCTATCCCTTCACTGCTTTAATAAATGCTGCTGTAAAGATCCTATTCAAAGATCCGTTAAGGATCAGTTGAGTAGCAGCAGGCGCTAGGTAAGGGTATTTTACTCCACTCTTCCAACGCGGTGAGCCTAATTCAACAGCCCTAGCGTACTCTGTGCTTGCTCCGACAACCGCAATATAATTACCAAAACCGTATTTGACGTCAGTGCGTATAGATCTGCGTAATGCACCTGTGACTACGTTTGGTCCAGGCCCAGTGCCAGATATGTGTCCAGTTTTTTTGGAGTGAGTTCCCGTGTTGGCGTTGATTTGCGCTTGACGTTGAATAGCAAAACCAGCCGTGGCAATAGCGGATTGAGCAGCCTGTTCAATTCTATCTTCTTGAACCTCTAGGCCAGCCAAAACTTCAGCAAGATTTCGTATGACTACTGCGCCCATTACTCATCTGCCCTTTCTGCTTTTGCTCTTTCCACCGTTGCAGCAATTGAAATAAGCCAATCAGCCGTACCAGCAGGTAAATCGTCTACTTGGTCAGGTGTCCAACCAAACCGATCAGCAAATTGGAAGTAAAACCATTGCTCATCTGGGTAGACAAAATCAGCGTGCCTTTGACCCCCCTTGATTACCCATTTTAGGCGTTCAAGTTGTCGGTAGGGGCTTTTGGGTCTGCCTCAGTCTCTTCTGTTTGACCCAATTTTGGGAACAGAGACTTTTGCGCGTCTTTTGTTTCTTCAACTAGAAAATCGTAATCTTCCATTGTGAGTTCGCCCAGTGTGTCTACCTTGACTGACGGGATAATCAAATCAAATGACCAATCCTCAATCAGCATTGCCAATAGCGCGTCTGTTAGCGCCATTGCTTTGGATAGATCCCCACCCTCAGCCTCATCTGTTACGCGCATAACCTTTTTGCGGTCTTTGATGCGTAGTGAATTGGGATCTTTGAAAGTTACTGTTGCGCCTGACGGTAATGATATTTTCTTAGACATTTGTGCCTCCATTGTTGGTTTGCCTTCATTTTATTGTACTAGATAGGGCATTGGGGCGCGGGATCGCTGGAAGGCAATTCAACGATCAACCTGACCGCCCCAATGCTTGGATCTATTTAGATGTACGTACCTGATGCTTTTGCGTTTTTGAGTTCCCACTTGATATTACCAAATCCACCGCTGGCTCCAGCGTCAGTGGTATTACCCTGAGCGTTGAGGTCAATGGTGACTTGCACGTAATCTGAACCGCGCTCAATCACTGCTGCTGTGTAAGCGCCCTTTGTGATTGTGGCTTGGATCTGAGTGAGCGCTGCACTTGCGCCTTGACTCCAGTTCAGCACAATTGCTGGCTGAGTGTTGGTGAGGAAGCGTGTGAGTTCAGTATTGTCTTCCATTACGAAAGTAAACTTGCCTGTTGTCTCCAACGCGCCCACAAACACTGAGTAAGGGTTTTGAGTGTTAGCAATACCGTAAATAGGCGTCACTGGACGCTTCATATCAATGTTGCCTGACACTGCTGTTGATACTGGAGATCCACCAATTGACACTGTACCTGTCCAAACTGGTGTTGGCAAGATTGTGCTGAAAGTAGGCGTTGGGGTTGAGGCTGATCCTGAAGCAAATCCTGTTGTCTTTGCGTCATACTCCAACAATCCGTCAGCATTGAACTTCAATGAGAAATCAGTAAATTGCAGGCCAGGATAGGCGCGCACCGCTGCTGCATAAAAATCAGTGATTGTGTATGAGAGTGGCTGAGCGTCTGCCGCTGCTGTAAGGCTGTTCTTCAATGAGATTGTGTGCGTGAAAGGTGCTGAGGCTCCTGTTGTTGCGCAAGCGCCAAGTAAGCCTGTTAGTGCGTATCCAATCCCGTCAGGAAACCCTGCTGAACTGAAATCAAAAGTTGAACGTGTGCGCCCTGGAATATAGTTGTAACTATCTACCAATGCTCCACGTAGTCCCTTGTCGTAGAGTGGATCAATCACGTCTACTGGCTTGACGCTATCGCTCATAACAAGTAAATAATCGGTTGGTACTACTGCTGTACCCTTTGTTGTCTCTTTTGCGATACCTATAAAACTGCGTACGCTATTTTGTACTGACATTTCACGCTCCTAATGTTGAGTCTGACGCTGCAGACGTTGCTGGTGTTGATTTGTTTGCGCCTGCTGGTACTACATTAGGCACGTCTAAGTTGTCAGGTGCTTCAAATTCTTCACCTGGCTTCACGATGATCCCCAACGTAGGAAACACGCGTGAGTCTGTTCCTGTGTACTTGTACTTCATTTGTTTCTCCTTATGCGTGGATCATTTCTGTGACTTCAAATTCTACCTCAGCATACGTTTCTGTTAGGCCTTCTTCAGCCGTTGAAGGCTCACCGTAACGCGTAGTGATACGCGGTTCAGCGCCCTGCCAAACCAAAGTGCCGTTTGTATCCCCAAATCGGTGATCTGAACGTAGACGTGTTTTGATAGCGTCTATAAGCGTATCAAAATCCGTCATTGCGTCTTCTGCGTTTCGCACAAATGAGTGCTGGTAGATCTGAAGTATGATTGTGTAATCAATGCGCTTGATGCCGTTGGTTGAACCGCCTATGGCAATGCGGCTCTCAGTCTCAGACGCAATGAAGATCACTGCAGCAGCACGTGAGTCGGATCCAGCCGTGGTGTTTACGTTGAAATCAATCCGCTTGGGAAATGAAACAAAGATCTGGTTGAGGTTGGTAATTTGAGGTGACGATAAAAATGAATAAATTGTCGCGCGTACGCCTGTGCGCCCTGCCATTATCGTATCCTGCGGTACAAATTGACCATTTCACGCGCCAATGCAAGGTCTGAGCCAAATCTTGTTTCACCGCTTATGTCGCTACCCTGCGCGCGCGTGGTGATGTTCATAGTGTTTGACTTGTCTCCACGGATACGCAAGAAAGCCGTTGTAGCCAGGATTGCAGCCTGTTTTACGGCATTAGGTAGGTTTCCTATGGCAACGCCCGCAGAGTGCGTAAAACCCAGCCCAGACGTCAAGGGAACAGTGGTAGATCCGTATGTGTAGGTTGAAGCAACCGTCACAATCTCGCTGCTCACGCCGTCATAAATCCGTAATCTACCGCCTGCCAGTATTCCTAATCCGCTTGCCACGGTCAATGAAGTTGCAGCAGCAGTGGCGGTAACTATTGTTGTATTGACAAATCCTGCAACGTAGGTGTACTGAGTAAATAATTGCTGGCCTGGCGCTGAGGATCCAAATGAAAGTGGGCCAGCGCTGGAATAGGTTGCGGCCATTTGCGATAGCGGCACCAATACCTGCTGAGGCTCAAACCAGCATTGTGAAGGATCCGTCAAAGTTGAAAGGTTGTTTGGGCTTGCGCCGTACAAAAATGACTCCAAAGCAATCACGGGATTGTCGTTGGGGTGCAGTGCTACGTAGCCTTGATTATTCACGCGCACTCTTTGAGTCTCGGTTGATCGCTTTGCTACTAGGTTTTGATTTAGGTATTCATCTAAGTATGAAGAAGCACGCAAAATAACGTTTGCCAATTCTGCGTCCTGTTGTCCCTGAGTGCCGCCTGAGACAAGGTTGTTGATGTCCAGTGAGGTAGGAGCGTTTTTGAATTCTGCAACGGTCAGGTAAGCACTCTCTTGATTGAACGTGTCAAGCGTGATACCAGTAGCCATTTTTAATCCCCGTCCATTTGTACTTCACCAGTGGTGTGACCGCAACGCGAGCATTTGCGGAACCAAGATCCAAAACCACATTCTACGCAAGTAAATCCACGTGTGCTGTCTTTTGGATCTACTGGGTTTAGCGCTGCCTCAAAAAATCCTTCAGCCTTCATTGCTCTTGCTGCACTTGGGCTGTCTACGTTGTAGATCCCGCCACGATCAGGCTTGTATAAACGCCCGTTTACTTCTGTCTCTCTTACGCCTTTATCTGACGCTACCAATCTTGCCACGGTTGCCCTCTCTATTGTAAGTGTGGGGGTGCGCTCACTTGGAACGCACCCCCGTTGCCTTATGTATTCAGTAATTAAGCAGAGACAATTCCTGATACTGCGCCGTTCCAAGCAGGAGCGGTACAGAAGAATGTTCCACGGAAGTATGTGCTGAATTCATACGCAAACTGAGTGACAGGCCATTGGATACCCATATAGTCCTGCACCATAAAGTTTGCCCAAACGTCTGATACCTCAGTATCAGGGATTGGGAGCGTAAATGAAAGCACTGGTGATACGCCTGAGTTCAACCAAGGGTGAACGATGATTTCCACAGACTTACCTGTTACTTCATTTTGAAGTCCAGTGACGATTGAACCGTATGTGGTTCCCCCGCCTGTACCTGGATTGTCAATTGTCAGACGGTAGTTTGCTGTTGAGCCGTTTTTGATCGCGTCTGAAAGTTGCTTGCGATCATTACCGTTCATCAGAACCATATCTGGATCTGCTTTGACATTCTGGTACAAGTTAGCAAACACAGTCTGGTATTCCGCACCTGGGTTAGAGGTTGAGAATGTGCTGTTGATTGCGTTGTTGAAGCCAGAGTTTGAACCAAGCACTGTTGGCAAAATGCCGTCATAGCCAGTTGCGTAAGCAGATGTATCAGCAGAAGCACGTGAAGCAGCAGCGCCAGTTGTTGTGAAAGCAGCGTTGTTACCTGTGAGTCCTGTTGCTGTCGCGCCCTGAATTGTAAATGCACCAGTTCCCTTTAATGTTCCCTGATACTTGAGGTTTGCTGCGCCTGTTGCGGTTCCAACATAGATGTTGTAACCAAGTGCGCCTGCAACCGCTGTTGAGACTGTGACTGTGAGTACGTCACCTGAAGCAACCGCCGTGCTTGCTTCAGTTCCAAGAATTGACTCACCAAAACCGTTTACAGAAATACCAGCGTCAGTTGTGACGTTGACATAGTAAGTGTTTGCTGCAAGTGCTGTCTGTCCTGAAGCCACTGGTGAAGCAAGTGCAAATGTTGGTGCTGTGAGTGCGCCAGAGTAACCTGAAGCAGTACCACGAGCCATAAGCATCATACGCTCTTCCATAAGCATTGTTGCGTAGAGTGTTGAAGTTGAAGATAGTTGACGTAGATCCTGATACCCAAGGCCTGAGAAATTAGCATCAAATGATACTGAGTCAGATAGTGAGTATGAGTTGTACGGCAGTACCAAATCATCTGCTGCGTAGGAGATCTTTGGCCCGCGCTCGTAGTTGATTGAACCAAAAGCAGTTGTTGTGCTTTCTGTGATACCTGGGAAAACGTTACCCACTCCACCTGTACCTGTACCTGTGTAACCAGTAATACGCTTGACACGGTGTGATGTGCCTACGCCCTTTTTACGGGGAATACGGTTACGTAGTGGTGTTGGACGTGGTGTGAGCAACTTTGAAGGTGCTTCCAAGTCAAACGCCGCAAATGAGGTGCTGAGTGGTGATGTGAGAGTAATATCTTTTTGAATATCCTGCATAGCGAGACGCTGTGCTGTTAGGGCATTCTGAAGTCCTGCTGCTGCGTCAGGTGAGAGTGACTTGCTTGCTGCAAGCGCCTCTAACTGTGAAGTAGCGTCAGGCGCTGGTGCTTGTCCTGGAACTGATGAAGCGTTGCTCAATGACTTACTGAGTTCGTAAGTATACGAGTCCATACGTTCAGCAGCCTCAACAGGGCTAGATCCGTCAAACAGATCTTTAGCGCGTGGCATTTCAGCCATAGTTGTGGTTCCTTTCGGTTAGGTTGGTTACTTGTTTAGGGTCTCTGTGGCCTCAGCGTAAAACTTATCCGCTAACGCCTTGTAACCCTTGGCAAGATCTGGGTCTGTTGCTGCATTTGCTTTCGCTTTGTAGGTTGCCGCTTTGAGCACAAGTTCATTAGATGTTCCACCTAATGGACGTGCTGTGCGCTTAGGGCCACCCGCCACTGCGAGAGATTTGGCTTGTGCTAACTCAGTCTCCAACCCCACTGCTTTTGCTAATGCTGCCTCTTTTGCAGACACTAACAAAGCAATCTCTGATTTGAGTGCTTTCGTTGCGCTCTCTACCACTTGCTCTACTATGGCATTAAGATCCTCTGAATTATCTTCAGTGGAATTATCTGGTGCAACTTCTTCAGTTGCTTCTTCATCTGCTTCTGCAGACTTTGGTGTTTCGCTAGGTGCAACCATATCGGCTGTTGAGACATCTACTTGTCCGTGAGTCTCTTCTGGACGGTGGCAACCGCATTCCAAGCACTTATCCATTGTCGCTGACTTTTCAGCGTCCTCTTCAGCAGACATATACTTGGTGTAGCACTCTTTTGCGTAGTCATCGTCCATTCCTGCTTCTTTGCAACGTGCTTTAAACTCTGCAAGTGACTCACCCTTGTTAGGCATCATTTTGTGCGCAGACTTTTCAGCAACAATAAGATCTTCAGCGCCTTCTGCTGCACTATCTTCAGTCACGTTTGTTTTGGTCATTGACTTGCCATTGTGCATTTTGCACATCTCACCTTTGCAGCCGCCTGCTTTTGCACAGGCTTCGCAACCAGCGCAGTCACAACCAATTGTTGATTTGACGTGGGCCGATAATTCAATTGTCTCTTCCATTGTTTCTCCCTCTGCTTCTTCTCCCTGATACCACATTTGTAAGTGACTGATTGACTCAAGCAGGTGAGAAATAGACACAAGTTCATTGTGTCCCTCTTTGATACCCTCTGCTTCAATTGAGACTAGGTTTGCCAGCGCGTCACGTGCTGCTTCGTACTGAACTTTGTCAAACTTTAGAATATCGCCCACAATGGACTTTGGTACTGCGATTGTCTCTGTTGCCATTGTGCTTCCTTCTTCCAGGTTTGTGTCCTCAAATTGTAATGATTTTTTGGTCTTGCGCTTGTATTTTCCACCACGTGCTTTGTACTCCCTTACCAACCAAGCATTGGCATAGGCTGAAGGGTATACGTCAAACTTGGCCTTGGCCTCAGCCTTGATTTTGCTGTACAGATCTTTGTCTGCTGGCTCAGAATTGTCCCCGCCTTCGTGCAGCGCGTCATAATCTGGCTCTTTCTTCTCAATTAGATCCTCTACCTGCACCACTGTCTCATCTCCAGCGGCAGACTTGGCAAGCATCAACTGGCAATTAGGGTTGGCTGGACGATCCACAAGCGACACCTCAACAATTTGCCCGTCTACAATGCGCCCGTTTGCTGCTGACTTATCGCGTGTCACGCGTGGGTTTTTGATCCCAATGCTGAACCCTTTGAGTACGCCTGTTTCTACTTTTTTGACTGAGACTGGATCTACCACAAGTGCAGAAATGTAATGCCCGTCTGCTTTGGCTTCATAATCGGTAGCCACTCCTGCTGCAATGTTGCTGTGTTGCTCTCTGATGTTGCCGCCTGATTTGAACCAGTGTGGCATTGCGCGGTCAAGCCAATCCCCGTCACAAATCTGTTGGTCAATGTCAATGCTGTCATCTGTTGCCTTGCCGTAAACAGTCATTGTCCCGTCTGCGTTGCGATCCGCTTTTTCAATCTGAAAAAATGCTGTTGTTAGATTAGACATTGATGATTTCTCCTTGTTTTCTTGTTCACTGATAATTCTTTTTGCCCAAGCCCACCCTGCGTCACCGCCCCAAAGCAACCAAGCAATATAACCAGCGCTATCTACGCCCCAGCCCTCACCCTTTTTGTCTACTTCGTGTCTGGCAAAAAAGGAACTCATACGGTTAATCGTGTCTAATGATAGTGACTTACCGTTTGACAAGTCACGCGCGCGTGCAACTCCTACTTCTGTCCCGCCACGATTGTACTTGGCGCGCAACTCCAATCCACGCTTGGCGTTTGATCGTACTGCTGCAGGTGGTACAAATCCTTCAGCCACGGTTACGCTGAGTACGTCAAAACTATTGCGCCTGCTGCTGAGGCTGCTGCTGAGATTGCATAAATGATGTCGTTAGCGCTCGCGTGGACTACTTGTGAGGTACCTGTTGCTATTGTGCGACCAATGGTTGCGCCTGATGTAGTAATCGTGCTATCACCAATAAAGATTGACGCACTGTGACCGTTGTATATATTAATTGGAGTTTGCGGTCTAGCGTTTTTGTCTACCTGGTGCAAAATTGAAGTGACTGTGAGTGTGCTTGCGTTTACGTGTTTAAATGCCATTGTTATTCCTCAATCCATTCTAACTTGACGTCAGCCAGGGCTTGTTCAAGGCTCTTCGTAACTTTAGCAGATTTGTTTGGTTTGTAGCCGTTCAAAAACCAATCTTGGTGCTGGTTTGATAGATCCGATAATGTGCTGGCACGGCCCAACGCCATTGCAAAATCCCATTGCAGGTTTGCAGGCACTTTTTGTATCGCCCGTGCCGCTTTGCGGCTCATATCTGGTGGCCCGATTAGTTTCACGCTGCTCCCTTTGCTACAACTTTGGCTCTGTTTAAGATTACATAGTAAAACTCATCTGCTTCTGCGGGTAAAATACTCAAGCCCATTTGTCCAGCAGGGACGCTGATTGCGTCATACCCGCGCAGCGTTGCCAATGTGCCTAGATCTTGACCCAAATAGCGTTGCACTTCCTGCAATGTCTCCAAATCAGCGTCAATTTGAGCCAGATCCGCTTTAAAGTTAGGCGCGTCCAGCGGCAGGGCTTTTCTTCTTGCCTGTAAAACTGCTCTGCGCGCGTCAAGATCAGCGATGAACCCCTTGCGCCAATCGTTCATTTCTCTTACGTCAATAACCCTCATATCTGGCGTAATCTTCAACTCCATAATTAGATCTTTGTTTGGCCCTGCAAATTGCGTAGCGTATTGGCGAGCGTCTGACGCGTAGGTTCCGTTGCCGTATACGCCTTGCCCTGCAAAGTTGTCGCCCTCTAAGAAATCATCAACAAATTTCTTTTTCTCCACGCCTCTGAATACGGTTTTACCTTCTAATGCGTCAAAATCGTCAGGTGAAAGCACAGTAGGCAAATCGTTAAACCCGCGCATATCTCGCGCCACGTAAAGATTTGGGTCAGATCCAGGTGGCAGGGTTGAGTCAAACAATTTACGCCTTTCAACGTAAGCAACCGCGTCTTCATAAGTTAAATCTGCGCTTGGGGGTGCAACGTCTACAACCCCGTTTGCAT
>Ga0181349_1001414_pt1 | contig 10303 bp, 3 predicted proteins | sample Su13VDMM110SD_FD_130106 | JGI IMG/M metagenome (GOLD analysis project Ga0181349, IMG submission 130106) | Freshwater viral communities from Lake Michigan, USA - Su13.VD.MM110.S.D | ecosystem: Environmental > Aquatic > Freshwater > Lake | place: USA: Michigan | collected 2013-07-16 | reverse complement strand
ATCATGGTAGTTAGTGGATACGACGAACATACATTTAATACAACGCTTATACGGAGAAAATAATATGAGCTCATTTGCATCACTTAGAAAAAATAGTAAGTCTCAATTTGACAAGCTAGTCACTGAAGTTCAAAAACTAAACGCCCCCACCCAAGGTTCACAAGAAGACAATCGATTCTGGAAGCCAGAAGTTGATAAAGCAGGTAATGGCTATGCCGTTATTCGTTTCTTGCCAACTCCTGAAGCTGATGGAGACGAAGGTGCACCATATGTACGTATTTGGGATCATGGATTCCAAGGTCCTAATGGTTGGTACATCGAGAAGTCTTTAACCACGCTTGGTCAGAAAGATCCAGTATCAGAATACAATTCCCAATTGTGGAACTCTGGAATTGAAGCTAATAAAGAACTTGTACGTAAGTACAAACGTCGCCTCTCTTTCATCTCTAATATCTACGTTGTTAAAGATCCTGCCCATCCAGAAAATGAAGGCAAGGTAATGCTTTACAAGTATGGTAAGAAGATTTGGGATAAAATTGAATTAGCAATGAATCCTGAATTTGAAGATGAGAAGAAGATCAATCCATTCGATCTTTGGGAAGGTGCTAACTTTAAGTTAAAGATTCGTAAGGTAGAAGGATATCGTAACTACGATAAATCCGAGTTTGAGGATGCAAGTCCTCTAATGAATGATGATGAGGAACTTGAATCCCTTTGGAAACAAGAACACTCGCTTCAAACATTTATTCAACCAAAAGAGTTTAAATCGTATGATGAATTAAAAACTCGTTTGAATAAAGCGTTAGGTCTTGATGGTGGTATATCAACTGCTCGTTCATCTGTAACGGAATCAAGTGCTGCGCCGTGGGACGGAGAATCAACCCAAGCTGCTTCTAAACCAAAAACAGCTGCAGCTAAACCTGCTCCATCAAAGATGCCAGAAATGGATGATGATGAAGACATGGACTTCTTTAAGAAGTTAGCAGAAGAAGAGTAAAAGGAAAGCCCCGAAAGGGGCTTTTTAATTATGGGAGTTCTGTATATCTTGATACAGCTGCTGTATGCTGTCCTCCAGCACCTACAGCAGTCCATGAGCTAGATCCTATTTGTACTGGACTGGATTTAGCAAGAATTGTACCATCTCCCAATTGACCATTAGTGTTAACACCCCATGCAAATAATGTGAATGTCCCGCTAGATCTAATAGCTAATGTATGTCTATAGCCAGCAGACACAGCAGTCCATAAACTGGATCCTATTTGTACTGGACTAGATCTAGAAGTGGTTGTACCATCTCCTAATTGTCCTTCCGCATTACGTCCCCAGGTAAACAACGTACCGCCAGACCTAATAGCTGCCGTATGCTGACTTCCAGCACTTACTGCTGTCCAAGAACTGGATCCTATTTGAACTGGACTAGATTTTGATGTAATTGTACCATCTCCCAAGTGGCCAAAATTATTATATCCCCACGTAAATAAAGTGCCTCCTAATCTAATGGCCACTGTATGATTATTACCAGCAGACACTGCAGTCCAAGAGCTAGTTCCTACTTTAAGAGGAATTGGTTGAAGGGATGGTGGATTATTTCCAACTGTTACTGGACTGGATCTACTAGTAGTTGTGCCATCTCCAAATTGGCCGTTTGGGTTGGAACCCCAAGTAAACAACGTACCGCCAGACCTAATAGCCGCCGTGTGCACAAAGCCAAGAGACAGTGCAGTCCATGAGCTAGATCCAATTTGTACTGGACTGGACTTACTAACAGTTGTACCGTCTCCTAGTTGGCCTTGAAGGTTACCTCCCCATACAAATAATAATCCATCGGATCTAATAGCAGCTACATGACTGCCACCAGAAGACACTGCAGTCCATGAGCTAGATCCTATTTGTACAGGACTAGATTTAAGAGTGGTTGTGCCATCTCCTATTATTGTACCGGTACCCCAAGTAAATAATGTACCACCAGAACGAATAGCTATACTATGAGCCCCACCAGCGCTTACTGCAGTCCAAGAACTGGATCCGACTTGTCCTGGATTGATATCCAAAGCTAATATACCAGTTCCAATTTGAACTGGACTCAATCTAGTAGTAGTTGTACCATCTCCCAATCGCCCAGCATTATTATAACCCCATGCAAACAATGTACCCCCAGAACGAATAGCTGCTGTATGACCATCCCCCCCAGTAACGAATACTCGAGAAACCCCTCCAGCGCTTACTGCTGTCCAAGAACTGGATCCTATTTGGACTGGACTAGACCTATTAGTGGTTGTACCATCTCCCAATCGACCGCTACCATTAAATCCCCAGGCAAATAATAATCCATCAGACCTAATAGCTTCTGTATGCACAAATCCAACAGACACAGCAGTCCATGAACTAGATCCTAATTGAACAGGACTAGATTGACTTCCCATGTCGATGTTATTCCCAACTGTTACAGGACTAGATTTACTAATGATAGAACGATCGCCTAAGGCTCCAAATTGATTATCTCCACATGTAAACAAATAGCCATCAGACCTAATAGCTGCTGTATTGTAGACACCAACGGATACTGCAGTCCATGAGCTAGATCCTATTTGAGTTGGGCTGGATTTACCAACCGTTGTATCATCTCCTAATTGGCCATTATTATTAGATCCCCACGTAAACAAATAGCCATCAGATCTAATAGCTGCTGTGCGCCCTGCACCAGCAGCTATTTTTGTCCATATGTCAGATCCAATTAGTACTGGACTGGAAGTAGCAGAAGTAGTTCCATGCCCTAATTGGCCAACAATATTACCTCCCCACGTATACAACCTCCCATCGGATCTAATGGCTGCTGTATGATTATAGCCAACAGACACAGCAGTCCATGAGCTAGATCCAATTTGGACTGGACTGGATCTGGTAGTGGTTGCACCATCTCCCAATTGGCCACTAGTGCCGAGTCCCCACGTAAATAAGGTACCACCAGATCTAATAGCTGCTGTATGAGAACCACCAGCAGACACGGCAGTCCATGAGCTAGATCCTAGTTGTATTGGACTAAACACCGCTGGTTCAGAATTATTTCCAATTTGGGTGGGGCTAGATTTAGAAGTACCGAAGCCATCTGTATTATCTCCCAATTGGCCATAATTATTACCTCCCCACGTAAATAATGTACCACCAGAACGAATAGCAGTTGTAAATTGATTACCAGCACCGGCAGATACAGCAGTCCAAGAACTAGATCCAATTTGAACAGGACTGGATTTATCAACAGTTGTACCATCTGCTAATTGACCTACAGAATTACGTCCCCATGCAAATAAAGTACCACCAGATCTAATAGCTGCTGTATGAGAACCACCAGCAGACACGGCAGTCCAAGAACTAGATCCTATTTGAACTGGGCTGGATTTACTGACAGTTGTTACGTCTCCTAATTGACCAGTAGTGTTAAGACCCCACGTAAACAAGTAACCATCAGAACGAATAGCTGCTGTATGACTATAACCAACACTTACAGCAGTCCAAGAACTAGATCCTATTTGAACTGGACTTGATTTACTGACAGTTGTTACGTCTCCTAATTGGCCTTGAAAGTTACCTCCCCATGCAAATAATATTCCATCTGAACGAATGGCAGCTGTATGCTGTTCTCCAGCCCTTACAACTGTCCATGAGCTAGATCCTATTTGTACTGGACTGGATTTTATGTTTAGTCCCCATGAACCATCACCTATTTGACCACCTCCATTACCTCCCCATGTAAATAATATTCCATCAGAACGAATAGCAGCTACATGACTGCCACCAACGGATACTACAGTCCAAGAACTGGATCCTATTTGAACTGGACTAGATTTTGATGTAATTGTACCATCTCCCATTGATATACCGCTACCCCAATTAAATAATAATCCATCAGACCTAATAGCTGCTGTATTGTAGCCACCGGCGGATACTGCAGTCCATGAGCTAGATCCTATTTGAGTTGGGACTTTAACAGCGCTAACATTATTATTTGTTCCTAGCTGACCAGAAGAATTGCGGCCCCAAGTAAATAATAATCCATCAGACCTAATAGCTGCTGTATGATTACGACCAGCAGACACAATAGTCCAACTATACAAATCTATAAATGGAGCTTTCCCTAATTGCCCCTCGACGTTGCGGCCCCAAGTAAATAACATTCCATCGGACCTAATAGCTGCTGTGTGGGAAGTCCCGGCGGCCACAGCAGTCCATGAGCTAGATCCTATTTGTACAGGACTAGATTTATTAGCTGCAGTATCTGCCACGCTAGCTGGAGGGGACGTACTATCTCCCAATTCCCCTAAACCATTGCTTCCCCATGTAAACAAAGTTCCGCCAGATCTAATAGCAACTGTATGATCACCACCAGCAGCCACGGCAGTCCAAGAACTAGATCCTATTTGTACTGGACTAGATCTAGAAGTGGTTGTACCATCTCCTAATCCACCCTCATTATTACGACCCCAAGTAAACAGCATTCCATCGGACCTAATAGCCGCTGTATTTCGACTGCCGGCACTTACAATAGTCCAACTGAATATAGCTGAAGGTAGAATGTTTCCTAATTGGCCAAAATTATTATTCCCCCACACAAACAATAATTGATCTGATCTAATAGCTGCTGTATGATGTTCTCCAGCAGCCACGGCTGTCCATGAGCTAGATCCGATTTGAACTGGGCTGGATTTGCTAACATTTGTGCCATCTCCTAATTGCCCAATAAAATTGGCCCCCCACGTAAACAAAGTGCCACCAGAGCGAATAGCAGCTGTATGGGAAATACCAGCACTCACAGCAGTCCACGAACTAGATCCGATTTGAACTGGACTAGATCTACTAGTAAACGTGCCGTCCCCCAATCGGCCAGCATTTAATCCCCACGCAAATAATAATCCATCAGATCTGATAGCAGCTGCGTGATCATTACCAGCAGACACAGCGGTCCATGAATCAAATCCAATTTGGACTGGACTAGATCTAGAAATGGTTGTACCATCCCCAAGTTGGCCACTACCATTAAATCCCCAAGTAAATAAATATCCATCAGATCGAATAGCAGCTGTAAGATATCCACCAGCATCTACAGCAGTCCATGAGCTAGATCCTATTTGAACTGGACTGGATCTATTTGTAGTTGTACCATCTCCCAATCGACCTTGGCCATTGCCTCCCCATGCAAATAATAATCCATCAGACCTAATAGCTGCTGTATGGCTAGTGCCAGCAGATATAACTGTCCAACTTGCTATTATATCACTTCTTCCTAATTGACCATTGTTATTATACCCCCACGTAAATAAATATCCATCTGATCTAATGGCTACTGTATGAGCAGCTCCAGCATCTACTGCTGTCCAAGAACTAGATCCTATCTGTACTGGACTGGATCTAGTAGCAGTTGTGCCATCTCCTAATCGGCCATCATTTAATCCCCAGGCAAATAATAACCCATCAGATCTAATAGCAGCCGAATGGTTGGGGCCAGCAGACACAGCAGTCCAAGAACTGGATCCTATTTGAACTGGACTGGATCTATTAGTAAGTGTGCCATCTCCCAATCGGCCAGCATTATTATATCCCCAGGTAAACAAATAGCCATCTGATCTAATAGCCGCTGTATGACCAGCACCGGCAGATACAGCAGTCCAAGAGCTAGATCCAATTTGCACTGGACTAGACCTATTAGTGGTTGTGCCATCCCCCAATCGACCATAACCATTGCTTCCCCATGTAAACAATAATCCATCAGAACGAATGGCAGCTGTGTGACTATAGCCGGAAGCTACAACAGTCCAACTAAGCAATTCTGTTGTGGATCCCAATTGTCCATTATTATTACGCCCCCAAGTAAACAATAACCTTTCCAAACTAATAGCTGCTGTGTGATAATTGCCGGCTGTTACAGCTATCCACGAACTAGATCCGATTTGAACTGGACTGGATCTATTGGTGATTGTATTATCCCCTAATTGATTATAGGTATTAATTCCCCAAGTAAACAGCATTCCATCGGACCTAATAGCTGCTGTATGCTGGGTTCCAGCTGCCACAGCAGTCCATGAGCTAGATCCAATTTGTACAGGACTGGATCTAGCAGTTGTAGTGTCATCCCCTAATTGGCCAGTACCATTAAATCCCCAGGCAAATAATAATCCATCAGACCTAATAGCTGCTGTATGAGTGCGACCAGCTGCTATAGCAGTCCAAGAATTAACTCCAATTTGAAGGGGACTTAATATTGGTATTGTATTATTTCCAACTGTTACTGGACTACTTTTAGAAGCTGATGTTACGTCTCCTAATTCGCCATTGTTATTACGCCCCCATGTAAATAATATTCCATCAGACCTAATAGCTGCTGTATGAGTGCGACCAGCTGCTACAGCTGTCCAAGAACTGGATCCTATTTGAACTGGACTCAATCTAATAGAGGTTGTACCATCTGCTAATTGACCACCATTATTAAGTCCCCATGTAAACAAAGTACCACCAGATCGAATAGCGGCTGTATGAAAACCGCCAGCAGACACTGCAGTCCATGAACTAGATCCTATTTGGACTGGGCTAGATTTATTAGCAGACGTACCATCTCCTAATGAGCCAAAATTATTATAACCCCATGTAAACAAGTAGCCATCAGATCTAATGGCTGCTGAATGAATGCGACCAGCTGCTATGGCTGTCCATGAACTAGATCCAACTTGCACAGGAATCACAGCAAAATCGAGTGGATTATTTCCAATTGTTACTGGACTAGATCGATTACTATTATTATTAATCCCTAATTGACCACTTCCGTTATAACCCCACGTAAATAATATTCCATCCGATCGAATAGCAAACGTAGTGCGCGAGCCAACAGACAAAGCAGTCCACGAACTGGAACCAACTTGAACAGGGCTAGATTTACTAAAAAAATCCGATCCTATTCCTAATTCTCCAACAAGATTAGACTGAAATCCCCACGCAAACAAATAACCATCTGATCTAATAGCTGCTGTATGACTGGCGCCAGCATTTACTTTTGTCCATAAGTCGGAGCCAATTTGTACTGGGCTGGAACTAGCAAAAGTAGTTCCATCTCCCAATTTTCCAAATGTATTGTCTCCCCACGTATACAACAACCCATCTGATCTAATAGCAGCTGTATGGTTTTTACCAGCAGACACAGCAGTCCAAGAACTAGATCCTATTTGAACTGGACTGGACTTGGCAACTGTTGTGCCATCTCCCAATTGGCCGCCATTACCTTGTCCCCATGTAAATAATGTACCACCAGATCTAATAGCTGCTGTATGAGTAGCACCAGCAGACACAGCAGTCCACGACGAGGCATTAAATACGACACTACCACTATTGGAAAGAGTATATCCAGAATTTGCAGCTGGAGTAAAAGCCACTAAGGATGTTCCGGCCGCGGTATAAACTCCAGATACACCAGATCCAGCAGTAGACATAACTCCTATTTGTATATCAATTCGTCTCGTGTCGTTTTCATAAAAAACAAATTCAAAAACTTCAGTTGGGGATCCTAGCGTTCCGCTTGTGCCGGCAGAACCTTCTGATTTTATTCTATAAGTTCTGTTAGGAGCAGTTCCTTCAGTACCAAAATAAATTCTTTGTACAGAACGATCGCTTGAAGCATACATTATTTTATCAATTGCTGGATTGCTAGCTGACAAACCACTAAACGAAGTAGAACCTGATCCAAAAGTCAAGTATTGATTTGTGCCAACAAATACTTGGGTATAGGTGGTATCGTTGAATACATAATTCCACGGTAAACTTATTGTCCAATATCCATCATCATTGCCACCAGACGTTGGAGTAGTAGCTGAAGAACTAAACGAAGTAGAAAGTGAATTTGAAATTGAAGTGATTGTCCAAGTTGGATTTGTGATGGATCCTATTTGTACTGGACTGGATCTAGTAGTAGTTGTACCATCTCCTAATTGGCCGCTAGTATTGAACCCCCAGGTGAATAATATTCCATCAGAGCGAATAGCTGCTGTATGACCATCCCCAGCAGCCACGGCTGTCCAGGAACTAGATCCTATCTGTACTGGACTCAATCTATTGGTAGATGTACCATCTCCTAATTGATTACCAGTATTACGTCCCCATGTAAATAATGTGCCGCCAGACCTAATAGCAGCTGTATGATAGCCACCGGCGGATACTGCAGTCCATGAGCTAGATCCAATTTGTACTGGACTGGACCTATTAAGAGTTGAAGTATCCCCTAATCGGCCATACGATCCTAGTCCCCATGTAAACAACAACCCATCTGATCGAATAGCAGCTGTATGGTTACTTGTCGAAGATATTGTAGTCCAGCTTAGTAGATTTGTACCAGGAGCATCTGTTCCTAACTGACCAACATTATTGCGTCCCCATGTAAATAATATTCCATCAGACCTAATAGCAGCTGTATGGTATTGACCAGCATCTACAGCAGTCCAAGAACTGGATCCAATTTGAACTGGACTGGATCTATTAGTAGATGTGCCATCTCCCAATCGACCATAATTATTCCATCCCCATGCAAACAATGTACCACCAGACCTAATAGCAGCTGTGTGAATATCGCCAGCGGCCACAGCAGTCCAGGAACTGGATCCTATTTGAACTGGGCTAGATCTAGTAGTAGTTGTACCATCCCCCATTTGACCATTATTGTTAAACCCCCATGTAAATAAGGTACCACCAGAACGAATAGCTGCTGTGTGCCTATAACCAGCAGCTACAGCAGTCCAAGAGCTAGATCCTATTTGTACTGGACTGGATTTACTAGCAGTTGTGCCATCTCCCAATCGGCCATCACTACCAGCCCCCCATGTAAACAATAATCCATCAGAACGAATGGCAGCTGTGTGATAGTCACCAGCAGCTATTGCAGTCCAGCTTAGTAAATTTGTAACGGCACTTGCCCCTACTTGGCCAGAAGAATTTTGTCCCCAAGCCCATAAAAAGTTGGTAGTGGTAATGGGCTCTTCTGCAGAAATTAAAAAGTTTTTAAGAAATGACATTTAATTTTAATAGCTATCCCGTATACTAAGAACGCCTCGCCATGTTGTTCCTCCATCGTCCGTAACAAAGGATAATAAATCAACCCCACTTACCGTAAGGGTAGGGGCCGTACCATTAGGCCATTTAACAGCAGCGGGCCAAGTTAATGCAGCAGATCCTCCGTTGGTTAATTCTAAAATAAAAACAACAGCAGTAGGAGAAGTGAATGGATTAGAAAAAGTCCACGTGGTGGTACCAGCTACAGTTGCTGATACATAATTACCTAAAGTTAAATCTATAGTTCTACTACCAGAACCAGATCCTAATGCATTATGAGTTGCTCCAGAATTAGTTATTATTGTATTACTGAATTGAGCTGTACCAGTAAACGTTGGAGAAACTTTTGGAGCAAATGTATTATTAACATACGTGTTAGAAGCAGCATATGCTATGGCATTAGCATAAGCTAAAGCAGCATTACCAGAATATGCTATGGCATTAGCATAAGCTAAAGCAGCATTACCAGAATATGCTATGGCATTAGAATATGCTGTTCCTGCTTTTGTAGTTGCGTCTGATGCCGCTGTTGCAATTGCATTAGAATATGCTGTTCCGGCCTTTGTGGTAGCATCTGTAGCTGCATCTGACACAGCATTTGAATATGCTGTTGCTGATACTAATATAGCATTCGAATAAGCGCTAGTTGCAGCTGTTTGGGCTGAGGACGCTCTTGTGTTGGCATCAATTGCTTTGTCGTATGCATTCTTAACTGTATTAGCAGTTGCTGCTAAAGTTATACTTGTATTAGTAACAGAATCAATTAATTGTACTATACCAATAGTAGTTGTATTGGCTAGATTAATATTGGCATTAATAGTTAAAGATTTAATTGAACTATTACTTCCTGTTATAACAATATTATTGCCAGGAATAATATTTAACGTATCAGAGCCACTAGCAGTAATAGTTTGAGCTCCATTTACCTGCCAATTTGTGAAGCTGCTAGTGATGCTGTTTGCTGCTCCCCAATATACATTACCACTTCCACCCGACAACAACAATAGGCCAACTGTACCGTTAGTGCCATTTGCTATTAGCTGGTTTTGTATTGTTATAGTATTAGCAAACACAGCCGCATTGGTAAACGATGCTGGTCCTGATACATTTAAATTACCATCGACGGAAAATTGAGTATTATTACTTGAGAATGTCATGGTTAGGCGTACGCTGTGCTATGTCTTGTGAATGCCCCAAGCGATCCACGGGAAGCGATGGGGGT
>Ga0181349_1001413_pt1 | contig 10306 bp, 2 predicted proteins | sample Su13VDMM110SD_FD_130106 | JGI IMG/M metagenome (GOLD analysis project Ga0181349, IMG submission 130106) | Freshwater viral communities from Lake Michigan, USA - Su13.VD.MM110.S.D | ecosystem: Environmental > Aquatic > Freshwater > Lake | place: USA: Michigan | collected 2013-07-16 | reverse complement strand
TAGGTAAAGGTTCTGGAAGATCAGGAGCTTTATATCCACCAAATTGATTTTCAAGATCAAGTCTATCTAACATTGGTGTTTCTACATTTAATTGTGTAGGAACAGGATTTAATGCTGCTGCACCATTTTGTGCTTTATCAATTGATTCTAGATTATTGTCTGCCATTGTTATGGTTTTTGTCTTAAGGTTTTTAATTCTGAAGCTGAAGGCTTTCTATTATATAATAACTCAAATATTCTTTCATCAGTTAATCCTAGCACTGCATTATTCACTTGGTTAGCTGGTATACTAAAATCTGGATATGCAAGATCTTGTACTAACACTTTGTTGGTCTTAGGATCTGTTATATTAAGTCTAATTGATGATAGTCCATCTTGACCTGTAACTAGGTTTCCTGAAACTCCATAATGTTTTACATTTAGAAAATCTACAGCTTTTCCCATATAAGCATTACTTATATTTGTTTGTTTACCATCAATTGCTGTTGTACCACCACCTGCTCTTATCTGTTGTGATTGTAAAGGTCTAATTGCTGCTATTTGTGGATCAGGTTCAAATCTATTACCAAATACAGATCTGTATGCTTCTACAGGAATTCTGAATGTTTGTGGTACACCATCTTTTCCTGCTGCTGTAATCTGATACGTTCCAGGAGCATATGCAGTTCCTTCAACAATTTGTATTGTTGCATTTTGAAGATCTCCTGCAATAGTTCTTAATGCTTTTGTATCAAGACCTGGAGAGTTAGGTAATCCTCCATTTTGACTATCTGCAAGATTAGCAAAACTCATAAGACGATTACCAAAATCAGTTTTCTGTGCTTCGTTATTTAAAGGAATACCATATTCATTACCTTGCATTGCTACCACTCTCTCTTTAACTATTTGACCAAGTTCTTTGTTTCTTTCTGCTAAAACTTTTTGATATGGAAAATTTACGGTTCTTAAATATTCATTTGAATATTTATTAAGTGTTTTAAACCCAGCATTATTTGAATAAGGTTGAGTTTTTGCTAGAAATAAATAATATTCTTTATCAGAAAGTTCTTTTCTAGCTTTCACCTTATCATACATTACTCCTGTACTTTGTGTTCCAGGAGCTCCTCCTCCTCCTGTTGAGCGATTATCACCACCTATTATATAATTGTTCGCTTTATTATTAAACTCAACAAAATCTTTAGGAGAGTATTTGTATGATCCACCAGGAAAACTAATCGTAACAGAGTTAGAACCAGCAGGAATATAGTCTTCTATTTTTCCGTATTTAGAATCTAGTTTATTATTTATATCAACAATCATTGCGGTGTCAGCAAACACATCTCTTTTTAAAGGTTCTGTTAGATTAAAATGTGCTCTCAATAAAGGATCTACATATTTACCACTTTGCCATGCTACTCTTTGCTGATCTAACCATAATGTATCACCTTCTTTACTAAATGTTTCCATTATAGCTTTTTCGCTATCAGCTATCATTTTTTTCTCTTTTTTTATTTTATCATTAACTTTACCAAGAGTAACTGCAGGAAGTTCTTTTTGATCAACAGAGAAAGGAACTCCTCCATATCCAGTTTGAAGATTTGCTAACATCTGTTCTCTTTCTTCTTTACTTTGATCTCTTTTATCAGCTCTCTTTTTAAAATAAAGATCATCTTGATGAAACTGCTGTGTTTGATTATATGTAGCTAACCATTTACTATATTCAATCTCTTTAGTCTCTTTAAATTGTTTAACTTGTTGAAATGGACTAGATTCATATGTTTGAGATACATCTTGACTAGCAAATGTTTGAGAAAAGGTATTGATCCATTTAGTACTATGTAGTCTTGCTTTAGCAGATTCTACATCACCTTGAGTAAATGTTTTACTAACATTTTGATATTCATCTGATATACTTTTTAATGTTTTATCAAATGATTCAACTTGTTTTTGTAATTCCATTTTAGCAGATGCTGAACTAGTGGTATCAATAGCATTAAGCGTCATCTGTCTTTGCATCTTTATATTGTCATAATCTTTTTTATATGACTTATTAATATCAGAAACAAATTGTTCAGGTGTAGTATTTGAATAATTGTATCTACCATCAATTTGCATTGATTGAAAATCATTAGGACTAAGACCCACCATCAAAGCTGCTTGTATTCTTTCAGGAGTTATTCCTGCAATCTTTGTACGTGTCATTGCATCTAATACAATTATATTTCCATTCTTATCATACTCAATTGCTGCATCTTTATTAGTTTCATTCTTAACTAATGCTTTAATGACTTCTATTCCATTCTTTCTATAGTCACTATATCGCTTATATCCACCAGTGAATGATTTATTTAAATCTTGACTGTTTAACCAATCGTTAGCATCAGTTTTGAATAACCAATCGTGAGAGGCAGAACCTTTACCTTCTTTATTAGCAGCAGCCATTTCTTCTAATCCTTTTCTATAAGTCTTAGAAGATGATATTGCATTTAATATAGTAGGATCTTTAGATATTTGGTTAGTCATACCATTTACAGAATTAACCAATTGGAAATTAGAGAAATCTCCTCCAGCTATTCCAGAAAGATTATTACCAAGTTGATTAAGTTTAGATTGTAGATATGCTTTCTCTACATCCCTAAGAACATCAAGTCCTGCAATATTATCAATGTTAGTTTGTATCTTTTGGATACCCTCATCATACTTCTGTTGTTTGTACATACCAACTTCAGCCATTGCCTCAACAGGTAATTGCTTAACGTAGGGATTGAAAGTAGGGATAGTGTCTGTGTATGAAGCCATAATTTAGCAAATATAATATGAATTATTAAATTATCCAAAACTAATAATCAATTCTGGTAATTCTTTATAATTAAATTGGTTAGAAATTTTTGTGTAGTTTTACTATAGAACCGTTCTTAGCATTTTTAACAACTGATGATTTATTCTTTTTATTAACAGATCCTCCATTTTTTCTTATTGCAACAAAAGGAGGTGTAGCAGTAGAAGTATCAGTTTCATCATCTTCTTGCATTCTATAACCTTTTATTGTTTTACCATCAGCATCATATACAGGAACTTGTTTTATGTTTGATTTACCTCCATAAACTTGTGGAATAACAGGTTGATATCCTGGACCTTTTGTACGTATATTACCTTGTGCATCATATCCATATGTAGGAAACATATTGCTCTTAATTTTATATTCTAAATTACGAGCATCATGTTGCATATACTTATCTGCAATAGAAGCAATAGCTTTTTGATTTATTTCTTTTGTTTTACTTAATGCAAGATTTTGTTTATCCATTTGAGCAGCATCTAATTCTAAGTTTGCAGCCATCTCTTGATTAACCTTATTTCTATTACCACCATATATTCTATCTTCAAGACCTTGATTAACTCTAAACTCTTCAGCAAATGATGTTTGATCTGATGCAGCTTTATTACCAAACATATTTGCTAATAAAGCAGGATTACCTTGAGCTTGTTTCATAGCATCTCTAAAGCTTGCTGTACTAGCATTTCTTACATCTTGATATGATACACGAGTCATAGGATCTAATTGCATTCTCATACGTTGAGATTTTACAGGTTCATATTGATTCTGAGACATAGCAACATATTCTCCTGCAAACTGACGTGGATCAATTCCTGGAAGTTTTTCTTTTGGCTGAAATTGACGAAGTATATCCTCAAATATTCTAAGTTTATTTGGTTTCAATGGAACTACGTCTGTTGATGTTGTTACTTTATCATTATCACCAGTAGAAGTTGTTTTGTCATCAAGACCATTTATCTTTAAGTCTTCTATTACAGGTGGAGGTGGAGGTGGAGGTACAGGTTTGTTCTTAAAGTTAGAAGTAACCTTAGCCATGTATTGCTCTGTTCTAGGACCAAAGTATTCATCTTCGTTACTTTCTAATATTCTATTAATATCTTTTCCTGAAGCAATGTCTTCTTTAGTAAGACCCATAGCCTTTGCTTTATTATTAAGACCTTTTTCTTTAGTAGTTTTTTGAATTGCAGCAAGAGCTTCTTTAGGGAAAGATTGATGATATAAATGTTGAAAGTTTTTTATAGAAGGACTCTTTTTACTTTTTGTATTCTTACCTTCTTCATATAATTTAAGAAAGTTATTATATTGTTCTTCTGTAATAGATGGTTCTTCATCTGCTTTAATAGTATCACTATTTTGAGCTTTTCTTAAATAAGCTCCATGTTTAGCATATGGATTTTCTAATTCAGCATCTTTAGTAATAGGATCATAATCATTTACAATTTTACCTTTACCTAATGCTTCAGCACTAATGTTTTTTCCTTTCATGTATGATATATATTTTTTAGCATCATTAATTGAGTTCTGTAAGTTTGCTGATTTGATTCTTTGTTCTGCAGATAACATCAACATTTTTTCTGCAGCATCTTCCATTACTCTTGCAACTTCAGTTTCTAGTGCTCCCCACTGTGTATGATCTGCTTTATTTGCTTTATCAGAAGCCATCTTCTTATAAGAAGCTGCTTTGTTCTCATCTTTAGCAATCATTTCACCTATACGTTTAAATGTTTTCTTAGGATTTTTATTGAACAAATCTATTAACACTTGGTCACCAGTAGATTTAACTATATCTATACTAGGTGCTATATTACCTAATACAACTGCTGATGTTTTTGGTTCTCCTGTTTGAGGATCTATTTCTCCACCTTCTTTCATTTCCATTATTGTCTCATCATCTTCTGCTTCTATATTTGCACCTGTATCATCCCCATTTTCAGCTGTTTGTCCAGAACCTTCTTCTCCACCATAACTAATACCAATACCACCTTGTTTACCATGACGAGCACCTTCAAGTTTAACCATATCACCAGAACCTGGCATATATGGATTATTAGAAAGTACCTTAGCTGTTCCACCCCAATGAGTTTTAAGTTGTCCACCCATGGCATAAGATTGAGTCTCTCCACCATCTTCATATGTTTCCATACCTCGATTACTAATAGGTGTATAATCTCTCATATGTCCACCAGCTCTTAATGTATCCATTCCTTCATGTGCATAGTCATAAACTTCTTGTTCATCAAGCCCACCAAATGAAGCTATAACTTGTGGAGTCCAATCATTAGATACCCATCCACCATCTTCATACATTTCAATATCTCCACCATTTTGTGTAGCTTGTGAAAATTTATTATGAAATTGTTGTCCCATATTCAACTCACTTAGAAATGCATTATTTGAATTCATTGTATTTTGTGCACGTTTTTGTCTTCCTGGATTTTTATCAAGGTATCTTCCAGCTAATGTTCCCAACATTGCTGTAGCTGGTCCACCAAAAGCTCCAATTGCACCACCAAGATCACCTCCTGTAGTACCTCCACCAATTATAGAATCAAAAGGACTTCTCACTCCTACATTACCAAAGAAACCTTTACCTCCACCTAAATCTGAATTAAGTTGATTAAAGAAATTTCCAAACTTACCACCATCTTGATATTGTTTAATATTACTATCATTAAATGGTTCATATCCTAGATCATCATATAATGTGTAATCAGGACCATAATTGTTTGATGTCTGTGTAGGATTCCCTCCAACCATAGATCCATTTTGAGAGATGGCATCTGTTCCTCTTCCTTGTGTATTATATAATTCACTAGAATTATGTATAAACATAGGATCATCTGGTCTGAAATATTGATTCTTTGGTTTCTCAGCAAATGCGTTTGATATACCAGCTCTCTTCTGTACATCAGAAACATTAGCCCAAGTTTCCATTTTATCAGATAACTTTTTGTTTTCTTTATGTGCTTCAAATGCACTTTTTACTCCACCTATAGCTCCCATTACAGCATTTATAGGATTTAATGCTTTTCCAAGATCAAGTTTTGCAAAAGGAGATATTGCCTCTTTTCCTAAAGGATTAGATGTATCTTCTGTTATGTCTGTTAGCTCTTGTTGTTCATAAGCATCTCTAGCTCGTTGTTGTCTTTTACCAAATTTAGGATTTGGAATATAAGGAATCTCATCAATAGTTTCATCATCTATAACAGGTTTAGCAAGCTTATCAGCAGGATCTACAATATTTGAATTATTTACAACAGGTTTACGATTAGGGTCATAAATATTGAATGATCCTGCAGCACTAGTAGCTATATTAGAATTAGGATCCTCAATAGGTCCCATAATAGGTTGACCATAATTAATAGCACCTGGTGTAATGACCTTACTGTTTTGAGCTTTTTCAATACCATTACCTATCTGAGCTTTTTTAAACTCTTTACCATGCACTTTCATAAATGCTTCTTCAGAAGGATACTTCTTGTAGAACTCCTTTTCAGATTTAACACCAGCAATTTTTAATATTTGAGCCTTCATATTAATTATATTTATTTAACCATCCACCGATAGTTGGTTTATTATAGTTTGTAAAGTTAGTCAATTGATCTAATTGTTCAAAAGTTTTTTGGTCTTGTTTGTTTATACCATTCTTAGCCATAGGATATTCTGTTACCTTCTTACCCTTGAACTTATAATTCTTTCCTGGTTTCATTAATTTAACATCTCCTGTATCTGATACACCAAGAACATCATAAGGAACTCCTTGCATTGTTATGTTGTTAGAACCTATTTCTGTTATCTCTCCTGGATGAGCCCATTGTCCCATATCATCTTTAATGATTCCTCCTTCTTTAAATGCTTTGATTTGTCCTTTACCTTCTTTAAAGTTTTTAGGTATATCAAATTCATACCATGTATTACCTTTACTGTCTGTAACTATTTTAGGTTCTTCTCCAAATAGTTTTTTAATAAGTTTAGGTTGCTCTGAATATTTTTTAAGAATAGTTTTAGAAGTATTATCATAATCTATTTTTACACTAGCTTGTAATTTTTCTTGTTCTTTAGTAAGTTCAATATATCTTGGATTAGATTCTGCTTTCGTGTAATCAATAAAACCTTTATTATCTAAAGAATTATCAATTATTGTTTCTTTTTCTTTCCTTATTTTATTAAGTAATGTTTGTTGCTCATCTGTGTATTTTCTTACAGTAACATAACCTTGCACATTACCAGCAGTTTCAGAAGTAGGTACTCTCACTTTATTTATATCACCTCTTTGTGCTGCATTATTTACAATTTCTTGTAGATATCTTTCTTGATGATTTTTATCTAATAAGGATTTTTGTGTAAAATTTTCTACATGACCTTTTGATAAATCATTTGATAATTTTTGTGCATCAACTATTTCTTGCATTTGTTTTATTTCATGATCAGCAGCACCTTCAGTTTTCATTTTTTCTAAAGTAGCAAGACTGTTATTATATGCACGTTCTGATCTTTCTATTTGCATTTTAGATATTTCAGGATTAAAATTTTTAGGCATAATTCTATGAGTACCTTGAAAAGCATCTGATTGGATTTGTGTTACTGTAAGTACATCAGGTGTTTCTGGATCAATTAAATAATGAACATGTCCTAATGTTTCATCAGGATTGTTATGTGCATTAGAACCTTTACCAAATTTAGTTTTATTAGACAAAATTAAAGTTTCATTTTCTAAAGGAAGATCTTTCATTTCTGTTAATATCTTATCACGATTTCCAATCATGCTTTCTATATTTTTATTAGCAACATCAAACGCTTGTTTTTGAGCTGCTACAGCTTCATCCATTGTTGGAAAAACAGATTTAAACCCATTTGGATCTGTAACTTCATAAACAGGTTTAAAATCATATTGTAATTGTTTAATATTATTTTGCTCTAAATATTTTTTTGCTTTAATAATACTTTCTTCTGTATTGGTTAATGCTTGATTGTAAGTCTTGATACCAACTGATGGATAACCTAATGATCCTAAACCATAATTACTTTTACTTTTTATTCCTTTAGCATATTCTAAAGGAATAAGTTGATCTTGAACTATTTTTCTAAATTCATTATAATCCATCTTCTTAGGAATATTTTCTCCTAATCCTTGTTTTATTAATGCTACTTTATCAGAACCACCAGATTCTTTTCCTATAATAGCTAATGCTTGTTCAGTATTTATAAGTCCAGATTTTGGTTCTACAATTTTTGATATAGCACCATTATCCATTGTTGATTGTAAATGTAATCCTGGAAGTTCTTGCATTGACCAAGGTTTGGAAGCAACTGCTTCATCAACCATATTTAATTTTGATAGTGCACTTTCTTCAGATAATGCTTTTGTTACAGTAGATGCTCCTCTTAAACCTTTAACTCCTTCCATTAATAATGGTGCAGCTTCAAATCCTAACATTAAAGGATCACCTAGTATTCTTTCTGACATTGGTATATCTGCACTTTGTCCTGAAGCAATATCTCCAAAAGATTTATTACCATATAATGATTCAACAGGAATTGTTAAAGGTTCTAATGTACCCAATACATCACCAAATTGTGTTGATATTGGATTATCAATCATATCTTCCTTTTCCTCTTTAGAAAAGTAATCAGAACTCTGCTTCATACGATCCATTGCTAGTTTTGGAAGAACTATTGAACCTAAACCAATAAGAGACTTACGCCACTTATTAACATCTGTTGCATCATTGTAATCTGCATTAGCTTCATATGCTCTTTTAAAATTAGAACTATTAGCATTCTCAGCTTGTATTCTATCTATGTATGCACCACGTTTCTCACCTTTAGCTTGTGGATGTGTTTTAATATATTCATTAAAAGCTAACTTATTTATATAATCTTCATATTCTTGTTTTCTATATTCAGGAAGATTCTCAAGAGTTTGCCCCATATTCTTTTCAAACTCTCCTAAGAATTTTTGAGCATATTTTTCCCATGAATTATATTTACTTAATTCTTTTCTAACTTTTCCAAACTCTGTTGATGGTCTTTTAATAACTACTTCATCTAGTAGTATTGGTGAATACTCACCTTCATCTGTTACAACTTCACCTCTATTATAAGCTTCTTCATATTCAGGAGTTCCATACTCAACTGTCTTACCAGTTTGTGCTACATCATTTTTAATGATTCCTCCATCTTCTTGTTTAGGAACTTCTTTATATCCTTTCCACCAATGTGGTTTATCTCCAAACAGTCTTACGTCTGCTGCTGGTATTTCAGTCATAATTAACCCTGTTTCAGGATCAATAACTCTGTGAGCATAATGCCTTCCTCTAATACGATTGCCTGTTACAGGATTAATTTCTCCTCTTTTAAATGTAGGCAATCCTGTTTCAAATACAACAGCACCTTCTTCTGGAGCATATCTCATATCAGCATATCCTTTTTGAAAAGATGGAAATCCTGTAGGTCTTTTAATTTGATGAAAATTTCCTTTTGAATCAGCAAATTTAAATGTATGCAAACTTCCATCACCAGAACGTACTACACCTGTATTTTTAAAATCTTCAAAAGCATCTAAACCTGCAACTCTATATGAACTGTTTGCATTATTTAATTTTTCTGCATTAGGGTTTAGTTTCCATGCATTAGATAATAAACCTTCTTCTGTACCTAATGCTTTTCCTGCTTTTTGTAATAATGGTTTAGAAGCTTTCATTGCTCCTTTAGCATACACACCAAGATCTGCAGCATCTAATAAACTAAGTCCTGCATTTAAATATTCTCCTCTACTTAGTTCTCCAGGAATTTCAGTAGCTGCTGCAATTCCTTGTAAAGGATTTATCCAATCAGTAGCATAATCATATTCATTTCTTGGTCCAAGTTGAAAACGTGCAGGAAGACTTTCATTTCTTGCAGCATATCCAATTGCTGTCATAGGATTAGAAACAATTGCTTTTGTTCTTTCCCATTTACTTTCTGGAACAGTAGCTTGAATACTACCACGTTCTTCATTACGAGCATTATAATCTTCTCTTTCTCTTTGATCTTTAGTTAATGCTTTTCTTCTTTTATCTTCTTTCTGTTGTGCTGCTAGTTGATTTAAATAAGTTTTTGTTTCTCTAGTTTGTTCTAAATCAAAGTTTTTCTTTTTAACATTAGTAGACTCAGAAAGTTTAATAGCTTGTAACCTTTCATCTTTTAATTTAACTTTCTTCTTACCATTTTGTGCTACATCATAATCATCTAACCATGCACCACTCTCACTAATGCTCTTTGGTTTCCAATCAAGTCCTTCTCTGTAGTATTCCATCTCTTGACCATTCTGTGCAATGTCTCCACCATTTTCAAATCTATATCTAAGTCCTGCTCCAACATTACCTTTTGATATATTAGCATTTATAGAAAGACTGTCTGTTGGATTATATGAACCTCTTATTCCATAATCAACAATAGGTTTTATAAAATCTTTATTTCCTACACCAACAGCAGATGCTCCTATAG
>Ga0181349_1001410_pt1 | contig 10317 bp, 4 predicted proteins | sample Su13VDMM110SD_FD_130106 | JGI IMG/M metagenome (GOLD analysis project Ga0181349, IMG submission 130106) | Freshwater viral communities from Lake Michigan, USA - Su13.VD.MM110.S.D | ecosystem: Environmental > Aquatic > Freshwater > Lake | place: USA: Michigan | collected 2013-07-16 | reverse complement strand
GTCCCTGAAGCACTACCTCTTTCAGTTTCGCAGCCGCGTCCTCTCCTACGAGCGGTTCATCAACGTGATCTACGACGACCTCGCGTCGGTGTACAGGCCCAACAGGATCAGGATCGTGGCGGTTTTCAACCCCCGCGGCGGCATCTCCTCCAAGCTGACGGTCGACTCCGACTGGGCGACGCGCGGCGGCAATGAGAGCTACCGCGACTGGCTCGGACAGGAGGACAGGTGGTAGCGAGAGTCAAGGCGCGAGGTCAGCGCCGCGATGGGGCGATAAGGCGCTGACAGGCCGCGAATCCTTGAACCCAGCCAGCTTCTGGGCTGCTTCATTTGGGACCCTGTGATTACACGTGGCCCATCCACACCTGTCAACCGCGATCTCGCAGGTTAATGCTGGCAGTGGGGTGAAAAAAGTGGCGCGCCTCATGTAAAGGATGCGCAGTCCGCCTAGTATTGCATCATCTCCCCGTAGCTCAGTTGAAAAGAGCGCTCGCCTTCTAAGCGAGTGGTCGTTGGTTTGAGTCCAACCGGGGAGGCCAAATTAACGCGTCTCCGCCCGTTATACTTAGGGACGGTCAACCCAAGGAGACGCAATGACCAAGTTCCTCGCACTCGTCCTCGCCGGCCTCGTCGCCAGCGCCACCATGTCCGCCTGCACGGCCGGCAAGACAGACAGCGCAGACACCGCCAAGTAGTCGACGCGAGCAAAGCTGACGCCCTGTCTCTCCTGTGGTTGCCGCGGTCAGCGGTGTGGTTGGGGAGAGACAGGGCGTTCTGCTGTTCGCTACTGGCGAGGCGCAGTTGTGAGGCGCTTCAGCATGCCCTGGATGGAGTCTGGCGCGTCGCCGACCAGGATCTCGCCCGAGAACATCTCCGCCTCGGCCTCCGCCTTGACGCGCGCCGCGTTTCGCCCCGCCTCGTTCGCGCCCGCACTCTGGACCGCCCTTCTCACGTGGAGCTCGCCAAGGCCCTCGGCGACGCTGTTGAGCATGCCAATGAGGGAGCTGCCCACACTCTCCCGCACAGCGCTCCCAGAAGCGTCCATCAGGCTGCCCTCCTCAATTGCTGCGACCGCGTCCTTGACAGACGCGTCCTCGAGCGACGTCTCTCCGACCGTCATTCCCGAGTTGTCCTGGAGGAAGCGCCTGAGCGCCTCGCCCGCAATCGCGGCAGCCTTGAGCGTGTTGTCCGAGCCGGCGGCGCTCTCGCCCCCACCCCGCGTGACCGTCGGCGATCCGTCGCGCGCCATCATGCGGGAGATGGCGGCCTGCTCCGCGGCCGAGGCGCCCACCCTTGTCGGCGCCCTGACCCTTCTCACCGCGGCCGTGTACTCATCCTTGCCCCTTCCCGCTCTCACCTCGTACTCGCTAGGCGTCTCCGTCGTCTCGCCCGACGAGGCGGCAATAGCGGCTGCAAGTCCTGCTCCGCTCACGCCCTTCTCGGCGAGGTATCTTGCCAGCGCATTGAGCCCCTCAATCGCGGCATTGTCGCCCTTTCTTGCCCTCTCTGCGGCGCGCTCCGCGATGTTGTAGGCTTGGACGATTTCCCTTGCGCGACGCTCAAGGGACTTCTTCCTGGGCGGCAGAAGAAGGAGGTCCTCCCTGCGCATTCTCGTTTCCGCGTCCTCAACGTTTGATGTCCCGCGCAGAAGTGAGCCGCGCGTGATGACAGGGAAGAACGCCGCGCGAAGCGAGCCCATCAGCGCCTTGTTTCTTGGTCCGATGCTCTCGTCGTAGGACGCGTCGTAGAGCAGTATTTTCCTCGCCACGTCGTATGGGTCTGAGAAGGAGACCATGCTGCTGATGACTCCCTCCTCGCCGAGGATCGCGTTCACAATCTCGATCTGGTCCTTGTTGAGGCCGGAGCGGGACGCCTCAGACTCACGCGCAACTGCCTGAGGGTCCATAGTTGTGTAGGCTACAGACATCGCCATGTTTGTGAAGGCGCGGTGCGCGCTGCCGAACGTGTACGTTCCGCCGATCAGGTCGAAGACCTGCATGATGATGCCTGAGTCTGTAATGCTTGCCCCACCGAAGCTCACGCCTCCCACGCTCTCTCTCTTCGGGCTCGTCAGCTTCTCTGATATCACGAGCACGGCCTGAGCAGCGTCATCGACGTCTATCTGGCTGAGGCGTCTTGCGAGGCGGATGTGCGACATCAGGGAGTCGCTTCTGATCGAGAAGCTCTGTGCGTCGAGGGCATTGCGAACTGCGAGCACGCGCTGCAGGACGCTCTGAAGCTCTTCAACAAGCGCGTTGAGGTCCGCAGCTATCTTCTTCGCCTCGCGCATCTCCTTCTGGACCGGCACCTTCTTGCCCGTCGTGGGGTCAATTTCTGACGCTCCCCTGTCGCCCCTGACAACCTCACCCAGGAGGCTGATCGCGTCGTCGATCAGCGACATGCTTGTCGACGCAGTGTCCGACGCGTTCTCAGCGATGCCCGCAATGTTTGAGACGCGAAGCTTCATGATCTTGGGCACAACATCATTGTCGAACTGCTCAAGAAGCTGCGCGACCGTGCTGCTGCCGCCTTCGGTGTCCGCCTGCTCATCAATGAAGTCTCGTGCCATTGCGGAGACGTTGAGCGGCGCGACGACCTGCTGCTCGTAGTCCGAACGAGCCTTGGCTATGTCACGCCTGATCTTATTGATGGCGTCATTGACACGGGACGCAGAGAGCGTCGCGCCGCCAAAGCTTCCTTGCGACCTGTTGGGGAGGCTTGTCCTGACAGCGTCCGCCAGGTCCTTGTATTCGTATGCGGGAGTTGACGCCCCTTTCTTGTAGGGAAGCGCGAGGGATCTGCCGACCATAAGCAGGGTCGGATCCTCGTCCCTTGCTCCCGACTGCGCAGTGAAGTAGGTCTCGAGGTCCAGCACCATGCCGTCCTCGTAGGACGTGGGAGAGTTTTGGGTGATGAGCAGTGGCGACGTCCTCTTCTTGCCAGCCTGCAGGGCGAGCAGCACAGCAAGCGCGACGTTCGCGTGGTCGAGGCTCGCCTGGTACTGAGCCTGCCGCGGACCCGCACCGCCACCAGACGCCTGGTAGCTCGCAGCTGATGAGGCATCAGATCCGATCATGTCCTCGATTCGCCTGACGTTGTTCTCGCCCGGACTTATAGTCACATCTGCCAGAGCGAGGAACATTCCGAGCACCGTGTTGGGCGTCCTGTCAAATCTCTCGTTCAGCTCGTCGCCCGCGTACGACCGCTCCTTGCCGCCCTTCAGCATCCTCACGCCGAATCCTGACCTCTCAAGCTCGTCTGTGAACTTCCTCATCGCGGACTCGAGGGCCTTAACTTCTGCCTTGACACCGCCAGATGTCTCATCGCCCACCTGTGAGCGAAGGATCCTGTTGAGGGAACGAAGCGCTGTTGCGCCCTCAAGCACGGTTACCGGTATGATGCTGCCTGAGTTCGCCTCAACTAGGTCTGCGTCAACTTCGACGCCGCCTGACGTTCCCTTGATCGATGACGCGGCTGTCTCAATGTCGATCCTCTCAAGCTCCTCAAGCAGTTTCTTTGCCGCGCTCTTTGACGATTCAATCACGGGGCGAATGGGAACGACTGTCGGGTAGTTGACTCCACCACCAGCGTCAGCGACGATGTCCTGCCCGCGGGGCCGCGACCTGATCCGCTGCTCGATCTCTTCCACGCTCTTGGCGGGCCTTGCTCCGAGCGCTGCCCTGACAATGACAGACATTGCCGCGACAGGCTGGCCAACAGCCCTGCCGCGCTGAACGCCGCCGATGGACTCATTCATGAGCTTGACTCCCACCTCGCGAAGGGTCTCAGCAATCACAGCGCCACTCGCACTCGTCGTGATGCTTGCAGCGTCTCCTGCGGATGTGAACACAGCGGGAAGGCGCCTAAACACGTCTCCCTCAGCGAAGTTGTTCATGTCCTGGATGTCAGCGGAGGATCTCTCGAAGTCGCTGTCCGCTATCGACCTCGCCTCGTTGGACAGGCTCTCAAGCGCCATGCTGATCGCGCGCGAGTTGACCAGGTCCTCGAAGCGCTCCTTGCTCATGCTGTGGGACTTGCGCAGGTCTGAGACGATGCCGTTTTTAACGCGCTTCAGGTGCATTGCGCGGAGCGAGATGCCTGCGTCCCGCAGGTCCCGATCGATTCTCTTGAGCGTCTCCTCAGCCTCCGCCCGAAGCTCGTGCTGCCTGCTCATGTCGTACTTGACGCGGTCAGTCAGGTCGTACGTCGCGTAGTTCTCGAGAGCGTACGAGACGGCGCTCGACCCCCTTGTCTTTGAGACACGCCGTATCTCCTGCTCGCGCTGCGCGAGCACGGCTGCCGCGCTTCCAGCGACCTCGGGAGGAATGTATCCAGAGGGCATGATGCCGAGCTCTGGGATCGGCTTGAGGTACGAAAAGTCGACCTTCCTGCCGCTGTTTGCGGGATCGCTGAACTTCTTGGCGCCCAAGAGCTGCACTGCGACACGAAGCGGCCGAAGACTGCCGTCATACATCGACTCAAGCTGCATGACGTCCTCGGGCGTCATGCTCTGCCTGGTCTCTGTGATCTTCTCAATGTACGGGATGCGAAGAGGATCTGGCGACGACGTGTAGTTGTCAGCGTTCGAGAGGAGCTCAACGTTGCCCGTCTCGATCAGGCGCCTGAGCTCTGTGTCTGACATCTTTAGGCTCACGTTGGGCGTAACCACCTCGGATTTGTGGAACATCCTCCCCCTGCGTCCCCTGAGGGCGTCGCCCGGGTCATCGATCTTGCCGGATCCAGACTCAAGCGCCTGTGTGGATGAGACACCCTTTGTTCCGACCTGGCTGCTTGTCGCGAGGTCGATCATCTTGGCGCGCTGCTGGATGTCCTGGATGGAGTTGATCGCCCGCTGCTTGGGACGCTCGACGATCCCCTCGAACAGCGGGAAGTCCCTGCGTGTGAGTGACTCGTACTCCGCTCCGCTTGACACAGCAGTAGCAGCCGTCTTGATCGCCGCCCGTGTGACTGTCGTCCCTGATCTTCTTCCGACGCAGCGCAGTGTGACGCCGAACAGGAGGTTTCGCATGACCTTCTCGTAGATGTGCTTCTCGGCGAGGTTCTCGTGGATTCTCCTCGCTATCCCCCTCGCGACCGCCGCGGGATCTCTCCTCACAGCGCCCTGCGTCATGCTCTCGTACCGTGAGATGAGCTCCCTGTTTGTCGCTGCAGCGCCCTGTGACTCGACAACACCCATCCTTCCAGACTTGATCCTCGCAGCGATTCCTCGGGCGCGAAGCATCTGCTGGACCGCCTCCTGCGGCAGGTCGCCTCCTCCAGCGCCCTTGTACGACGCGAGGATCTCCTCATAGGTTGGATCTCCCGACCCGTTGGCGCGACGCTTCTTGACGATCGCGTCCTTGTACGCCTTCAGCATACTGTCTGTGGATTCAACAGCGTGGTTGTCCACGCGTGACCCGGGCCTGAGCGTGTCCCTGCCGCTCGAGAGGTCCTCGAGTCCGATGAAGGCGCGTGCAAGCTGCAGGGTATGGGCTGGGTCGAGGTGGCTCGCCCACGCCATGGTCCACATGATGTGGCTGTTGCTCATGCCGCCGCTCTCAGCGGCAGCGCCCACGCTGGATCTGCTCGCTGTGTACGCCGACCAGATGCCTTCCCTGCCCGCAAACTTGTCGTAGGAGATGCGAAGGAGAAGGAGGTCGATGGCGGTCATGATAGCCGGGAGGGGAAGGCCGCCGTTCTCCAGCAGGGCCTCAGCCTCTGCTCCCGTGATCTTAAGGTCGGTGCCGTTGAAGCAGAGCGTCGAGGCGCACGCGCCGATAAGCGTGTCCGCTACAACATCAGACCCTATCGCCTTTGATGAACTGACGCTCTTGATTACAGACTCGGGGTTTCCGAAGTCCAGCGGATCGACGACGTATCTCGTCCCAACTCGTGACGTGTCGCGGCTGTAGTCACCGCGCGCAGCGGCTGATGGGATCCGCACCTCACGACCCGTTCCCGGGATGCCCGTCTCCCTCGCGCCGACACCGACTATCTGCTCGCCGTAGGCGATCATCTTCGCCGCGGCAATCAGGCGCTTCTCATCCTCGAGGTGTCCGCCCTGGAGGTACGCCTGGCCGCGATAAATGGCGCGAGAGACAGCGCCGACGGCGGAGTCCCTGCGCTTCTTCTCTTCCTTGTCGGATGAGTCGAGGCGTAGGTCTGCAATGATGTCGGCATCCAGCGCGAGGATCCCCGCAAGCTCATCCACTGCCTCGTCACGGGTCATTCCCGCGCCGCCAGTGATGTTCCTGATCAGCGTCTGAAGGGCTGTTATTCTCCTCGTCTGGACCTCGCTGATGACGCGCATGCCCATGCTCAGCAGGCGATTTCCTGTCGCGATCGCAGACGATGTATCAGAGAGCGCGTTGAACCTCGCAAGCTCCTCGCCCTTCATCTTGTCTGGGTCCTGCTTGGTCCTGTACTCGCCGAGCAGCGTGGACTTTATGAGGTCCATGAGGCGCGTGCTGTACCTGACGGTCATCTCGCCGTCTGGATTAAGAGGATTCTGGTCCTCCTCGAGCTCCGCGACGCCGTACGTCAGGTAGAAGACGTCCCCCGGCTTGGCCTTCTCGAGGTCTTCCACAAACCGGTTCATGGCGGTCTCTGGGTTCTCGAAGGAGGGAGTCCCATTCTTTATGTTGCCGCGAAGCCTGACGAGCTCCTTGCCGGAGAGAGTTGTGGGCGTTGTGGAGGCGTTGGTGACTTTCGTCTTTCCAATTCGCGCCCACTCTCCAGTGCCAGTTTTTGCGCTCTCAGCGATCAGCTTTCGCCTCACAATGCGACGAATGTCATCAACGCTGAGCTGCCTGCGATCTCTCATTATTCACCTGACCTATGGCTGCTCTAACTATCTGCGAGCAGCGAGCCAGGTTAAAGGCGCGAGAGGAAATCAGGCGTACTGGCGAGCGATGTCTGCGAGGGCATTCATGTCCCTAACCTTTCTTCCGCGCTGAAAGCGCTTGACTGGCTGCCCTATCTTGCGCAGGTGCGAGGCACGCATTGAGGCTGAGGACTTCTGGATGCCCAGCCGCTCGGCGGCCTCCTCAAGGGATGAGGAGTCGTTCCAGACGACAATGAACTCAGAAGGATCGCTGCCCGATCCCGTTCTGAACTTCTTCAGGGGAACGCCGGCCTTCCGCAGGTGAGACGCCTTGACAGAGGCGCCCAGCTTGCTCATGCTCATTTTGTCAGCGACCTCGTTCACGCTCTCAGCGGTCTGCCAGACCTTGACAAAGTCGGCTGGATCAACAGACACAGATCGATATTTACTCATTTACTCTCCTTAGTGCGCCTGTGCACCTAGTAAATTATAGAGAGTGACAGGTCAAATTATAGGATAAATGAGATCGGCCAGGTAGCGTCGGTTCAAATAGTTAGGACATAGCGCAGAGCGCGTGGGAGCCACAAGATGCAAGATTCAGCGGTGGAAATTGTCAAGAGCCTCGTGCGGGAGATGATCCTAAGCGAGGCTCAGACCCCAGGAACCGGAACACGGATGATCGACCTTGACTTCCACACAATGTTCAGGGAGTCTCCCGCCTCCGACCCAAACGACGTGCAAATCGCAGAGCTCCTGGCGTACTCAAACGTGTCGCACATGGTGATAGCGGGAGTTGAGATCACGCAGGGTGATGTCGATCTACTCACGTCGTTGGGCGTGGACGGCGACGGCATGGACGTCATGGCACGGCTTCGAAAAATCCCGCACTTCAGGCAGATATCCCGCAGGGCTCCTGACGGTGGCACCGTGCTGATGTCCACAGGAGAGATCGAAGAGTCAGCGGTCAACTACGCCCTCGAAAAGAACAGGAGCGCGTCGCCGGCTTACACGACCTCCTACATGGTCATATTCGTGTGCTCCAAGATATCAGCTGTCATGGCGTTCATCGACGAGGTCAGCCTGCTTCAGCTAAAGCTCCTCGAGCGGGCAATGATCAATCAGGCTGAGGACGCTGCAAGTGATAAGGAAGAGGCGCTGTCAGACAAGCAGATCAATGCGGCAAAGGCCGCTGCTGCCGCACGCCACTCCGCGCTCGCAGCTGCGGCAACTGCGGCCATCAGCAGGCTCGCTTCAATCAACGAGCACATGATGAACTACAGGCTGGGCCTCCTCGCGCACGACGGGTACCTGCCGACATCGAACCTCAGGCTCAGGGACGCGAGCGACATGTCCGCAGAGGAGCGAAAGGAGTACCTCTACAAGCACTTTGGCAGCAACGCGGTGGGCGCTTTCATGACGGTCGCGAATGTTCCCACATCGCCCATGTCAACACCGGGCGACAAGGAGCGAGTTTATAGGGGCACCGGCAGAGACGTGTCCGGAATCGCAAGAGGCGACACGCCCATGCTTATAGCCGCCATCAGGCAGTTCAACGACCTTCTCGGGATGCAGGGCCTCTCAGCCGGTCGCGGTGAGATGGCCAAGGGAATCGTAGGATACGACGCCGAGCGGGGCAGGCTGGACAGGAACGTCCGCGACCCTGAGATGGCGCGGGAGATCCTCCGCGTTGCAGACATGATGAAGTCCGTCGAGGACAGCGTCACGAAGCAGTTCGGAAGGGGGCTGAGGTCTCCCGAGAGGATGGCAGCAGACGTCGAGGCGATCAGGCAGGCCGACATCAAGGCGATTCGTCGAAGGGCGGGCGAGGATAGCAGGATCGGTCAGACCACGGTCACTCTCGGCAGCGGCGCAAAGATCAGGGTCGAGGATCCCGACTCTCCAGCTGCTAAGCTCAGGGCGGGTCAGTTCAGGAGTCAGGCGGCGAAGCTCATGTCCGACGTCGACAAGACGGAGGCGTCCAAGCGGGCGGCCGACGCTGCAGCGGGTCTAACAGCCGGCGTGGGAGACGTGAAGCGCGTTGAGGCCGCCACTGTCGTCGTCAAGGAGAGGATCTCAACCGTCCTCGACACGGCGAGGCACGCGATCACAGACAGCGGCGCGGAGGCTGCGCGGGGCAAAGCGAACACCGCGATGAGGAGAAAGGACTTCGTGCTCGCAGCGTTTGAGGCGTTCGTGAGGCCAATAGCCCAGGCGCTTACCGCGTCGAGATTCTGCGATCTGGACGCCCTCGCCAAGCTCAGCGCTGGCAGTGTGCGGGATGCATCCAGCATCACGAGCGCGCTGCGAAGAAGGAGGAGCGCTGCGGTGCTCATGTCATCAAGCGACGTGATGGGCGTGTACGAGGACATAGTCTCTGTCAGCAGCAGGGTGCGGTCCGATGAGCTTCTCGAGCTCTTCTCGGCGGAGAGGGTCGAGGGCGTTCAGCGAAACCTGATCGTCACGCCCGCCGAGGTGGGCGCGGCGCTCGCCGCCCTTCGTGCGAAGGAGGACCCGGCAGGACAGGTTGTCGTGTTCGGCCCGGCCGTCTCCTCCCTCATGGCGGTCATGACAGCAGTCCTGGGTGAGGCCCAGCGCGTCGACCCCGATCAGGTGTCAGAGATAGAGGGAATGATGCAGACGATAGGGGGAAACGCCGCTCAGCTCGTCAGCGACATCCTCTCTGGCAGCGGACTCGACATGGAAAATCCCCTCCACTACATCATCGGCACCAAGCTGGAGCCAATTCCTGCAGACGACATGCGACTCGTGAGGAGCCAGCACGTGTCCTATCGCGCGGCTGAGGACACTGCGGCAGCGCAGGCCTCCGAGCCGAGATCCGCTGAGGAGGCTGATGCGATCGCGGCAGGCAGGTCTGGCATTGCAAGTCGGGAGATCGACATCGCCCTTGAGCGGGAGAAGGGCGCGGCAGGCCTGCAGGGGTACGCCACGCCAGAGCCTGAGTACTACGATGAGCCTGAGGGGCGCATCGGCAGGGGAGGCGCGGCGCGGGAGAAGGGCGCGTTCGGCGCGTTCGGCATCGAGGACCTCGACGAGGGGCGTCTGCTTGAGGCGCTTCGCCGCGCACTGGTCGCCAGGGCAGGCGCTCAAAAGGCCGTCGGCCGCTAAGCCGACGGCCCAGAGCCGTCACACGAAGCCTTGTCTCACTTCCTGCAGACGAAGTCGTACAGGTCCTCAGCGCGCGCGATGATGTCGTCCACGCTGGGCGCCTCAGGCATGTTCTCGATCTGCTTTTTCGCGAGGTCGCAGTTGCGACGGTGGGTTTCGCACTTCATAGACCACTCCTGGAAGAGCATGTCCCGTGCGTCGCGGAGGATGTTGTAGCGGATGTCGTATCCTGACTGTGCCATCTTGTGTGTCCTCGCCCCTGTGTTGGTGTCGCCGGTCGGGGGCATCGAGCCGACGCTGTGAGCTTATCCCTACTTGAGCAGGTTGTTAATTCCCGCCAGCGAGGTCTCGTTCCTGCAGAGCCACTC
>Ga0181349_1001409_pt1 | contig 10324 bp, 9 predicted proteins | sample Su13VDMM110SD_FD_130106 | JGI IMG/M metagenome (GOLD analysis project Ga0181349, IMG submission 130106) | Freshwater viral communities from Lake Michigan, USA - Su13.VD.MM110.S.D | ecosystem: Environmental > Aquatic > Freshwater > Lake | place: USA: Michigan | collected 2013-07-16 | reverse complement strand
GAGCCCACAACATTTGTTAGATACAAAGATCCAGACGTGTCAAAGTATGAAGACGCGTGAGAATCAAAAGTTGCATCGTTAGAGCTAACTTCAAGACGTGGACGAAGAGATTCGTGAGTAACATGTCGTGATGCAAACCGCTTGACAAATCTAGTAACGAGATCAGTCTCTTGACTAGACGTGAACGCGACCAAGAATCCATAGTTCGGAATCAAATTAGCTATCGTCGCTGACACAACATCAGAAACGTCCACGAAGAGATCCTCATTTCCAGCGACAAAAGTTTGGTTTGACGCAAGGTTTCTCAGTCCCAGTCCATCCTGCAGATTTCCGGAAGCGTAAAAATCGATGTTACTATCTCCGACAGCTCCGGAACGATAAGCTCCAGATGTTGCCCAGGCAGTTCCGTTAGAAGAGTTGATGTAGTTGCAGGCGCCGATGTCAGTGAATGATGATACGTCTCTTCCGAAGCCTTCATCGAAATCTTTCGCAAGCGGGAAAATTGAGATCGAAAAGTTTTGCGGGACCGGCAAGTTCGTAGCGACAGACTGAAGTTTGATTCTTGCCCTAAAGTTGCTGGATCCTACGTCAAGCGAGCCTGACGAAAGAGCGACAAGTCGAGAAACGTCAAATTTGAGCAAAAGCCTGGAAATCTCCGTGTGGCCTCCGGAAGATCCGGACATGGTCTCATCGTAGAGCTTAAATAAGTCAAGGGTCCCAGCTCTGCCAACGTTAGCGTCTTCAACGCGCAACCCGTCAACTATCTTATTTGTGATGTAAGTGTCAGCCGAAGCTGTTGCGATTATGTACATTAGAGTGCCGTCCCGACTATATCGTTCTGAGAGTATCTTAGTTCAAAAATGCTTCCTGGCGGGCCGAATACAACCCCACGCTTCGTGTACTGCTTCACGTTGTGAGTGACGTTTGAGTAAGATCGACCCTGGACAGTCCCACTAAGACTTTCGATCTTTAAGTCCACCAGGGTGAGAACGCCTCCGGTGTTTATGATGACGTTCTGCAGGTCCGACAGCATTATCGGTTGATCAATCTGAAAGTTATTGACCGATAGAATATCATTAAGCCTGGCAATCACAGACTGAAGGGTCGTTGACTTGTTAGAGTTTGGTGACACAAAAATCGTAAATTTAACCCTAAAGTTGATTACTCTAGCGTCAAGAACGTCGATAGCGTCGCTGATCAATCGATATTCATTCAGATAGACTCTAAGATTCTTCTTGAGAGTATCCGATGACACTGTCAAGAATCCTGAGCTGTCTTTTGAGCAGATGAAAAGCTGGCTTGCAAGAGGATTGTCGGGATTGGGTCTAACTGCCGCCCTGTAGACTCTTCCCAGCTTCGTAGGAAGCGTGTAAACTCGCGAAATCAAATCTTCTTTCGTAACAACTCTTTCCTGCTGATTTCTAGCAGCAGGTATTTGAGAGCGAACCTCTTCAATAGTCGGAGCGTTACTGCCTCCAGCGGCCGGTGAGTCGTTTCTCACGTCGAAAGATGCTCTTATGGATGAAGCGGTGGAGGCCGGGCAATTGTCAGGAAACTCTATCTTTAGTGTCTGTATTCCACGAATAGTTCTGGCAGCGACATTGTGCGATGCTCCGCCGCCGTATCGATAGGTCACCCGCACCGTAGTATTCTCAGGCTTGACACCCAGCGTCTTCGTGTTGAGAAGTGAATTGGGGTCGATACTGAAACGATTCAGCGTTGATGTTCCGTACAACGGCAAAGCGAGAGTTTCTGGATCGGGGATGGCGTCGTCCGCCGTTGTAAGGGCTGTCCCTCCCCCGAATTGAATCGTTGAACGTCTAGACGTAACATTGAAGTTATGAACAAACCTTCTGGGCGCAGGAATGACCTCGATAGATCGTGAGACTTCCTCAGAGTCTGCTGAAAAATTAGGAAAAGCTCTGAAAACGGTATCCTGACTTAGCGTCTGAACTTCGTAATAAACGTTGCCTTCGGAGTCTAACACCTCAAGTATTTCGCTAGGGTCAGAATTTCCCAATGAGACGCTAAAGAACGGTTCTGGATTTGTTCCGACCTCGAACGTTTCGATCGCGATCTTACCTGAAATGCAGGTGATATCTCTCTTTAGAATGAAAGTGGTTGGGTTTCCCGACGCGTCAGTCGTCCCAGTGTTGTATTTTGCGACCAGGTCACCGAGACGATTCTTTTCTGCGAAATCTACGTCTTCTGCTGTCGAGAATATCACGCCCGCCGATGAGGCTAAAAGAGTACTCTGGAGAACCTTGGGAAGAGTGTCTTCGTTCGGCACGTATTCGCCGTTAACAAGCTTTGATGGAGCCTGAACGTACATTGACACTGTAACAACTGAGGGCGCCGCTCCCTTCGGTTTGATTCCAGCCTCAGCTATCATTCTTGAGACGTTAGCATTCTCAACAGCTGTTGACCACGACATCTCTCTAAACTGATGATCGAGGTAAAACGACATCGAATCAGATACGGTGGCCGCCATGTCGAGCAGCAGTCCTCCTACAGAAGCTTCGGAGAAGTCCTGTATCTTATCGCCGAAATACGTCCTAGCGTACCTTAGAAGATCTCCGCGGAATGCGTCAAAATCTTTGTTAAGATACGTACGATTTCTAAGATTTTTTAGCTGCTGGTCGCCCGCCATTTATCATCCCGTGAAGTTGAATGTGATTGAAAGTGTTTGCTGCGAAATATTTGCTCTTGGTACTGAGTACGTAATCGCAAGCTTAATCTTTGAAAGAGCGGTGAGCCCAGCATCCTGTGGGGTTGTGATGAAATTATCAAGAGAAACGAACGGCATGTACTTTGAAACAGCTGCGCTGATTCTCCTCATCGCCTCCTGGTCACCGTTCTCTGATGCTAGCTCATGCAATATTGGACGTAGATTTGCCCCAAAATCAGTGAATCCTATTCTTTCATAGTGATTCGTAAGAATAAGATTAGCGAGATTATCGCGTATCTGATCGCCCAAAGAGCGATGCATCTTGAATATCCCGTCCTCTGACCTTCCAAGCTCTAGTGGAGTTTTGATACCAATAGGTGGAGCGGTGACGGCAGCTTTGTTACGCTCATCAAAGTCAGACTTTTGAGTCCCAACGCTATTAAAGCTGTATGATCTTGCTTGTGCCAACGCAGCTCCTCTCCACAATAAATAGAGCGATACTCTATTTTCGCGATTTGATCGATATCACTCGCCGTAGATGACTGTTGAACCAAGTCCTAATTTTCTAGATTTCAAATCACCTACTTTTAACGTCATAGCGCTCAGTAAGGTAGACGCAGCCCCCGTCAAGGTCCCACCCGCCGCCTGCGCGCCCACGACTGGACCACCTGTGGGTACAGATACAGACGCTGTCAATGATGCTGCTGCAGTCGATAAGGTGGTGCAGAAAGTGGATATATCTAGCAAGATACTTCCGAGAAGGCTCTCAAGGGCGCTCAACTTAACGTAAGGTTCTGTAGCCCCGCCTGAAGCATAAGACATCATTCTGATTTCTTTTCCAGAAAGATGAAGGACTCCAGTTTCATGAAGAACAACCGCGACTCCATCTAGCTCCGCGGTGCCAGATGAATTTCGACTTGGTTCCTTGATGATCAAAATAGACCCAGGGTCTTTGTCCTCTTTGTTGAAGAGTCCAAAGAAGCCCTTAGCTTCTGGTATTTTTCGACTACCCCTGGAAATAAGGCGTAGATTGTCAGCTTTCAGAACCGCAAATGAACCGTTGCTCTTCTTGCTGGCTGGAAATCCGCCGAAGCCTTTGTCGGACGGAAGGCTAAGGTTCAGAAGGGTGTCGGGGTGTGCTTTATTTTGCTGCTGTGTGCCAGCTACAAGATACAACCTTGCTGCGTCTTCCTTGAAATCTGCGTCGCCCTCAGTTGGACGATTGACCCTCTTATCGTTTTCAGGAACTTTAAGATAAGATTCTTGTATCTCTGTTGCAGCAGTGACTGGTCGAGCGCCACGACCGACAACGATATCGATAGCGCCCATGTTCGGAACAACATCATCGTCGTTTGCGCTAAATTTTATGACGTCAGAGCTTGGAGCAAAATGACCCCGGGCCTCTCCCAGCATGATCAAAGTGTTATTTGATCCCTGGATGATTAGGTCACCGGCTCTCTTGTTGTATCTCGGAACTGCCTCGAATCGATGAGTTGCTTTTGCGTACTCGAGAGTCTTTGCCATCTCTTCGGCGTCGTTTGTCGGACTTTCAATCGTTGATTGATCGTCTGCAGGCTCTTCTTCGTTAGAAAATGCTTCTGCTAACGACTTTTCTTTTTTCTTGGCAGGTTGCCCATGCGTTCTCTTAAAGAATGCGAAGTTTGTATCTTCAACGTGGTTGGGGGCGCTGGTTCTCGACATCCAGTAACCGACACCGCCGCCCTTATTATCTGGATTCTCGTACACAAACCAGACTTCCTCACCTGGTTTCAGGGGAAGGCAAAAATGAGATGAGAAGAAAGGATAGCACACGATCTCTCTGTCGCTTTGCTTTGACTCCCCCAGAGAAATTGGTTTAACAACCGCTGAGTTTCTTGGGATCTCTGCATAAGCTGGCGTGAAAACTAAAGATTTGTAATCACTGAGTGGTCGTCTTCTTTCTGTCAGCCCCGAGACAGTGTTGATTACGTCGACTACAAAACCGCGATAGAAAACCGTTGACATTACTTCTTTATCCTCTCGAAGATATCGTCCTCCGACATCTCTACGCTATTATTCTCTGATTCTGCGATTTGCTTCGCTAGATTGAGAAGCTGCTCATTGCTTTTAGACATGCGCTCTAGATATTTCGTTAGCGTCATGCCCAACGTAGCGTGATCGGCCGTTGACCCCCCCATGTTCGAGTAGAGGTCAGTGAAGAGTATGTGAGCGTTTGTTCGATCGATCACAGCATTCTCATAGATCTCTTTCCATAGCATCTTCTTTTTTTCAGACGCGCTATCGATGCTGTCAAGAATGTCAGAGAACTGCTCAACTTTCTTATCATTGTTCTTAAGCTTCTCAAGCATCTTATCGATAGTAGCCATCAGAAGAGCCCTCCGTTACCCTTAGTTATCGTTCTATAGTGCTTTCTGATGACGGACATCGCAGATCCTAGCTGCTTCTGGTTCAGATTTGAGATGTTCTTGACGTACACAAAAACTGCGCGCTTGTTCAGGAAGTCCAGATCGTCTATTTGCTCAAAGACGGTTATGATAGCATCGATGCAAGCCTGCTCGTGGGACTGATTCAACAGTTTCTTTATCTTTTTGAGCATTTCGAGAATAACGTCTCGCTTACCAGCATTGACGATGTCGTCCTCCGGAGTGGAGCCGATCATCATGCTCTGGTACATCTCGGCTTCAGCCGACTTGCTCTCTTTCAAATCCTCTATTGAGACAAACCGCTTGATCTTCTTCTGCCTATTTTTAGAAGAAATCACGAGCCAGTTTCTAGCCACAACGTTGAAATAAGAGAAAGCTTTTGTTCCTCGAGACGCGTCAAATTTATGAAGCGACTCGTAGAGAAAAGTAACGCAGTCATTCTTGAGATGCTCGACAGGCTCATTCGGGGTAGCAAACCCGTAAATGAAGATCAAGCTTTCGACTAATTTGTCGAACGCTGGCATAATCTTCTTTAAGTAGAGATCATGCCTGATCTCATTTTCGGTAGCGAGCTGGAACATTTCGATAGCTTTTTGAGTATCGCCATCGAAGTAAAGAGTTCCGGTGCCGTTACCCCTCTTTATTATTCTCTTCGTTCCCACTTTCTTCTTCCTGGATGGACGTGAGTTGATTCGCAACGTAAAGCACGGCTTCACGTGACTTTCTGATATCTTCAACAGCCCTCTTGATCTCAGGAGAATCATAGAAGAGTGGAATGTTCAGTATCTTAGATATCGATTGATAACGCGCATCGAGTACGTCTAGAGATTCCTCGATGGCGTCCTGGACTCTAAAAATTGCTGATGCAGTTCTAAAAGCGAAGATAGAGACAATCGCCAAAGTGATTGTCTCAATGAGAATTACGAAAGAAAGTGCCCAAATCATGCGAAAGTTTGACCTAGTGCTCTTTCGTACTCTTCGGTAATCGCGTGGGGGCTGTGGCTGACCTTAAGCTTCTCAGAAAGCTCTTGGGCCCACTGCTTTGGAACATCGTTAGATGACTTGAACTTTCTAAGCTTCTTCTTGAAATCTTGCTCTCTAACGTTTGCCCACTTGGATCCCTTCATCCAGATGTTCTCATCGCATCTCGACTCGTGGATCTCATTCATATCAAACTCGAACTTAATGAACTTTCCGCCCTTCATAAAGTCCATATGACCGGTGCACTCGGTTGTAGCGACCGGGAGCCCGCAAGCCGATGCTTCGAGCAACGGTAAACCGAATCCCTCTCCCCGTGTGGGAGATACAAGCAACTTGATCTTTGGGTGCTTGTACAGTCCGACAATCTCATCGTTAGACATCATCCCGTGAATGATATGAATCTTTGGGTAAGGACCTTTTCTAACCTCTGAGACTGTCTTCATGATCATGTTTTCAACAGCGGGCCAGTCCATACGAGTCCCACGACCGATGTTGGTCTTTAAAACTATCCCAACATCAGCGTCATTCGAAAATTCTTCGCAAAGCCACTTTAGGGCAAAAAAGATATTCTTTCGATCGTTGTGGGGATTATTTCCCGTCATCGTTCCAAGGATCAGAAAGTTAAAATTGGTCTCAAGTTCAAGATCCAGCTTTCCATCAGAGCTAAGAACTTCTGAAGTAAAAGACTCTGGAATGACTGCTACCGGAACTTTTACGTCACCAGAAGCTCTTAGAGTATTTTCGCAGAAAGTAGTAGGAAGGACGATCATGCTCATTCTATTGCAGGCATCGATCCAAGCCGGATTGCAACGATCAGCCTCAACGAGAGCAGTCACCCCAACATTAAAATGAGCAAGATTCGGGTCCCACTCATTCGGGAGTTGAATCTGGAAAGAGACATCAAACTTGGCGCTGATATCGCCTGTTCTCTTCATAATCTCACCGATAAGACCGTTCTCGGCGTCAGGATTCACGTACCAGCTGGTCGAACCCCACGGAAGAACTTGAACTCTTATCTGATCATTCGGATGCTTCTCAAGAAGCCACCTGAATACCTGACGAGCATGATTTCCGTATCCAGACTCGCTAAGGAGAGGACCACGAATGAGTATAGTCTTCATAGAGTCACCTTCTCCCATGACTTGTAGCGAGTCTTCCAGTTTTCGATCGTTTCATTCAAAGTCTCATGCCACCTGTCTATTACGTCCTGGTATGAAAATTCGCTTTGAACATAAGACCTTGCTTTTTGCCCAAGGTTTTTTCTTGCTTCTGGGTCCATTCTATACATTTTTTCGATCGCGTCAGCCACAGTGTTGTTAGCGACGTAATCTTCGTAAATGTACGGAACGATTTGCGACCCAACACATGTCTGAAACTCTACGGGTAAAGCGATACCGTTTTCGGAACCGTCCCTGTGGTCAACAACCTGGCGAGTAAGGCCGCCCGTCTTAACAGCGATGATCGGCTTTCCGCATTGCATAGACTCTAAAGTCGGAAGGCCGAAACCTTCAGCGTATGAGATGTTTATGCAAGCATCAGAAATGTTATGAAGGACGTTCATCTTATCGAAGTCTATTCTCTCAGTTGAGAAAATAACGCTGTCCTGCACGTTGAAGAGTCTCGTCACCTCATGCAAATTGGGGCCCTCTTGATCCATCGGGTCAGTATGCATGATCAGAATGGCGTCCTTCTTTCCCTCGGCTTTGATCCTCTTCATGAAGATCGACCATGCCTCGATAACATCAGATGGTCTCTTACGACGAGCGTTCCTGTTCACCCAAAACAAGGTGAAGAAGTCTTTTCTTTCGTTTCCCAGTATCTGCTGCTTGTTTAGCTTCGCTTGCGACTCTGGTAGAGGATAAAAGAGCTGATCTGGAAGAGCGTGCGGGATGAAGTTTGTTTTTTCGGGGAAGTCCTGCTTGCAGATCTCGTAAGTTAGATATGAGTGGCAGTTAATCAGGTCAGCAGACTTGTAGAAAGGAGCATTGAACGCCGGCTTAGGCCAATTGTCCCAAACGTGCCACCACGCGACAGGACATACCTGGTGGATCTCGTCCTCCATCTCAAACAGCCAGTAGAAGAATCTTGGATCTGTGAAAATTAGGATAAGATCCGGCTTCTCTGTCGCTAGAGTGACGCGAAGCATCTCCTTAGTTCCAAATCCGTCGATCGGCTTTATGATAAAATCTTCGTTGACTACAATAGTTCTGTAGTCAGAATGCTTTATCGCAGCTCCAAACTGCCTAAATGTCCACTCTCCCCTCTGAAGGAGACCGTTTATAAGATGTCGTGTCTGCGTTCCAACGCCTGACGTTGAAAGAGCGTGATCTGACAAGACTAAAATCTTCTTCTTACGCAAGAAATTGACTCCTTGAAGAAAACTATGATTTCTACGCAATAAGTAAATTATGTGCAGTGTTCTGTGTTGAGGTAAGGACAGTATTGGCAAGACTGACGATTCTTAATCTTTGTGCCTTTTCTCATACCTGCGATCGTGTTAGAAACAAGCTTGTTGGCTTTCTGCATCGCGACGGGGCCAACTGAGACTGTGAAAAGCTCAACGCACTTTCCTGGCTTTGCGCCCTTCTTCAGAAGTACGTAACCGCACTTGACGTAACGAGCTCCGTCGTACAGATCTTTGTGCTTATTCATGAGATATGACTTGTAGAGGGCAATCTGGGCTAGCGTAAGTGGATCCTGCTTCTTCTCAGGCCTCCATCCACCGGCGCCAGCCGTCTTCCAGTCAAGAACCCATAGGTCGTAACCGCCCTTCTCTCGCGGAACTTTGATGACGCAGTCAACAAACCCCTTGAAGTATGCATCACGATCTTCGATTGACTCGTAGAGAGCTTCCTCTGCAGACACAGTTTCCCAACCTGGGAATTCGGAGTCAAGCCACGCAGGAACTTCATCCAACGCACTCTTTGCCCAAGTTGCCCACTTCTCGACCTGAGGGAACCCTTTTGAATCCCAGGCTGCAACGATGTCCATCAGGCATTGCTCAACGTCCATCACGCGAGTTTTCAGATACCCTTCACAAGCTGCGTGAACCGCAGTTCCAAAGTCAAGGTGCTCGCTCGGCTTGTCAAGGTTTATCTTCTTGATCTGCTGGAGGTAATGACGGAACGGACACTCGGTCCAGTTTCGAACCTCCGAGTAGGAAACGTGAGGCTTGCCAGTTGGCAGTAGATTGTCAGACAAGTTCCCTCCGGGACTTCTGCAGAGCAGACCCAACCACCTGATGCATGTCATAGTACTTGTACTCGGCAAGGCGGCCACCGAATATCACGCTTGACTCGCTCTCAGCTGCTTCCTTGTACATTCGATACACCTCGTTGTTTTTATCGTCACCAATTGGATAGTAGGGGGTTGCATCTCGACTCCACGGAATCGGATACTCTTTCGTGTAGATTGTACTCGTCAACTTTTCAAGACGCTCCGGTGTGAAATGCTTGTGCTCGGTGATTCGAGTGTAGGGAACTGCGCGCTCTCCGTAGTTGATGATTGCGTTACCCTGAAAGTCGCCCTCTCGACGCTCTTCTTCAAATCGAAGCGATCGATACTCGAGATCACCGAACTTGTAATTGAAGAACTCGTCAATCTTTCCAGTGTACACAACACGCTTTGCCATCGAATTCCAACGATCTCGATTGCTAAAGTAATCCTCTCCAATAGCAACTTCACATCCCTGTAGCATTCCCTTGAAGATGTTGGTGTATCCTTCCTTTGGAATTCCCTGGTGCGTGTCATTAAAGTAGTTGTCATCAAAAGTCATCCTGATTGGAAGCCGTTTGATGATCGACGCAGGAAGATCCTTAGGATCACGCATCCACTGCTTCATAGTGTAACCACGAATAAAGATCTCGTAGATTTCAGGACCAACCTGGGAGAGGATCCACTCCTCAAGGTTGCGAGGATTGTCGCAAGGAACACGGACCTCGTTCAACTTTTTGATTGCATCATCCGGAGTTACTACTCCCCACACCTGATGCAGAGTCATCAGGTTGATCGGAAACGAGTACAAACTATTTCCATGCTTCACTTTCGGTCGCAGCGTGAAGTTGTTGAACTCAGTGAACTGGTTCATGAACTTCCAGATCCGGTCATCGGAAGTGTGGAAAATATGCGGTCCGTACTTATGAACGTCGATTCCCTCGCGACGTTCAGTGTAGCAGTTACCGCCGATGTGCTCCCGCTTGTCTATCAGGAGAACGTGCTTCCCTTTGCGACGGGCCTCATGGGCAAAAACGCT
>Ga0181349_1001405_pt1 | contig 10329 bp, 7 predicted proteins | sample Su13VDMM110SD_FD_130106 | JGI IMG/M metagenome (GOLD analysis project Ga0181349, IMG submission 130106) | Freshwater viral communities from Lake Michigan, USA - Su13.VD.MM110.S.D | ecosystem: Environmental > Aquatic > Freshwater > Lake | place: USA: Michigan | collected 2013-07-16 | reverse complement strand
CCTGGTGTAGTAGACACTGCTCCAGTTGCGCCAGTTGCGCCAGCAGATCCATTTGTACCAGCTGCGCCCGTTGGACCAGTAACACCATTAGTTCCGTTTGGTCCAGTTCTACCCGTTGGGCCGGTTGGACCTGGTGTAGTAGACACTGCTCCAGTTGCTCCAGTTGCGCCAGCAGATCCATTTGTACCAGCTGCGCCGGTTGGACCAGTAGCACCAACAGAACCATTTGTTCCTGCTGCTCCGGTTGCACCAGTTGCACCAGTTGCACCGAGTTCTCCTGCAAGTGAAACAGTCCAACCGTTCCATGCAGAACCACCTGAAAAATTAGTACAGTTAAATGTAAGTGAATTTCCAACAAAAGAAGTTATAAGCCCTTCCATAAAAAGTGTAGGAATTGATGTATGAAACACTCTTATTCGATTTCCTACCGTAAACGCTGATTGTGATGCGCTCAGTGTTGTGTTTGGAAGTGTTTTAGATCCAGTGCCAACACCTAGAGTTGCAGAGAGGTCTGCAAGACCTGCATATCCTAACCCAAAAGATCCCATAGCACCTGTGACTCCAGTAGCACCTGCAGAGCCGTTAGTTCCAGCAGAACCTGTTGCACCAGTAGGTCCCGTTACACCATTTTTAATAAATGTAATAACACAGTTTTCTAGGTTAGACGGTAATGTACTGCCACTTGTTAGTAAACCAGTGTATGCTACTTCAGAGCTTGTACTAGTGCTCGTTGCTGTAAAAATCCCTGAAGTGCTATCCCCGTTAGTATTACTCTGATATAATAATGTAGAAGGTGTGTTGGAAATAGCATTAGTTACAGCAGCACCATCATTGGTATTTTGATTAACATACATAGTTGTTACCGATCCGACCACAGCGCTATTAAATCTAAATGTACCTGTAGTAGTTCCAGCACCAAGAGTTGTAGAAAATGTATATTGTAATCCACCTTTATTACCTTGTACACCGGTAGCACCAGTAGCACCTGCGCTTCCAGCAGAACCGTTGGTTCCAGCAGCACCCGTTGGACCCGTTACTCCAGTTACGCCATTTGTTCCAGCTGCGCCCGTTGGGCCAGCAACAGTAGATGTTGCACCTGTTGGACCAGTAACACCATTAGTTCCAGCTGCGCCCGTTGGACCAGTAACACCATTAGTTCCGTTTGGTCCAGTTCTACCCGTTGGACCGGTTGGACCTGGTGTAGTAGACACTGCTCCAGTTGCTCCAGTTGCGCCGGCAGATCCATTTGCGCCTGCTGCTCCAGTAGGACCAGTTGCGCCATTAGTTCCCGCTGAACCTGTTGCTCCAGTAGGGCCTGTAATACTTACACCGGTAGCACCTGTAGGGCCTGTAATACTTATTCCAGTTGCTCCGGTAGGGCCAGGAACGGTAGACGCAGCCCCAGTAGGACCAGTTAAACCAACCGATCCATTTGTTCCTGCAGCTCCAGTAGGGCCAGTTGGGCCAGTAACACCGTTAGCACCATTTGCCCCTGTTCTACCCGTTGGGCCAGTAATACTTGCTCCGGTAGCGCCTGTAGGGCCTGTAATACTTATTCCAGTTGCTCCGGTAGGGCCAGGAACGGTAGACACTGCACCAGTCGGTCCAGTTACACCAACCGATCCATTTGTTCCAGCGGATCCAGTTGGTCCAGTAGCACCAGTAACACCGTTAGCACCTGTTCTACCCGTTGGGCCAGTAACACCGTTTGATCCTGCAGGTCCGGTTGCTCCTGTACTAGAAGCAGCCCCGGCAGGACCAGTAACACCGGTAGCGCCTGTAGGACCGGCCACAGAAGATGGCGCTCCGGTAGGTCCCGTAGGTCCCGTAATACTTGCGCCGGTAATACCAGTTGATCCAGTTGCACCAGTAACACCTACGTCACCAGCACGTGAAAACGTTACCATTACGTCAGTGCCTATTGGTAAAGTTCCAGTTCCTGAAACGTAACTTACGCCAACGTTCCCACTGGCTGATGAATTTATTTGATAATCAACGTAATCAGTAGTTCTACTTAAACGTGATATTCTTAAACTGCCTTTTATGGGATTAGTACTTGCTGCAAGATTATTAAGCCAAGATGTAACGTTAGCGCCATCAGCGTCAGTTGTACTAAAATAAATACCAGATGAAAACTGTAAAGTAGACGAAGAAAAATTTATTCCACCAGTTGAAGGGGCAAAAAGGTTGCTATAGTTTGAAATATTAAAACGTATAGAGTCTCCACCATAATTTCCAGTTGCACCGGTAACTCCAGTTGTACCTGTAGCTCCAGTAGGACCAGTAATACTTGCTCCAGTAATTCCGGTAGCGCCTGTCGGACCAGCTACAGTAGATGCTGCGCCGGTTACCCCAGTTGGACCGGTTACACCAACAGGACCGGTTACACCAGTCACACCCGCAGAACCTGTTCTACCCGTAGGACCAGTTGCACCAGCACCTGTTACTCCGGTAGGACCTGTAAGTCCATTAATACCGATAGGACCTGTGGGTCCAGTTACTCCAGCGCCTGTAACTCCGGTAGGTCCTACAGGACCGGTAACACCAGTAGGTCCGGTAAATCCAGCACCTGTTACTCCGGTAGGACCAGTAGGTCCTGTTATTGAAGACGGAGCTCCAGTAGGTCCAGTAGGACCTGTTATACTTACACCAGTTGCACCAGTTGCACCTGTTACTCCAGTAGGACCTGTAGGACCAGCTGCGCCAGGAACGAATGATGCTGCTCCAGTAGGGCCAGTTAATCCTGTTACTCCTGTTGCGCCATTTGCGCCAGTTCTACCTGTAGGACCAGTAACACCTATAGGGCCAGTTATACCTGCTGCACCCGTCGGGCCAGTTACACCAGCACCTGTTACTCCAGTAGGGCCGGTTGCACCCGTTGCGCCAGTTAGACCAGCAGGGCCTGTTGCTCCTGTACTAGAAGCAGCACCTGCAGGTCCCGTAACACCAGTAGGTCCGGTTACACCAGCACCTGTTACACCAGCAGGGCCTGTTGCTCCTGTTGCTCCAGCAACACCTGATAATCCAGTAGGACCAGTAACACCGGTTACACCTAAGCCAGTAACTCCTTGAGGACCGCCGGGACCTTGCGGTCCACCGATTGCCCCCATGTCAACCCAATAAAATGCATCTGCTCCTGGAGACCCTGGATCGTAAACATATAAGTGAGCGTTATCTTGAGCTAACCAAGTGTTTAATAATACTGAACCTGTTAATGAATGTATACCGCCCGGTCCAGTAAGACTTGGTAAAACTCCTAGAGGAGTTAAAGTTTGGCCTGGCGAACCTGTAGATCCAGGATTACCTATGTTTCCGGTTGATCCTATTGGACCTGTAAACCCTTGTGGGCCAGTTACTCCAGTAACGCCAGTCGCGCCTGTTCCACCAAGATTACCTACTAGTCCAGTAGCACCAATCGGACCAATCGGACCTTGTGGTCCAGCAATTCCAGTAGCACCTGTGGCACTACCAACAAATTCAACCCAATTTACATTTCCTGTTCCACCAATTAATCTATATACCTTACCATCAGATAGTACAGACACTGCCATACCTTCTGATCTTCGTAAAGAAGTAATTGCGTTTCTTTCAGTAATATCCGCAACTTCTTTCCAGCCCCCTTTACCATAAAGACTTGTATGTGTTGCATATAAGTCAGTGGTATCAGTAGGAGATATAAAACTTGTAATTGGTATTCCACCAGTTATTCCAGCCATGTGTATTCTTGTATTTTTTAACTTACTGTTATAGTAACCGCTCCGCCCAAAGTATTAAGTGTTCTGTAAACTCTATATGTAGTAGGTATTCCAAATGAATTTGTTACATTCACTGCATCATAATTCCAACCGTTACTATCAGTATAATTATAGCCTTCAGCTGAACCAGCCATACCTACAGAAAACCCTCCTGAAAAGAATCCAGTTACAGCAGTAGGTGATCCTAACGAATCAGCCCAAGCAAAGTATTTATAATTTCCAGCAGCAAATGCGTAATTGCCATTTTTATTTGTAGCAAGGGTTGAACTTGCAAGTCCTTCAATACCAGCTTCTGTTAGAGTGGTAGCAACGCCTGTTCCATAATATAGTCTCCAAGCCCAACTAACATAATAATCTCTAGCAAATGTAGCTGATTGCGAATTAATTCCTGTTATTCTAAACGTATGAGTAATAGGTGATGTCTGCGTGATAGCTGGATAAGTAGACACGTACGGTGTGCCTCCATATGATAAACCTGAAGCAATAAGTCCTGAACCTGTTACATCAAGTAAATTAATTGATCCGCTGTTAATGTTTGCATTATTTGTTGACGCCCATATAAATGTTCTATTTGCTGCTATAGTTGCACCTACTTCTAGTGGATTAGTTTGACCACTTATAACAAAGGCACTCCAAATAGGCACTTGAAATGGATATAACAGAGCGGTCCACATTTGTTGCATAGTTTGATTTGAAAAAGTAGAACCTGCAGGAATACCACCAATAGAAATAGGTGTAGGATTTACGTTAGTATATGTTACGCTAACATCATCCCATATTGTGTCATAATCTACATTAGAACTTTTAACCAGTGCTTGCCCTGTTGTTCCACCTGGCGGAATCCCTGGACCAGTTGGACCAGTTGGACCAGCAGGTCCTGTTTCTCCAGTAGGACCAGTTACACCTATTCCAGTTGCACCGGTTTCTCCGGTAGGACCTATTGGTCCACCTGATGGACCAGTTTCACCTTGTGGGCCAGTTAGTCCTGTCGGACCAGTTATTCCTATCCCAGTTGCACCGGTTTCTCCAATAGGACCAGTAAAACCTTGATTTCCGATTGTTCCTGTTGGACCAAATGGACCAATTGGACCCTGTGGCCCAACCGGGCCAGTTCTACCTGTAGGACCTACCCCGGTTGCTCCGGTTGCTCCAGTGGAACCTGCAGGGCCCGTTGCTCCAGTGGAACCAATACCCGGAGGGCCTTGCGGTCCTAATACACCGGTTGACCCAGTTGCTCCTGCATTTCCTGAAAGTCCTATTGGGCCAGTAGGACCTTGAAACCCCGAAGGACCTTGTGGACCAGTAGCTCCTGTAACTCCAGTAGTTCCTGCTAATCCAGTTAGCCCAACGCCAGTAGCACCTGCAGGACCGGTGTCTCCAGTTGGACCAGTAGGTCCGCCAGCTGCTCCAGTTGGTCCAGGAGGACCTACTATACTACCACCAGCAATTGGTATTAAACTACCATTTGCTACAGATGCAGCTAGGCTTGCGCTATAATGATTATCAATAGCTTGGTAAATTATATGAGATGCACGATCTAACACAACTGAATCCGATACCCAAGAGCGATCAGATTCATAAAGTTGTTCTGAATTTTTCTGAGACCAAATAATATCAGATGGCGTAAGTTCTTGTAATTCATAAGTAGAATTTAAAGTGCTTACACTAAGAGGTCTTAATTTATGTGCTGATGAGTTTCCGTAATTAGCGGGAACAAAAACCGCCGCTAAAACTAGTTCATCATCAGGTATAGACGGCGGTTGCATCATTAAATAATCCGATACATCACCAATAGTAATAAACGTAGTGGTTGTTAATGTAGCAGGATTTGACATAGTAAGAGTTCCTACTCCTATAGTGTTAATTATAGTTCCGTATGGTACACCTTCTCCAATTATGATATTACCTGCACTAAGATTAACTTGCGGGTTTACATTTGTTACAATAGACGAACCTGCTGATAAATTTCCATAGAAACCTAATTGATTTCCAAACGTATCAACAGATATTGCAAATTGTCCATTTGCAACAGTTCCTGTGCCTGAAGCCGATAAATCAAGACCGTAATCATACACTGCAGTTGCAGTTACTCCTGCTGCTAATCCAGGACCTGTAATTGTATCACCAACGTTTATTCCGCTAACTGTTCCTGTTCCTAATGTAAATGATAGTGTTGTACTTGCTGGGTTGTTTCCTAAGAAAGTTACGGGTCTACCTACTGTGTATAAGTTACCTTTATGAATTTGTAATGCACCACGATATTCAGTACTTGCTAAACCTGGGTTTGTTGCCGGGTTTGGATAATCTCCTTTAAACGTAATAACGTCATATCTTCCTAATGATAAATCAGGATTAGGATCTAATTGTAAATCTCCAAGAGCGGCTGAAGTTTCATGCCAATAAGTTTTACCTTGAATACGTGCATTACCGTTATCAACAGATAACCATAATCCACCTCCTGAAATTCCAGCATTTGGTTTTCTAACAATTAAACCACTTAAGATTGCCTTTTGCGCATTCAGCTCTAAAATTTCATGGCCGTCATTACTGTAAGCACGACCCAGTGAAAGATCAATAATTTCCTCACCTTTGTATATAGTGGATTCATTAAAATCTGTAGGATTATCAATATGATTAGTTCCAGGTATAGCCGCATTTGGGCGATACCAGGTAGATGTCGTAGAATTATAGAATTTGGCAATTCTTCTAACGAACGATGTAATAAGATTTGTTTTGTTACTCACTTTAGTTTCTTATTGCTTTTTTATTTAGTGCATCTCTTAACACGGCAGCATTTTCATAATCTTCGCTTTCAACAGCTTTTTCTAAAGCTTTTTCTAAAGCTTGCTTAGATTTTTTGTCTTCTTCAAAAACAAATTCTGCTAAACGGAAAATTACTCGTATATCACCTATGACACTATCTTCACGATCCCAAAAGATTATCCAACTTCCATGTGAAATATAATGCAAGTCTTCAGATATCATATGAGAAAATATACTTCTCAGTTCATCTCGAAGCTCTGCAACGGACGGTAACCTTTTTAAAGTTTCTTTATCGTCATCAATTTCCCAAAGGATATTGTTGTTTTTATGATAGCTTTTGATTTTTCGCCAGTCTATACTTTGAATAACTCTTTCTGAAGCTGAAACACGATGATTCATGACACAACACTATTTTTACTATATATCATTATAGATGTTGGTATGTAAACAATAAGTGAGTGAGGTTTACATCTTTTATTGCGATGTAGAAATTCCCATAACTTGAGTATCTTCTTTGCTTGGACCTGCTTCTATAAGAGATTTTATTCTCATATAATAAATAGCTCCTTCAACAAGAGAAGTGCTTGGGAAACGTATTATTTGGCCACCAACGGTTTCAATTATCAGCCATGATCCTGGACTCCAATTAAAAACATGAATGCCTGTAATATGTGGCTCATCAAAAGAAACTATTGGTCCGCCTTGTGATAAATCAACTTTTTTATTTTCAGTAAAGAAAATATCTGTGATAGGATAAAATTTTGATGCTATGTGTGACATATGAAAATGTTTTATCTACCAATCATATATCTTACAGGTATATCAAAGGTATGTGGATTTTTAAGTACAATAGTTTCTATAAAGCAACGGTCAGTATCTTCAATATCAGTAGCACCTGATAAGAACAAGAAGTCACCAATGTTTTTCCATCTAGGAGTTGCAGGCCCGTATACATTTGACATTAATTCTCCGTCATATGTTACAGCAACAGGTGCATCAAGTAGAATGTCTTTTCCGTTTATGTATTCTATGTTAGCTCTAAAAGGAATACCATTATCAACTTTCATTAGATCATTTGCAGAAAAGTGATATCCTATATGATCAGACACTGTATTATAAGCCCAATTTGTATTAGCAAATGGTCCTGTACCTGCTGGCACAGAAAATACTACATTAGTTGCAGGATTATTTACTTCATCATACTCACCACGGTTAACATATTGAAAAAACTTTTGATTAGATTTCATATCACCCGATGAATCTGCACAACCACAAGTAGTAACGTCTACTTTATTATAATCAGGAAACACTAAAATATACTTAACGCGTCCTTTAGGATATTTTGTATAAGGTGTGATAAGAGTTCCCGGCGATTGTAGCACATTAACTGTGCCAGCATCAAATGTAAATACATGGCGTAATTTAGTACTCTTACTATTTGCTCTTACAGTTAAGATACCTGTTGATAAAGAGGTAGCCGCGTCAAACGCAACTTTTGCCAAAATTAATGGGGAGTTATTATACGCAGTTGTTAATGCAGTTGGGAAATCCGCGTATAAAGGATTGCTACTATTAATAGTAAATGATAATGATGCTATGAAGTTTAAGTTTTCATCATATAACGTATATGAGTGCGAAGAACCATTACGAAACACTGTTGGATAAATTGTTGTCTTAAGGGAGTCAAAACTAAAAATTTCATTAAGTGGACCATATTCAGCAATGTCATCAATATTCAAAACTCTTTCTGTTCCTCCTTTAAGTGTAAGAGTGCCTTCAGTATGTTCAGCAATAGGAATGTATAATGAATTAAGATCTAACGATGCTAATTTACTAACTCCTTTTACAACACTTGCTAATTTGCATTCAGATATTCTAAACGTAAGGATAGAATAATCCGGAGGACAAACAATTGGTGGTTTTAATGACATTTGGTTTAACGGTCTTTTTAAAAATTAACTCCTGGTCTTACCTGCGGGTTTAATTTTTTCTTTTCTTTTACTTTAGGTGTGTAAGATAAATCAAAGTAAGAGGTTAGATCAAACTTTTTTTTTCACCATCAGTTATATTATCTATTTCTGAAGATTCTTCAAATTCTTTAAGAATCTCTTCCTGATTCACAGGAGCTATAGTTGCTGGAAGTTTTTTTGCTTTCTTAACTGCTTCAGTATGAGTTCCTGTTAAACCATTTGCATCTTCTAGTTGGGCAACAAGTTCAGCTTCTTTTTCAGGACTAATATCTAATCCTTTCATTTCAAATACATCTTCAATAAACGGAAGATCTTCTTTATCTTCTAAACGATATTGTGAATTAGCAAGCGCTGTTGGTTCTTCATCAACTTGTTCATAAGTTGGTAGTTTGCCTTCTTCTTTTAATTCTTCAACAATTTTAGCAACTCTGGTTTGTTCTGCTTTTAAATTAACGGCAGGTTCTTTAGTTATAACCGGCGTTTCGTGTATGTTTGCGTCATCACCAATAGCTGGTCTGATATAATCAACAAGTGATTTGATAAATCCTAAAGCAACAAGTGGTAAGATTGCTCCACTTATAATAGACAAGACTCTTTTTTGGTAAAGAGGATCTTCATCAACAAGACCAAATAATTCAACCCAAGATTTAAAATCAGTTAGGTTGGTATATGCAAAGTATGTATTACCCATCATTTGCATACAAGTTAAAATAATGAATAAGCCCCAAATTAGAGACTTATTCATTTTATCTAATACTATAATTGATGCGAGTGACGCAGCAGCTCCAATTTCAAAAGCAATTGCTAATGAAACTGCTAACCAATAAGGGTTGGATAAACTAAAGAACTCAATAACGTGAATAGTTGATATAACACTCACGATTGCATACAAACTTACAAAAGTTGTAATAATGAATCCGTGCAGTAAATTATTTCTTTTCACTTTCAAGTTTAGTAATTTCAGAGTCAATTGCGGTTTGGCGATTAACATCAAGTATTCTACGGTCAGTAGATTGGATCATTCGCTTTTCAGATTTTAAGCCTTCAATTTGAATTTCCTTTTTAGTTGCGCAAGAATCTAATCTTGCTTCAACTTTGTCAAGACGTTTGTTAATACTCTTAACGTCGCCTGAACCACATGTATTCAAGAAGATTGCTACCAATAATACGATAGCAATCTTTTGAAAATGTTTATTAAGTATGTCAGTGATTTTATTCATCAGTGCACGGTTTTATTTTACTTCGTTTTCTAATGCAATTTCAGCAATAAGTTGATCTTCATATTCTGATACCGCGCCTTGGTCTATAGCATTTTGTACTTGACCTAAATCTCTCTCTAACTGATCTCTCTTTTCTTTATCTTGTTTAGCACGAGATAAAGCGTCAGTGATAGGTTTTAATGTTGTGTTAAAGTAATGCAATGCTGAACTTAATCCTACACCAGTTTCTTTTGATAAGAAATAGTAAATAGCCTCAAGAGCTAATGTAGATAGCATGATTTCTTTACGTTTTCCAGTCTCAAGATCTTTGATGATAACATCAAGTTGCTTTCTTGTTTCAATGATTCCCATTGATTCTGAGAAATTCCATTTAGCATCTTCGGTAATAAACTTATGTAAAGCATTAGCTGTTACAAGCTGTCCTTCAACAAGATACGTTTTTGTTTCTAATTCTGCGCGGAAATCATTTAATTTCTTTTCGAGATCCGCTGCAAGTTTTTGTCTTTGTTCTAATTTCCCGTCTATATCAACAGGTGCTTTCTCAATAGTAAGAGTTGCTTCTTTTGTCATGGTTGTTTGTTTTTCTTAATTTATATATCTTGATGAATTTAGATTAGTGTT
>Ga0181349_1001403_pt1 | contig 10337 bp, 12 predicted proteins | sample Su13VDMM110SD_FD_130106 | JGI IMG/M metagenome (GOLD analysis project Ga0181349, IMG submission 130106) | Freshwater viral communities from Lake Michigan, USA - Su13.VD.MM110.S.D | ecosystem: Environmental > Aquatic > Freshwater > Lake | place: USA: Michigan | collected 2013-07-16 | reverse complement strand
GATTATTGGTCCCGAGTCATTTTGACTTTTGAGTATTCACGGACACAAAGGTATCAGTAACATAGTCATTAACTATTATAAAATTAAGTAAAATGAATTACACAACTGCAGTGAGCAAACCAAGTGCTCACATCACTAAGAAAAAATCGCGTCTAAAAGTTTATAACGGACACGTAGTCTTCATGGAAGACAATGACAATTTCGAATTCGAAATTCATAATCCAACTCAAAACACTATTCTTTGTAAAATAAAATTACATGGTAATTATATCTCACAAAGTGGTTTAGTTTTGAGACCCGGAGAAAGAGTGTTTTTAGAACGTTTCTTTGACACAAATAACAAATTTCAATTCAGTACCTACACTGTTAATAATACTTTGGAGAATCAATCGGCAATCACCTTAAACGGGGACATACGAATTGAGTTCTACAATGAGAAGAAAAATAATTATTTAACATTGAGTAATAACTATAATTATGGTACTTCCAATTTACACCCATTCAATACTACCAGTAATCCAACTTTTATTTCTACAACAACAGATAATTCAATTTTTGGGACCTGTGGAAGTTCAACTTTGACCGCTGGTATATCTTCGACAGCGTTCAACACATCATCAAATATTAATAGAGTTATAGATATGAATGGTATAACTAATACGGCATCTTTTAATTCATCCTCAACCCCAATAAGTAAAAGTATTGAAACGGGAAGAGTTGAAAAGGGTGAAAAAACAAATCAACATTTTCAAAATTCGAACAAAGAATTTGAATATTTTGTGTCTCACCAAATAGTTTATAAAATACAACCTTTGAGTACTAAGAATAAAACAACTTCTGACATAAGAAATTATTGTACAGAATGTGGAACCAAAACGAAAAGTAATTTTAAATTTTGCCCTTCTTGTGGTAATGACCTAACAAAACCAAAAGAAACTAAAATTAAATACACTGATGAGGTTACAATAAAAGTTGATGACCGTTATTTGGTAATGAGTGAGTTTAAAATAACCTTAGATAAATTGATTGAGAAAAATGAGGGTAAAACAATTGTGATTCACAAACCTTCACTATCAGAAGAATTTATCAGAGCGATAATATACTAAAAAAAAAGGTCCCGTGAGACCTTTTTTTTTATTTTTTAATTTCTGATTCGTTATTACCTGACATAACTTTATGTAATATTCTTAATGATTTTGAAACCAATTCGGTCTCTTGCATTGTAAATAACCTTGAGTTATGAACGTAATGTAATGACTGTGTCAAGATATAAAAAGATTGTTCAATTGTCATTTCATCTATTAATCTATCAACATCTTCAGGGGAATTATACCCCACACTATCAAATAATAACCCCAACGGTTGTCTTTCTTGTTCCATTATTCTTTAATTGTATATTTATCGTTAAGTGAAGTATATGAAAAAAAATATTATTAGTGAAGCCACAGGTTCCGGAAGTTCAGGACATTTTAAAGTTCCAATAGTATTGGCACCACAACAATGGGAGGAAAATCAATTAGGTCCTTTCATTGACCCGGTATATTCATACACTAATGCTGAATTGGCTTATGAAGAGGCTGATGGTGATTTTAAGGAAACTCCTGAAGAAAGAAATCGTATTGAGGCAAGAACAAAAAAATTATCTAAACTTGACACTTATTTAAAGAAATTTTATACCGACCAAAATGATGATGAGGGTAGTAATTTAGCGGATATGGAAAGTCCTGAAGATATTATTAAGAAAGCTGTTGGACCTCTTAAGGAAGGTAAATCAATTTGGAATGGACGTAAAAGAAAATTAATTAAATTCCCAATAAAAAAACCTCAAAATGAATCATTAAGAGGTTTAATTTTAAAAGTTATAAAAGAAGAATTAACTAAATAAGTTTTTTAAGTATTGTAGTTAAAGAGTGCTTAATTTGACTTCTCATCTCAAGTTCAAAGGATAATCGTAAAGACTCAACTTTATTATCGAACATAGTATCTAATTTATTAGAAATAACTGAACTTACATTAACGTCGTAATTATATACGTGATTAGTAATGTTTATTTGATTATCAGATAAAACAATGAACATACCTAAAGGGTCGTTTTTAATATATCTTTTATTGGATAACGGAGCAATTAAAAATTTAGAGTCTGGATGAGAAATTAATCTTCTACAAATTGCCGAAGATTTTATCTCATTTTTATCAACAGACGACATATTAGCTCTACTAATACTCCTAAGTTTCAAATAAATTTTTAATCTCGTTTTCTTAAAAAAATGTTTCATAGTTTATCGTGTTTTAACTCGACAAAGGTAAACATATTTTTTTAATAACCTAACAAAGTTTTATTTTTTTTTTAACAATACGCTCCTGAGCAATGTTTTTTACCATCAAGTCCTTTAATCTTACCTTTACATACTTGAATGGCGTGTCCATTTGCATATGCCGAAGGATAAACATCATATTTTGATTTAGCCGATGCTATACCTCTTGCACATAATTTAGTCCCTACTTTTTTTTTACCTTCAGTAATGTCCTCGTAATCAATGTATTCTTTTTTAGTTTCATTCATTAAAAAATCAAATACTTGGTCTATATTATTTTTTGCTTCGGTTATGTGGTCGTCAGCCCAATCATGACCACCTTCGTTAATTATTTCATCGATTTGTTGTGGATTCATTTCTAACATGATTTCACATTGTCTTTTAATCTGTTGTAGATTACTAAAAAACATATAATCGGCAACCTCTTGTTCTCTAAGAACTTTTTTTACGATTCTATTTAAATCGGTTTCTGTTAATTTAACTATTTTTTCCATTATTTGTGATTTACTATATTAAAGGTTAATTGTTTTTTATAAGTATCTTTTTCCCCGGAAGTGTTAACTTGAATATCCACATAGTATTGGTTTGGTATTTTATCTCTCATATCGAATATAAAATAATATTCACTTGGGGTTCTATTTATAGGGGTCCAATCTTGTACTAAAACTTCAGTAGTTCCTTCTTTAACATAAACCCTATAGAATGCTGAAATATCTAATAACATTTGTTGTCCGGTATATGCCTTTTTAATTGTCACCCCAACTTTTCTAATGTCAGTATTAAGAATTTGTTCATTTTGTAAAATACCATAAAAATTAAATCCATATTTTTGAGGTTCTCTTGACGTTGACCCAATTTGGATTCCTGCGGTGTATTCTTGAAGAATAAATTGATTTTGAACATTTGGTATCCCTTGACCATTAATTGTTAATCCTGACCATACATCATAGAATACACAAGGGGCGGGACTTCCGGTAAATCCGTTAGGTACTACAACTTCATAAACTCCTTTAGTTCTTAAACAAGTGTTTAATGATGACATACCACTAACAACGTTACCATTTCGGTCTTCTATTCTAACAAATGGGTCAGAATCTAAATTAACTAAATCACCATTTTGATAAACATATAAGAATAATTTATTCTCTTGGTTTTTCAAAAATTGATTTCTATCATCTTGAATTAAATCATTATAAGTTGTCTGTAAAAAGGGTTGGTAAAATGTTTGTGTTTGTCTTGAAAAGAATGCAACACTATAACTATCGGTAAGACCTGAAATATTCTCAATTTGAGGGAGATATGCCAATCCCCATCCTGTGACACCTGTAATACTCCCATTTAACACCCCATTAATTTCGTTAGACATATCTATATTTAAGTCTTCATTTCCTAACTCAAAATGTTGTCGGCCAACAATGGTTAATCCTGAATAATTAACAACTCCTTGATTAGTGTTGTCATATATACCCGGTTGTGACCAATCATTAATGGTTGTTGTTTGATACCAATTAGATGGTCTTGATGAATAAGCACGACTATCAACATAGGTGAGCGGGGTTGATGTACCATTACCACTTCCTTGTGATAAATTAAAATTATTATAATCATACCCAACACCTTCATCCCATAGTTGTCCACCTCCGGTAGTCCCTGAAATTTGGGGGATTCTAAATAAAATTAAATCAAATGAAGTTGCTCTCCTTCTTTCGTTTGACATAAATGTGTTTAATAATTCATTATCAAATGAAGAGGTATTAGTCATGTTTAATGTATGTGTCATTCCTGTAGTACAACCTGTTGAGATTACACCCGATTGAATGTTTTGACGTAGTAAAGATAAATCTAAATCGAAGATAAATCTTGTGTACCCAAAGTTTGGAACTATTAAATCAGAAGCACCAAAATTTAATTCAATAACAGGGTTCCTTCCTGTATTGGTATATGAGTTTGAAATAATGGTGTTGTTTTTATCTATGTAAGACCTTAAAATTGACATCTATCTTTTTAATTATAAATATCAATTAAGTCGAATATTCTCATTAAGTATTTTGGTATATGCATTTTGCATCTCAGTAAGGATGTTTGCGACGCTAGAACCGTCCTGAGTGACAGGTACAGGAGGTAGTCCTGGATAAGCATGAGTATGACTAGTTAAAAATTTAACAATTAAATTTATTAATTCTAAAAGTTCCTCACCTCTAACCATACTCGAAGTATTGGGTTCAATATCATCCGCAAATTTTTGAGTATCAATTCCATATAATGTATTACTAAAATTTATTTTTGACTTACCCGGTATTTGTGATAAATGAGATAATAAGAAAAATTTATCAGCCCCAATTGCACCATAAGTCGACTCGGTGTTAATATAGGTGTTTTGAGGAACAACTTTCTTAACCGGAGATAAAGGAGTTCGTAAACTTACTTTATCTTTAACATAAATAAAACCATAACCTCCTGGGTCGGCAGAGTTTAATTTAATCCCTTTATATATTTGACTAATATTAGTTGTCTCAATACTCGATGATGTTGAATTAATTAAAGAGAACATTGCGTTAGTTGGTCTAAAAAATATAGGGAAATTAGTGTCTTGAGAATTAGATGTAAAAGTTATCACTCCCCCAATTGAAGGACTTTTATCGTTACATTCTTTAATAAAGGTATTGATAAATTTGATAGTATCTGATTTACTTAATAATGTAAAATCTTGAGTGGTTATTAATTGTTTTAGATTTTCATTTATTGGACTACCAACTGTTAAATTGTTGGTATTAACAGAAATATCCGATTTTAATTGATATAAATAAACCGACCCTCCAAACCTATCTTGACTATTTTCAGGATTGTTAACCACCCATTCTATCAAATATTTGGTTAAAAGAACATTTTCTTTAAGTTCAAAATAAGTTTTTGGAGTTAAAGTTTTTTTAACACTATTAAATTTGGTAAGTTGGAAAAAACCTCTTTGAGGATTCCCAACAGGTACTACATTCGGTTGTAATGTCTCTCCTTTAAATTTTCCTGCCCTTAATAGTATTTCATCTTGTTTAACCACCATATCCGCACTACCACGACCTAAAATGGCATTATCACCCGGTTGTGGAAATACCCCTTCGTGAATACCATTATCGGTATAAGTCCCATTTTGATTCTTTAAAGGTTTTGGATTCTCAATTTGAAAACCGGTCCCGGTGAATTTATTTGCACCAAAATTAAATTCTTTAAATGTGGAAGTTGGACTTGAGAAATTATTTTGAACGTAATATTGATTTTGATATTTAAAGTCAGAATTTAAAAACATTACCTGAATTAACTCATCCACTTTTGGTACTTGGTAAACAAAATACGGTAATAACGAATTAAATACTAAAGGGTCTCTTGAAGTCCATGGGTCTTTCTCAGGATTCCATTTAGGACTGTCAACACTCTTAAGAATATCTTCATAATTATCCGTAACAATTCTGGCCCTTACTCTCCCAAGCATTAATGGGTCCTGATTGTCTAAAACAACACATTGGTAAAATATTGGATTACTCATTATTTATTTCTTTCTTGATAAACTTTTAAAGTGTTATTGTATAATTCCTCAACTTTATCTAAATAAAGTGTTGAATCTATTATATTTTGTTTTGTACCTTCAAAATCCAAAGATAACAAATCCATAAACTCAACTAATTTTTGATTAGGTAAGTTTTTAAGATTGGACTGTTCCTTAATTATATTTTCAAATTCTTCTTTTTTCATACTATTGTGCTTTTCCAATAATTGTAAACCTATCTGGTTTAACAACCCCTACTATTTTTTCATTTTCCGCTCTTTCAGCATCAACACCTTTATTTGATACTAAATTATATAATAACATTAAATTTGGTGAACCATCAGGTAATGTACCTGTAGGAATCCCTAAACCCTGTAACAATTCAATTGTATTAATAGTGGCCCTTTCAGGTGAAAACCCTGGAAGAAATTCAGCCAAATACAATAACGGTACGGGTATATCAGACCTACTAATTAATTTTTTTGCACCAAGTCCATTAATTGCATCAAGTAATAATAAAATATTACTCATTAATGACTTACATTTTCTATAATCATTAATAAGTTGAGATATAATTAACGCTAACTGAACTAATTTTAAAATAATTGCATATTTTTTTAATCTTTGAGATTTTTGTACATCTTTTAAAATTGATGCAACTAAATTTAAAATATCTTTTTTTAGTTCTTCAAACAGTACTTTTAAAAATTCATTGTTAATACGAGATATTACCTCAATAGAGAATTTTTTATATTTTTTTAAAAAATCTACTCCGTCTGCAACAATATTACTTCCTTGTGATATATTACTATTACCTGATTGAATAACTTTATTTACTGAGGTTACTTGTTGGTTGTAAGTATAAGTTGCACCTGATTGAACAACCGATAGTAAGGTATATAGTGGTAATAAAACTTTAGGGGATAAAACCCCCGATGCTACCGCCAACGGTATTTTTTTAATTATGTTTTTATCAATTGCAACACCAGGATTGAAATTAGATGGAATCATTGGTGCCCATTGAGGGTTTTGAGAAATTGAATTAAGAATTGTATTAATAGTATTAACTTGTTGTTCGGTTGTTTGATTATCAACATTATCTCGAAAATCTACAAGTTGGGAAACTAATGTTTCTGTGTCAACAGGTAATTTAACGTTGTCACAATCAACAAATTCCATCACACCATTTTGAATATTTGAAATTTCAATATCAATATTTCTTAAATCGATTTCAGTTAATTCAAAAAAACTATCATCAACACCATCTAATTCAGCAATTTTGGCGGTACCACTAACATCTATTTCTCGTCTTGAATCAAAACAAAGTCCTAAAATTCGTTGAACGATTAATGCAAATTTCGACTGATTGGATATCTCACCAATACCAATTTGAGAATTTATACTAATAGCCCCCGAAATAATATTAACTAATTGTAATCCGACATTAACAGGGTCAACTAATTTAATTGTACTATAATAGTCGGATATAAATTCACCAACATTGTTAATACCGTTTTCTCGATTAAGTAACAATACTCTATAATAATCTCCGGTAACTTTAAAACTATTTTGTTTAGTGTATTGGAAATCAAATAATTCTTGACCTGTTTTTCCTAAATAATTTTTACCATTAATTTGTGAAAATGATTGTCCAAAATTTTGAGTTTCCGTAAGCTGATACATTTGTTTATTCATCGGAAAATCCTCTATTCCACCATAGGGTATAAATATTGGATTGGCCGATGGAACCGCTTTTTCGTAAAACATTTTACCAAAATTAGTTTTTGGTGAATTTTTTAAGTTGGAAAAAAAATCGACCGATTGTATGGGAATATAAATCCCTTCAGATTGAGGTAAATTTGCTAATGGACTAATACCGTTAAGGTTAAGACCGTCAAGATTAAATCCTTTATAAGTTTGTTCTTGAGAACACCCTAACGCTTTAATTGTTTCTTCTTTAAGTATTGCAGAAATTGTAGGTTCAATTCTAACCGTAACTTCAAGTACCTTTTTTTTTAAATAAGACAATGTGTCAGACCCATTTCCTTTAGTTGTACCTAAAAAATTCAACATATTATCGGTTGAATTTGGTGGGTCTTTTAAATACCTTTTTTGTAAGTCCTTAATTTTATCAAGTTGAGTTGATAATTGTTCATTTGATTTGGATAATGAATCACCGGCCTTCTCAAGTAATTTTTTTTCTGATTTTGAAACATCATTGAATGTTTTAATTGCGTTAAGACGTCTTTGGATTTTCTCTTGCGCGTTATTTAAGTCAGGACCTCCTCCACTTAAATTTCCCACAGTTGCTCCATCGGATGATATACTCTGCATTTTAATTCATTTTATAATTTTCTAAATCATCGGAAACATCCTTTTCGATAAGATTTTGAATTAAATCATCATCTAAATCGGACATTGAGAATGATTCAGTGTTGTTATTGGATTTTTCCCAAATACTCGATTGTAGTTTAGAAAGACTAATTTTTTTTTCAACACAGTCATTTACAATTTTTTGTTGTTTTTCAATTACAGGACCAATCGACATCATGTCCGTAGGTTCTTTCAACATCGCCAACATTTTGTTTTGAATTCTAATTGCAGTTTGTCTTTGCTCAACAAGTTCATTATAAATTTCTTGCATAAGCGATAATATAGATTCTTTTGAAAAATTAATTTCTTTTCTTGTAGGTCTTGCCATATTAATAAATACTTTCCGTTTAGTTTTTCATCTTCACCTGAATAATTAGATAAAGTTTTTTAAATCGTTTAATTGAACTACGAATTTCTTTAGTGCTCAAGTTAGTCATTTCTCTTAATGAAAGAAGTATGACATTTTTGTTAAACTTGTTATTATCAGCACCGGAGAATATTTCCTCGTAGTTATCAAATAAATCAATTAACGCATAACCTAATTTTTTCTCATTTTCATTTAATGATTCACGTTCAATAAATTCTTTTAATTCTTTGAGATATTCATTGATGATAACATGGCTTTCCACCACATCATCATCAATTCTGTAAATCATGTCAGGTCTTTCTTCAATACTCGCAGAAATATCTTCATAAGAAACTTTTCTATTTGTTTCTTTTTGGTCTTTAATTATTTGACCCATTAAATAATTTTTACAAATAGTTCCAAAATATGAATACGCTTTCTTTTCTTTTGCTGGTTTGAATTTATCAACTTTGGTCATTAAAAAAGAATGTGTGTCAGTATGAATTTCTATAAAATTCATATCCTTACGATATAATTTGTATCGTCTAATAATAGAAGATATCATCTTATCGAGAGGAGCTCTTAAAAATTCATTATAAATTTTATTTTTTTCTTCAAAAGTTTCGGCAATTAAAAAATTTCTTACTGCCAACTCTTCTTTTTCTGCAAAATAATTTAAATTAACGGTTTTTCTACCTCTTTTCTTTGATAAAACATCTTCTGTTGACGCAGATAGTGTTTCTTGCATTTATTCATTAGATGGTTCATATTTTATGGTTCTATCCTCAACAAAGAAATATTCTCGTTTTGCAGTTTGAATCCAAAACTTAACTTCATCTTCTGTCATAACTGACTCTCCAAACTTATAATTCCAAAATATTGAACCTTCTCTCATATTGGTATGTTTGTAACCAAGTTTAGGGATTGTCATAATTGAAACTGAATTATACGTTAATCTTAATAAAAATTCATAAATAAAGGTTAATTTTATTGACGATTTAAATCCTCCAAAATCTTCGATAATTTCTTTTTTAAATACCGACCCCGCAGTTTGAAAATTCTGATAGTTCTGCAATGTATCGTTAGTTAAGAATCCCACTTCTTGAGTGAAATTTGCTGCAAATGTAGCCTCATTTGTGAATCCTGCAAATACTCCTTTTTCATCTGTTTCAACAACAACAGGTAAGAACATTTGTATTTCAGGATAAGCCTCGGTATATTTTTTAACATTTTTAAACCAAATTGATGAGTATTCGTCATCAAACTCAAACAATGAAATCCATTTACCTTTGGCGTTTTTAATACCATAATTAACTTGGTCCATATAACTTGGGTCTCTATCCCAAAGTAATTTAGTAACAGATATTTCTCCAAAGTCGTACCCATTTAAATAAGATACTAATGATTCTTCTGGTGTATGTACAATAACTAATTCTTCAATACCAACTTGTTGAGTTCTAATTGATTCAATAGCTTTGTTAAAATAATCTTCAAAATTTTTGGCTTTTGAAGATTTGATTGGTAATATAATTGAAAGTGATAATTTGTTTTCCATATTATTCTTCTGTTTTTGTTATTTGTTGTTCGAACGCTTCGGCTCTAATATTTAAGTAACCTTCAAATAAAGTGACAACCGTAGATTCAAATTTTTGTTTATCTGAAAATTCTTCTGATGTTTTTTTCATTTCCTCATAGACTTCAGGTTTAATATTATCTTCTAACCAATTTTGAATAAAATCTGCAACAACATCAGCGAGTACCTTCT
>Ga0181349_1001400_pt1 | contig 10345 bp, 15 predicted proteins | sample Su13VDMM110SD_FD_130106 | JGI IMG/M metagenome (GOLD analysis project Ga0181349, IMG submission 130106) | Freshwater viral communities from Lake Michigan, USA - Su13.VD.MM110.S.D | ecosystem: Environmental > Aquatic > Freshwater > Lake | place: USA: Michigan | collected 2013-07-16 | reverse complement strand
CGCTTTGCTGGTCTTTGTTGTGGTGTTGAAAAACAAAAACATAAGGAGGTCGACCGTCAAAACAGTTTTACCCCCGAAGTTAGGGGGATCTGATTCTACAACGGTGATCCCATCACATTTGGAGAAGTCCAAGACTTGGTTGAGACCGTAGGACAAAAAGTTACTAAAGTCTATTTTTTTGATATACCATTTTTTAAATGCACTAACATCTTCCTGTTCCGCGGCAATTTTGCTCTCAACCAACCTATCGATATCCATTACCTTTTCGGTATAGTCTTCGAGTCCCTTACTTTTCAGATAGGACTTGATGAGTTCACCTTGATAATTTTTGTCCATGATGTTTAGGTTAACATCGATGGTCTGCATTACCTCATCCTCAACACCCTTTATCTTTGTTACAACATTGACATTGGTTGTCAAATATTTTTTCTGAAAATATTGTTTGACACTCTTGATCCTCTCTTGCGTAAAATTGTCGGAGGTATCCTCCCAAACAACTTTTACATAGGGGTTATCTAAAGATCCTAAATCAATTTTTTTACTCATGTTATAATTGGGATATTGATTGAACAGGTCCACATTTATTGTGTGATGTCAGCTGGAGTATCCCCTGATAGTTTTTCCTGTTTCATCATTTCAACATGTTGTGTCATCATTTCATCGTACATCTTTTTATAGACCTTTTGAGCCTGTTGAATCTTCTGATTACGTTTTGCAACTTTTTGTCTATGCTCTTTATCTTTCTTTCCCATCTTATTGTTTTTGTTGTTGTTTATAATCTAAATAAAAACCTATTCCCACAAGTATATTCATTCCGAGGGACATAATCAATTCGTGGATGTCCTGATATACGTTAATTGACAAATGGACATGTCCTACAATCCAAAAAGGGATGGATAGATTTTGACTAATCCAAATGACTAAGAAACGAACGAATTCTTTCATCGGATACAATATACATCTTCATTTTCTTGGTAAACCAAATACCCCAATGACTTCAATCTATCGATAAGACTTAAATATTTTTGGGTGGATGCGATCTGATCCAATCCAACAAAAGAATAATCATATATTGTTCCCGAACCATGAACATGTTCGAATTTTATCATCGTAGGTAAAATATCAAATGAGTAATTCGTAAGGATTTCTATGTCCATACCTTCGGTGTCGACCTTCAAAAAATCGATTTCTTTAAGTTTGTACTTTTCTATGATGTCTTGGATTGTCACTGTTTCAACTTCAATCTCATTTACCAACCCATCATAATTTTTTCCAAGAAGAGGATTGAAACCTTTTTTCAAACCACTCATACCCAAAATAAGATCTGACTCATTAAAAAAGTTTTCATCTTTCACCCTCAATAGTATTTCAGTTCCCTGTTTCGTACTGATGGCAACATTTTCAACCGACAGATTCGGGTGTGGGACAATTTTATCACATACATCCTTCAGAGGTTCAATCATAATACCCTTCCATCCATTTTCCAACAACTGATGACAGGTTCCAAATAACCCAACACCGATTTCTACAAATACTTTCATGGGTTTTGTTCGTTTTCTTTTGTCTGCCACTCCTTGAAGTTATATCTTTTTTCTTTCGGAACCCATAACTCATGACCTGATAGGGATGAATGCTCGATCTCAATCCAATTCTTCATCAATTTTTTTTGCTTTACCTCCCATAAAAAATAGGTCATTTCTTCTATCTCCCAATTTTTTAAATAAGATAACTCAGGAAAATCTTTGTCGATAATATTATTATGAGTTTCCCATTCATAAGCATGAGTTAGGTTTCTGACAAACCTATTTCTTGTAGTATAATCCTTTATCTCGTTGATTGATTTATACATAAAAATAACCAACACATCATCAAGGTATTCCATAATATTATGAAGATGTGAAGACTGAGAAGGTGCGAACATAGACCATTGTTTTTCCTTCATCCTTTGATGATAGGTAACCAAACCCTTGGGTTCAGGATCTGTATACTCAACAGATTTCCACGTTTGTTCACCCCTTTCATAAGGGATAAGAAAATCGTGTGAAATTATACGTGCGGTAATTTTATTACCAGCACCATGAGGACCAGTGACTAACACCTTCTTGAACTTGGATATAGTATCCTTGTGATCAAAATAGTTTCTTGTCATTGATTTCCACTTCTATTTCCTTCCCAATATTCAACAACTGAGTTTATGAACCATACAAATCCCGATGCTAACATCCCATCGAAAAACCATGAAATGTAAGGGGTGACCCCCACGATCTCCGCAGAGGGTGAGTAAAACGATACACCCATAAAAAATCCTACCCAAGTGGAGGTACACATCATACAGATGATCAGACCCGATAAAAACTTACCGACACTCTGAAATTTAGATTCTTCGTTCATACCCCAAGCATGGACAAAATTCCTGAGTCCCGCAAAGATCGATCCCCATACCAAAATATTTGTCATACCATATGCCGCAAAGGCCCATAAAATTAGTTCCATATTATCTTCTATTAATTGTTCTGTTTAGATTAGAACCATCCAAATATACACCACGAACACTCTCGGGACTACCAAGAGTTTTTTTGATGACATCATTCAAGTCCTGAATTTCTTTATTTTTTAATTGTAATTCCACTCGGAGTTTTTGTATAGTCTCCTCCAAAGCTTTTTGTTTGGAGGTATCAACTGTTGTCTTTTTTACAACAGTTGGAATTTCTTTGATTATCTCTATCGGGACTTCGACTTGGATTTCTTTGACAACTTCTTTTTCGACAACTTGTATTGTTGGGGGTCTGTTTTTGAGTCGTTGGATTTCATCAACAAGCTCTTGAACTTTGATGTTGTCGGTAACATATTCAGTATGAACGACAATTTTTTCGACAAAGACTTCTTTGATGACCTCAATAGGTTTTTCCACGATCTTTTCAACGATGACTTCTTTGATAATTTCTTTTTCGACTTCGACATATTCAATAAGGTTTCTTTCTAATGGCGTTTCCACCCGTTTTTTATTTTCTGAAGGTGTTTCCACCCGTTTTTTATCTTTCCCACCCGTATTACTCAGCAATCCATACTTTTCAATTTCGTAACCATCTATAAAACAATTTACAAGAAATTCTTCGATATTTTCAATTTCATTCAATTTACAGAAAGCTTCAACATCCTTGAGTTGTTTCCTTGATAAATTAATAGTTGGCAAGTTTTTCCGTTCCATTTACCAAATTGTCAATTGATTGGATTTTAAATGACAAAAAAGGTTTTTTGTTATCCACATCCACATATTCGTATTTATCTTGAATCACATCGTATATACCATACCCGTGATTTCTTACAGTCTCACCAAAATTTTGTTGAATTGTTGACCCAACCATATAAGCATGTTTACCATCGGGAATATCAAAAGTCTGACGCTTATGAATATCGCCACAAAGAACAAGGTCGCAACCGGCAAACCTACTAATGTCAAAACCATCCTCAAACTTATAACCAACATCTGTCGACAGACCAACAACAGGTCCGTGAAATAATCCAATCTTAACATTTTTACTTTCAGGTATTTCGGGTGGCACGTTATGATCCACAAGAGAATAGACCACCCAGTCAATATTCTCATCGGTGTAAACCCCTCTGTTTTTGTAATAAACAATGTTATTGTTTTTCAGAGAGTCAATAATCGGTGTTAGAGCATCCAATCGTGACATATTGTTCTCCAAGAAATCGTGGTTACCAATAATCAAAATGATCTTGGCAATTTTTGAACATTCGGTCAAAACCCATGACACCATCTCAATTAGTTCAGGTGTCATTTGATTTTTTGAATGAACCAAATCACCAGTGAATACAATTCTATCGGGTTTGATCTCACTGAATTGTGTGAGCATGTTTGTCACAACCTCTTTATATAGGTCATGGTCTTTAAACAGTCGAATGTGAAGGTCCGAAAAGTGTACTAATTTTGTAATCATCCTATTGAACTAAATTTTGTTTCCCAATGATGTGTCTTCCACTCCAATTTCTGTAAAAACTTTCTCATAACATACTTAGATATCGTTCACCTCTATCACAAAGTATAGTCAAAATATTCGTAACACCAAATTTTTTGCCATACCTTACCGATGCTAAAACATTTGCCGCTGCGGAAATACCAACAAAGATACCAAAATCCTTTGCAAGTCTTCTACACATTTCTTTCGCGTCATCGGTACTGACAACCATTATTTCTTCGACCAACGATAGATCTACCATAAATTTAGAACCATCTCCAATACCCTGTATTCCGTGTAAACCCTTTTCACCACCACTCATAACAGGAGACTCCGCAGGTTCAACAGCCACTAATTTCATATTATGATACTGATTTTGAAGAGTCTCACCAGCACCCATTAATGTTCCACCCGTTCCAGTACCCGATACAAAAGCTGAAGGTTCTATGCAAAGTGATTGACATTGGTAAAGTAATTCGACACCTGTTCCATCACGATGAGCTTCGATATTCCACTCGGACGCAAATTGATTACAATTATACCATCCGTTTTTCTCAGACAGTTCGTTTCGAAGTTCTATAGCACCATCAAAATCACCGGCAGTAACCTCAATTAGTTCCGCACCATATAACCTAAGCATCATTTTTCGTTCCTCACTCATGTTACTTGGCATAACAATTACACATTTGTAATCCATCTGAGCACAATACATCGCTAAGGAAATACCAGCATTACCACTAGTTGCTTCGACAACAGTGTCACCCTTTTTTAACAAACCATGTTCGACTGCTCTTTGGAGAATATTTTTTATAGGACGATCCTTCACTGATCCTGAAGGATTCATAAACTCGGCTTTTCCCCATATTGATACACCATCTATATTCAAGTTAATTAGGGGTGTCCTTCCTACTGTTAGTGTGTTGTTCATTTATCGAAAATTTTAAAATCTTCGTTTACATGTCCACAATCAGCACATCGATATGTTGGAAAAGGAACTATCGTATCATCGGGTGAACCAGTATATAGTTTGGAAACCTTTTTGATCATTACAACTTCTACGAAATATTCAGAGGCACAACCCTCACAAGTTAGTGTTGGTTGATCCCTAAGATCTATTTTCATTTTTGTGTTTGTATCCATTTTGTATTTTTTATTCTGATAATGAAGTTTTTTCAGTGAATTTCATAACACTATCCTTAAAGTGATCAATCAGTTGGGTGTAGTTGTAATCCGTTTTGTCGTGTAGGATTTTCATTTCCTCGATAGTATTTTCAACATCAATTTGATGAAGTTTTTTTATGAGGTCTTTTACGTTTTTTGCCGACTGACTAGTCCTCCATTGTTTAACCGCCATAGATCTAACGATATTTTGAAGAACTAAAAGTTCTATAAGACTCCAATCAGACTTAACTATGGAATTAGAATTATGTGAAGTGTCTTCAGAACAATAAATTTGTACGGCATTGAACATCGGTCCTGATCCTGTCATCTGTTGATAAAACGCTAGTTTATCCCATTTATTATTCTTAGTTTTTTTCCGAATTAGGTACAATAAAATACCATTCCGATTGTAAGCTGAGAAGGTATTGGGGTCAATCTTAGATGATGTACACCATCGAGTATTTGCACCATATTTTAATGATCCACGATATGTTTTAGGACGAAGGAATATATACTCATCGGTTTCAATTATCACATCAACATGATCCTCCTTGATAAATTCTTTTTCTTGTTTTAGTTCCTGTGCCTGATCAACCTTATTTACCAATTCACCCCAAGAATTATAAGTGGATGAATAAATGTCCTTGTTTTTTATATAGGGTAAAAGGTTATCGAATTGTTTTACATATTTTACAACCTCAGAACTATTTTTGGGTTTATCTTTCACATCAACATTTCGTGTATTATACCAAATATTACACATATACGACAAGTATTTTGTGGTGGGAGTCTTATCCCCTTCCACAAATATGTTGATAACCGATTGTCTAATCTTATCGGACCATTTATCAATAACTTCGTTTTTTTTCGACATACCCAAATTTACAAAATTACTATGATATTTCCAACTTACTTTTTTAAATTACAGAACGAAACTATAATATATCTTTGACCTGCTTCCACGGGTAATCCACCGTGTCTATGAGTGATTTGACCAGGATGGATAGATACATGACCTTTGGATCCGACAAGTTTTGTTTTTTGTTTGGAGAAATATGTACCTCCACCCTCGAAGTCTTCATTCAGGGTAACGACAGTTGTAATCTGACTCATATCGTGATGTAGAGCCAAATGGTATTGAGCATAAGGGTGGTATCGTGCTATGAAGTTCTCTGAGTTCATATTGAGCCATGCCTCTTCCTCGAGTTTGTACTTGTAAACTGCTAAGGGCCAAAAATATTCTTGGAGAATTGCTTGGTAGGTACTGTGTAATCCCAATACCTGAAGAACCATATCTGTTGTAGGATAGCTTTCGTGTCTATCGATTGTCCACTGATTGGAGGCTTCCGCTTCATCGATTATGAAGTCACAAAATTCTTCTGTAAATGCCGGTATGGTGTAGATGTTCGACATTTCTTCGGTTGAATATAGATCCCAATTCTTAGATATAAGTTCTGGGGTAAGAAATCTTTTTTTCCACTTATCAGTATCGGTAAAATACGTGAAAAGTTCGGGATGCATTTGTGGTTTAGTTGGCATAACAATAAATATTAAAAAAGTATCTGTCAAAGTTTTTTATCCTTCGTATTCCATAACGATGGGTAATTTGACCAGGGTAGATGTAAACGAATCCTTGTTCGGGATTTATTGTTCCGTATTTTTCAAATAACATTTCACCACCTTTGGAGTTGGAGTCCATTTTTATAGACATGGTAATTGAACAATAATCGTGATGTAGTCGTAGGTCTTGTCCTGTTTTGAATTTCAGAATCTGTGGATCGATATTCATACCTTTCCACTTACGTCCCTCTATCCTCCAAAAATGGTTGGTGACATTATAAAGATATTCATTGACAACATGAAGAATCGTATCGAACAATCCCAATGACTCTGCTGACAAAATGTCAGTTGGTGTATCCCATCTATCAGATTGGTGATACTTAAGGTCTTTTACATTCTCGACAAATTTATCACAAAATTCTTTGGTAAAGATCGGTAGGACCAATACATCTTCCAAATCTTGGTGTACCATCATGTCCCACTCACGAGAAAGGATTTCTTTTCTCAGGTATTTTGTTTTCCATAACTCCAAGTTGGATACATCGAAAATCTCAGGATATTTCATAAAATTATTATAATCAAATAAAAATATCTTATTTTATATAAAAGTCCATATCCATTCCAAGTATTTGGTCGATGACATTTTTTGGAACACGATATTCTACAAAGTCTTTATCCTCGGTAACCAAAACAATTATACATCCGTATAATTTGATATTTTCATATTTGGTACCCTCTAACATTTTTATTAAAAGTTTACCATAAAAGGGAAGTTGCAAATAATAGTGTCCCAAAGCATTATTGGGGTACGAATCAAACGGAGCTTTCATCGGTTTGGTATAGTTAGATATCAGAAAGTTTTTTGGTTGGTTAGATTTCCAATCCGTAATTAACAGACCTAGTTCATCACCACTTGCATTGGAGGTGATCCACACTTTGTCAGGTTGTCCTGTATACCCAAGTTCGGGATGTCCCAAAACAATTTCTGTATCCAACAGGGTAAGATTTCGTTGTTCACATAAATCCAAATACTTTTTTCCACCCTCGATCATCGATTCACTTTTTGCCATTTGAAATAAATCACAGTCGAACTCAGGTTGACGGATACCCTTGTCGAAACCAAACATTTCAAGGGTTTGTTTTTCCAAGAAATAGTGAACCCTATTTCCCATATTGGTTGAGGCATCTCCCTTTGCCTTCCACTCATCCAACAGTCTTTGTTGTTCTTTTAGATTACCACCAGCCATCTTCAAAGCGATTTCATCAGCTGGGAATTCATCATAGAAGAACTTCAATACTTTCGAGACAGAAGGAAAATCAGATCGTACGACTCCCAACCCATCCTTCATCAAATATTTATGTTGATCCTCAAAGAATTCTAATTCCAATTCTTTTCTTTTGTTCTCAAGTATTTCTCTTATCTCTTGAGCGGTAGTGGTTAGTTGTTCTTTAGTAATCATCTTATTAAATTTACATAGTAGTCATCGATTTCACCCCTAAGATCACAGATGTCTTTGTCATTGGGAGGTCGAATAATTTTTATTTTACCATACAATCTACCCCCATTTAGTTCGTGGAATAGTCTCTGAGCATTGTCCCATGCATCACCGTCCAAACAGATATGAACAAATCCTTGAGCTTCGTTGTATATTTTTTCAAATAACATAGGAGATATATTTTTTCCCAACAGGGGTATTGAGTTGTCCAAGAAAAACATATCAAAAACACCCTCTACCAAATATATATCCTTCTCAAAATCTATATTGAATTCGTTGAATATAATAGTCTCCTTTGGAATAGTTGGGTTCTTATACTTCATTTTATTGGGAAGCCATGTTCTGGCAACAAAGTAATTGAGTTCCGCCTCTGAGTCATAAGATGGTATGATAACCCTAAACGCAAAATCACCTTCGGTGGTATAACCCATATCAAACTTCTCAATGATTTCTTCGGTGATACCCCTTTGTTTGAGGTACCTCATCGCCTCGGCGTGGGGTATATATCGTGGGTTGGAGTCAGAGAACTTTTTGTAACCCACCGGTAGTTTTACCTGAAGTCTTTTAGCAACATATTGTTGGTCTTCGGGTTTGAGTAGTTCGTAGGTCTTCTTTATCTGTTTTGTACCGAACCGATCCAATAGTTTACCAAGTGGTCCTTGTGTTCCGTGAGTTTCAGAACAACTCCAACATTTGTAGATATGACGGCAGTAATTGATTTCCAAGTTCCCTTTACCATCACCGTTATCCAATCCCTTGACTTCATAGGAACACACAGGACAATCGAAGGTGATTTGACATTTCAGGTCATAGTGAGCCTTTTCATGTCCGAGAACTTCCCGCAATAATTCGATTACAATTTCTTTTTCTTCGTTCACACCAAAATGATAATAAAAAAAGTTGTAATTACCAAATCTTGTTTGACTTCATAAAACCAAGTACCGCACAATAGGCATCGGTTTGATCGAAGTTTTCTTTTTTCAGAGTGTTGTTTCTTGTATATTGCCAAGTAATTTGTGGTTCCCTTTTGGCAACCAATTCCCAAATTATTTGTTTCTTATCGATGTCTTTTGGTAGTCCACCAAACAACACAACTTTATTCTTATCGTTGAGTTGTGATAGATGGGGAAAAGCAAATTTTCTTGAATTGTATGTTGATATAAAATCGGGGACAATATTGAGTTCGTCCCATATCACTTTTGTGACAAATGAGTTGTATCTAAGAAGTGTCTGAACTGTATAGATATTGTTCGAGTTCAGAAGAGGTTCTTCGATAACTACCTTTGTAATTCCTAAGTTTTTATATTCTTGTATTTTACTTTTGAATACCTCGGCTTTGGCGATTAGTTCTTCAATTTTATTTCCACTTGTAACCTTAGGTCTTGGTGACACATGTGTTAATTCCAAAAGATCTTGAGTTTGAATATCAAATAATGCCCATCCAATTGTTTTGGTTGATACATCTAACCCTAACACTTTTGGTTCACTATGTAGTTTTTTTCTTATCATATATTAGAAATCGTACTTTATCAAAAATTGTTGTATTCCTTGTCTAAGAACAGGATACTGTAATTTAGATAAAATCATAAGGTCTTTATTGGAATTATAAAGACCAATTTCCGTAATATAAAATATACTGTTGGGAATGCTCGTTGGGTTGGATGAATTTTGGAACTGTTCTTCTTGTAGATTCAATGCATATTTCAACTCATAAATGGTTCCTTGAATGTCAGTTGTTACATTACCATAAAAGAAGTATTCATCACCGAAGTTCATCTTTGTGGTCTCACCATTCATAGGAATGTCAATGTATTCATTGAGGTCATAGAATGGAGCACTTTCATATTCTGTGGGACATATTACAAAGGTAGATCCTGTAAGACCCGATGCTGTCAAAAATCCATTTACCAAGGTCGAAGAGATCTGAGATGTTAGATCGATTTCCTTCCATAATGCGGGATCAGGTTTTAGACCACCAAGAGTTATCTGTGCTAATACCACAAACTCATTTGCACTAAACCCAGTACATCCTGTTGAAGGACCTACGATTTTACTGTAATAATTACAATGTAAACTATTAGTAAATCCTGATGAATTGAATCTATATGTCACCCACATGGTTTGAGTATCACCTGTCAATACACCGTCAAT
>Ga0181349_1001397_pt1 | contig 10354 bp, 9 predicted proteins | sample Su13VDMM110SD_FD_130106 | JGI IMG/M metagenome (GOLD analysis project Ga0181349, IMG submission 130106) | Freshwater viral communities from Lake Michigan, USA - Su13.VD.MM110.S.D | ecosystem: Environmental > Aquatic > Freshwater > Lake | place: USA: Michigan | collected 2013-07-16 | reverse complement strand
GGAATGTTTGGGGAAGTTGGTAACATTATGCGGTTGGTGTTTTGAGTTATAGGTTGTGATTTTTTAATTGGAAGTAAAATATCGTGAGGGGTATTTATATGAGTTTTTCCTACCATCGGTGTTGTACCATTATGTATATGATAAAATCCAATGTAATTTTGTCCATTTTTAGTTGTAAATTCACCACCTGAAGTATACAAGTTATTTATGTCTGATGAAAGATAATATTTTAAGAATTTGTCCTGGAAGTATTGAGAGAAACCACCCCATTTAGCATTTGTTTCAATGGCTTGTACCGTAGCTTTGTTTGAGTTGAATACTTGGGTTTGGTTACCTTGAATGATCCAAAGTACTATAATAGGGGTGTAAAGATCCCATGCTATTTTAGGGTCTCTGCTTTGGAGTTGTTTGTATGTATTTTGATCAATCTCCAGATATCTTGTTTCGTTGTTCTTTTTACAGAAGTATCTATTGAATTGTCCGTTTTGATTGTCTTGGAGAGTTGGGGTGGTTGGATTAAATTGGGGAATTGAACGTACTGTAGGAGTATCTTGAATAATGTATTCAGGTGTATTGATTGGAAAAATTTCGGCGGGAGCTGTAGATGGTGGGTTTTCTATAATTAAATCAGATTGTTGAGGAGTTAAAAGGATATTTGGTCCATCTTCAGGAGTTTTACCGGTATATTTTTCTCCATTGGAAATCTCATAATAGTATCCTTGATATGCAGTCTTTGTAATGGATTGTTCGAATTCATTTCCATTAGTAAATAAATTAGTCTTTATTTGAGATTTTGGATAATATGCCATTTTTAATTGTATATTGAGTCAACAATTGATTTTACAGAAAGAGCATATGATATTCGTTTTGATTTAGTAGCTTCATACGCTTTAGGATTCTTTTTTTTATTTAAATAGGTACCAGGAACTTCAAATTTTTCTAATACAAATATTGTACTATCTTCAACGGAAGTACTAGTAGATAATTTATTAAATGTGGATTTATATGATCTTTGAAGTTCTTTTCCTAAGAATTTTAATTGGAAATTTAAATCTTTAACAATATTATTATCGTTATTAGCTTCTGCCTCTAATTTTCTTCTACGAGATGCAGTCCATTGAACAATTCCTATACCACCTTTTCCTCCTATAGCACCATTTATTTCAGCAATTTTTGGATTAGCTCCGGATTCTCCTAAAATATTACCTAATAGACCCATAGTTCCTTCTTTTGTAAATCCTATAGATTTAAGATAAATAGCTATTCGTTTAACGTTAGAAATTTTTTCATCTCCTGTAAGGGCTTTAGCAGCTGCTACATTTTGAAGGGTTTCTTGAATTATATTTTCAGGAATAGATACTATTGATTGTTTTCCTGTTTTTGGGATAACGGTAGTTTCAATCTGAGTTTCCCAATCATTATTTGACAAATTATGAGATACTCCAGTTACAATCAAATCAACGGTTTTACCATATGCTTTAGGTAAAAATTCTGTATTTACTTCAAGTTTATTATATATTTTAATACCCGAAATACCATCTAAAGTAATTCCTAGTTTGAATGGAATAAATCCAACAGTTCCTCCTGAAGTGTCTTGGTCTACTGATTCCTTTGCAATGATGTATTTGTAGTATTCTGTTACAATAGATAAATTACGTTCTATAGCGTCTGAACTCAGGTTAAAATCACCTTCTAAACTGGTGAGTCCATATCTAGTCCAGTATCCATTATAAATGAATTCAGTAGCATAATTTACTTCAGCTTCATCATCTTCATTTGCTTTCTTTACTGATGCTAATCTACCAGGGGTGAATTCTTCTTTGTATCTATCAAGTAATCCAACATTCCATTTTGAAAATGCTGTTGCTTCTGTTCCTTTAACATATCCACCTGCTGTAGCACCTATTGTAATCATAGTTGCAAATTCAGGGGTGATAGCTGTTTTTAAATCAACATTTCTAACAAAATTTGAAATATAATTTGCTCCTGATTTGTTATAACCATATAATTGTAAAGTATATCTTTTTGAAGGTGATGAATTGGAATATCCTGGGATAGGGGTGGTTTCGATAATACGGAGAGTATTAGATTCCTCTTCAATTATTGGCTCTAAATTATTTATCCCTCCTAATGCTTTGTTTAATCCTGTACATATGGCAGAAATGAATTCAAATAAATTAACATCTCCTCTATCATCTGGTTTAAGACATTCTAATATGAAGTTGAAATTTAAATAGACATTCATAGGATAAGCGGCATTAGTATTTTTACTTACACCACCATCTACTTCTCTAAAAATTGGTAACTGTTGAAAAACTTCACTATGTCCTCTTCCAGTATTAAAATTGCTATTTCTAACAATACACACCCTTGGATCTAAAGAGATTTGATTAGGGAGAGAATACATATGATTATCCCATGTATTATAATCTATATCAAATATTGGAGGGTTATCATCATGTATATCTCCTACTTTTATTCTAGGGAGAATGTTTTCGGAAATGTAATTTAATAAGTATCCAAATCTAAGATAAAATTGTTTTTCTTTAGATTCAAGTCGAAATGCATCTCTAGCACCAGCATTTTCTATTGGATTATCAATATCAATTTTTAAGCTTCCGACTCGTTTATATGTTACTTTAACTTTAGCATAACCTTTCTCTTGATATTTTTTTTTAAGTTCCTTTACTTTTTCCCAAACATCTTCTTTATAAGTTTCTGTGGAAAAAGGAAAAGGTCCCTCGACAACTTTTACCTTTCCGTGGACTTTATTATAAACTAAAGCTCGTTCATTTCTAATACTATCTAAACTCATATTTTAATATTTTAATCTCCTATCCCATCACCACCGGCACTAAAAGTTCCTCCGGCCATATCAATATTTCGACTTGTATTTTCTTGAACATCTTCATCATTCAATTCATATGTAATAGTAAATTCATACTGTATTGTTTCTGAAGAAACTGTTGATGATACAGATCCTTCTTGAGTAGGAACTAAAAAACTACCTACATCATATGATTTTGGTTCTGAGGTTCCTATCCAGATATGTTTTCCTCGGGGAGTTCCGTTATTTAAGTATTTCCAAATATATAACATTGAAGTTATAGTATTTGAAGATTTATTTTCTTCTAAAACATCCGGAGCAGGTGGTGTTTCATCTGGGTTTGTGGTGGTATCGATTGGAGGGGGAGTGTTTTTGAGGAATTTTATTGTATTTTTATCAATTGACAAGTTAGTTTTTAATGATTCAATTACGTCTCCTAAACTAATAATAGTTAATTCAATATCATAAGAACCATCAGTGTTAAATGTCCAACTAAAGTTAGATATTTTACCTAACATTCCATCATAATTTCCTGAGTATTCGGATCTTTTATCTTCTATTGGGTCTAATAGGTCAAGGTATGATCCTTTTCCACCTTTTTCAAAAAATAGTTCTTCAACTAACGTATTGCGTAATATTGTTTTAGCTCCGAATTTATTATCTATGAATAAACTATTTCCCCATTCGAGTAAAACAGTATATCCTAAACGCATGTATAATAAATCAAGAATTTCAAATTGTTGTTTATTATTTGCTTTTAAACTAACTGTTGCTCTTTTAATTGAACCTCTATTTAATGTTTTTATACTAGCATTTTCAATACCAGGCATAGGGGAAAAACCATATGAACCATAGGTATATGAACTATTAGGGTCACGTGGTAAAAATCCATCACGTTGTTGTAATTTATCATATGGTTTACCTTCTACAACAGTAGAAGACAATTTAGCAGTCCCACCAAACAAAATGTTATTTTTAGCTAACCCCATTCTTCTGTTTGCTTCAACTTCTGTTTGAGTAAATCCTATTTCTGTTAATCTGCTATCCTTAGTGATTGAAACACTAGATGCTAATTTAATCCAGGATGTGTTAGAATTCAAAACATTTAATTGATTATCACTTCTAAATGTATCATTTACACCACTTCCATGAAGTGATTGTCTACGATTTATTTGAGCTATTACATAACCCTCTAATTCTTCTCCTATTATTGCCATAACCTTATACTATTTGATTTAAACTATCATATTGTGCTAATATAGTGGATAACTTATATGGTGATGGAATTCTAATTTGAGATCCAACAGCCGGGTATAAAGATGATGAGTCTTGACTTGGATTAGCACGGTTAATAATCCACCATAAACTAGAATCTTTATAAAATACTAAAGCTAAAGAATCATATCTATCACCTTGTGTAGTATACACATAGATATCTTGAGGATCAAGGGTAATTTGAGGATATTTTACATTTGCATATCTTCTTTTTTGATCTTGAACAGATTTTACTAAAGTTATTTGTGAGTATCTAGACATACATTAAAAAATTAGATTATTTGATTGTGGAAGTCCAGAAATAACTCCTGATTGGTCTCCTAATGTATTGTCAGGATTTGATGGTTGAGAGCCTTGTACAAATTGATTTTGTTGATATTCAGTTTGAATAGCTATTGCTGCTTCTTTTTGTCCTATATCTGTATTTCTTCCATTAAATGGATTATTTGGGTCCATATATCGTTGATTTCCTGGATCTGCTAGGACTGTACTTGTAGCTATACCTTTTCCTTCTTTTGTAAAATCATTAGCCCAAGTTTGTTTAGATGGTCTAAATTTATGTATTGGAGTAAAGTTAAGGGTAACTTTAATCATATGAGGCAATTGTCTTACAGTTCCATTAACAGTACTTCCACTAACAAACTCAGTATCTCTATTTATCTCCCATGGGGAATCTTCAGGAATGTCATAAGTTAATGAAGTTATAATACCGGGTTGGTCATTTAAATAGTCTCCTAAAGTAATATAAGATAAATTTCCAGCCATATATCCTGAAGTAAGGCTGTCTAGGTATTCAGGGGCAAGGGATGATGCTAAAAAGTTTAATTTATCATACATTACATTTAACTCATCTTTAGATTGAGCTACAACAGTAAACCCCATTGATATTTTTCTATCAAATCCTTTATATTTGTAGAATTTTTCAGCACGTCCCATATAACTTATAGGACTCCAATCAGCATCATATGAATCAGAAAATGAATCTATGAATGATCTAAAGTGCATATATTTTCTATATGAAAAATTAGTTCCTGCTCCTTTAACATTTTGATCATCATTATTCAATATAGCTATTGAAAATTCAACTATATCATTTAATTCTTCAAATCCATCTTTCCCATATCTAGACCCCTGTGTAAATTCAGATTTATATATAGGGTATGCTGAGACTGAGTCTAATGGTCTTGATAGAGGTTGATTAAGTGTAGGAAGTGTACTTCCATTATTGGGATTTGAACGGTCCCGCAATCTACTACCTGGTGAAACTCCTGATTTTCCTGTAAGGTTAAATCTTTTTTCAAAATCTTGTGAATAACCGGGGGTTGATGCAAGATAGGATTTTGTATTTGGAGAGGGGTTTGTTATGGAAATAGTTTCTCTAAAATCATCTTTAGTATCACTATCTAAATTTAAATTAGAAAGTAAGGTAATTTGTTGATAATCCCAAGTACTAAAAAGTGATGTGGTAGATTTATTATTATTAAAAGATGGTGTAGTTAATGATTTTAAAGTAGTACCATTATTACTAGTAGCAAATTTAATATTAGTTTTTCCAAATCCTAAATTTGATCCTGCACCTCCATCATAAGAAATTAGGGTGAATGGATTTGGAAACAAATTATAACCCTTAACGCCATTAAATGGAAGTAAATTGGGGATGGAAAATATAATAGAGTCTTGTAAAGATGTTAATCTATTATCAGAAATACTAAATGATTTATTAGGGTTTAATTGGTTTTCAGATATTACATCTTGATATGTTTTAATACCTAACCCAGGAATTAAACCTGTTGGGTCAATACCTTGTTTATTTAAATGGGTACCTGTAAGTCCTACAAGAGCTTGTCCTATGGTGGATAGAGGAGTATATGCTCCTTCGTTTAAAGCTCCTCCAGCATATCCAATACCTTTAGATGATTCAGTTTTTGTTCCAGTACGAGATAAGAGATTTTGTTTTGCTGTAAATAATAATCCTTTTGGATTTTTAATGTCTGCAAAATATTTTGTTAAACGAGTAACATCTTCAGCAGCTGATGGTAAGGCTAAAATGCCACCTCTTAATATAAAATCATTATAAAATGTTGGATTTAATGAGTCATTTATTAATCCTTTTTTAATATAGGGTTGGTTACTGTCTCCACCACTTGGTCTGTCTTTACCAAATTTAAGAGATTTCAGTTGGGTATCCCCATTTTGTAATTTGATTAAAAGACCCATTTATTTAGTTTTATCCTGGTAAATTGTTCAAGTAAGGAATTCCTTGTCCACCTGGTGATGGGGATGGGATTGTTCCATTCATATCCAATTGAGATGGTAACGGGATTTGGTTACCAATTCCATCATCATAAGCATTATATTGAGTGGTAACGGTGTTTGCTTGTGCACCATTTAATGAATACCCAGGTTGATTACCATCAGCGTGCAATTTTGATTGTTGTGTTGCAAGTGGATTAATTGGTGGGTTGTTCCCATCATATGCTGTAAAAGCAGAACCTTGAGTTGTTAATTTGTCTAATAGTCCCATAGTAATTTATTTTTATTATAAATATTAAATATTATTAAGCTTTAAATGAAGATACTCTATTTGCATCTCCTACAGTATTAGGATCATTATATATAGCTTTAGTTACATTTTTTCCATCAATTAACACATTAATTGGTCTTGAAGCTAATGCGTTTATATCACGACGTAATTCAGCAATAGCATTCACTACCGCAGATGAATTATTTATTGATGATGGGGAAGATGATTTTTTTCCTCCACCTAAATTAGTACCAGCAATAATTGAATCATCTTTGTTTAATTGAATGGATCCTTTTTGTCCGGAAACTAATAATCCTCCTTGGGGACTAATAACACCATCATCTGCTTTTCCAATATTAGAAAACATACTAGCTAAAGTAGTAGCTACTAAAGCACCTGCTAAAATAGCTCCAACAACTGGTATTCCACCTAATGATTTAAAGGCCCCACCAAATATTTCAGCAGTTGCGTCTTTTTGTGATTCTTTTGTTTGTTTCTTTTGAATAGCTAACCCAATAATCGAAAGAGCATTAAATGTCATTTGGGCGGCTTTTAATGCAACAAATAAACCAACAATAGTTTTAACCATTCCCATATTGTCTTTTAAAAATTTACCCATGTCTATAAATCCAGGGAGAATACCATTTATTAAAGTTTCCTTTAACTGGAGCATAGTATCATTAAATTTTTCTTGGATGGATTGTTGTTCGTATTGTTTAGCTAACTCAGCGTCTCCCATTTGCTTTGCAATTTCTGCTTGGGATTTTCCTTGATCTTTTAATTCATTATAACGAGCTAATGCATCTTGTCCTTCTTTAGCACCTAATTTAGCTAAAGATTCACGATCTATTAATGATTGAGCTAATTCATTACGTTCCATTCCCGCAGCTTTAGCAATAGCTTCTTGTTGGATAACATTCATTTTAGCAAAATCAGCAGATGTTCCTACTTGGGCTGCAATTTCTGCGGCTGCGGCTGCTGTGTCTCCATTTAGGGCTAATCCACGAGCTCGTTCTAAATTAAGATTTTTACCAGTTAATAATTCTGCACTTAATTCGCTTTCAATTGAATCCTCAAAATTTAATAAACTTTGAGACATTTTTTCGGTTTGTTCTAAACTTAAACCAAATTTTCTAGCTTGCACTGCTGAGCGAGCTAGGGCATCTGCACTACCCCCTAGGGATAATTTTAAAGATGCTGATGCTTTTGATATGTCTTTTAGAATTTGTTTTTCATTAACAACTAATTTATTGCGAGATGCATATGCTTTAGCACCTCCTAATATGGCATTTGTATTTTGTTCTAATGATTTTCCATTAACTAATGATAATTGTTGAATACCCATCAATTCTTCATTAGTATATCCTGCTTGTTCGCGTAATTTTGTAAATGTTTTTAAATCAGCTTGATTTAATTTAGCATTTGTACCCAATTGAGCGCCTATAGCGGTTTGGGTTTCCATCATTCTTGCGGAAGTTAAAGCTGCGTCTCCGGATGCTAAAGCAATGTCTGAAAATTCTTTTTTAATTTGGACTGATTCACCATATGATTTATTCATTGATTTGGAAAAATCACCTATTCCTTTATCAATATCCAATAAGGATTTAAAAATCCCAGCAAAAGTAAAAGACATTCCTATTTTATCTCCTATCTTATCAATAACGCCTCCTAATTTCTCAAATCTTTCTTTGAGTTTTTCGTTCTTGGCGGCTTTATCAATGGCTCGGTTAAGAGCATCCATCTCACCATTAGCATCAACTAGTAAGCTATTTACGGATTCAAGAAGTTTTTCTTCTTGTTCAATTTCTTGATTTAAAGCATCAGTTTTACTAATTAATGAATTAATATGATTTTGGGATCTTCCATTGGCTTGAGCAATTCTGATGTCAGTTTCTAATTGTTGTTGTTTTGTCTGTTTTAAGCGAAGAGAATCTTGGATAGATTGATTAGATGCACTAAGGCTATCTCTTTCTAATTTAAGTTTTTTAGAAAGTTGTTTAAGTTGTTCTGAACTGAGTTTGGTTATGCCGTCCTGGTAGTTTCGGAATTGTTGGGCAACATTAACCATAGATTTAAGGGAGGCATTACCTTTATCAAAAGCACTTGTTACCTTATCTATTTCTTTTTGTATATCGCCTAATATACCTCCTAATTCTCTAGCATCATCATTTGTAGCCATTAGCTAATATTTTGTTATAAATATTAAAAATTAACAGTTTTAACCGTATTTAATTGGTTTTTTACCACTAGCGGCTTTTTGTAAAAGTTCAGGGGTTTTAATTGTGCCATCAGAGCTGATAACAGTTTGTTTTCCACCTTTAGATTGATTTTCTAAAGATTCAGATTGTTCATCGTAATATGTTTTTATTTTGATAAAAGTAAAACGACGAAGCCAAGTGGGCATGTTGTAAATTGTATTCCAATCATACCCACCATTCCCAAAAAATACTATTTGGTGTATTTGAGAAAATAAACCTGCTCTAACTTCAGGAGCCGAATCAGATGTCAGGCCAAAAAAAGCTAATCCCGATAGGGATTGAAACTCTATTGTCTGCGTCGTTGGGAAAAAAAGTTAGATCAACATCTGGTTGAATCTCTTTAATATATTCTCTTAATGCCCGTGAATCTTGGGCGAGTAAGGCATTATCGACAAACTCTCGAATATCTTTTCTATCTCTTATCCCCTCAACAGAAGTAATCATATATTTTAAACGAGTAGAAAGTGATGGGTCAGAATCTTTATTAATTTTTTTAAGACCTTCTAATTCACGATTAATATCTTGTTCGTCCTTATGACTTAAAAGTTTAAAGGTAATGTTATTTTTTGATCTAGGAAGAGTAAATGAAAATTCATTCACACGATTAGTAAATAATTCTTCTTTAAGTGGTTTATTTTCAATAAGAGATAAATCAACAGTATGCTCTTCATTATTATATGAGAATGAATAATCTGATCCATATCCTAAAATACGGGATGCAATCATAATTGCATTTTTATCACCAATTAATAATTCATCGTAATTGATTTTTGACACAATTAATGATTTCATTAATCTATCTAATACGGTACCATTTTTGATATATGCTTGGTTGGTAAGGATATCTTCTTCTCTAGCAGTCATGTATTTGATCTCAATTGTACCTTTTGCTAATTCAGAGTCTTCAGGGTAAAGTAAACCTTTAGATGGTAATTCAACGATTTCCGTTGGCATTTTGAACTTTGATTCTTCCATAATTTTTATTTATTATAACTTAATTGTTTTATATACATATATTAAAGAGTAGTAATATTATCAGGATTTACATTAAATGACAATACTCCTTCTATCTTCAAGATTTCTTTGCGTATTTCTTCCATTTTTGATCTATCAAATCCACCTTTTACAATCCAAGGATGACCATCAACTTTAATAGTTACTATAGTTTGAAATTTCTCAGTGTTTTGTTCACTGTAATCCATTGGTTCTTTGGCTGATGCAATTGTAACACCAGGGAGTGAACGGATATCTGAAAATATTTCTTTTTGTGGTCGTTTTTTAATATTAGTGATTATCATACCAACCATTTTGAATTTGTCTTGGTATTCTTCATTAAGTTTTCTGCTTAATTCTTCTTTAACTAATGCGCGTAATTGATTAAATTTCATTATTTCAATATATGTTATAAATATAGCAGGGCTTAATTTAATTAACGTGTTTATGAATTAATATATAACAAGTAAATGAAAG
>Ga0181349_1001396_pt1 | contig 10362 bp, 11 predicted proteins | sample Su13VDMM110SD_FD_130106 | JGI IMG/M metagenome (GOLD analysis project Ga0181349, IMG submission 130106) | Freshwater viral communities from Lake Michigan, USA - Su13.VD.MM110.S.D | ecosystem: Environmental > Aquatic > Freshwater > Lake | place: USA: Michigan | collected 2013-07-16 | reverse complement strand
TTGAGTAGATATTTATTATGGGAAACATCGGACTTTGAGAAGAACCACCAATCATATATGAAAATGTTCAATGTATCTTAAAAATAAAATGAATTATTAACTTAAAAGAATAACATATATTAACAAATAATGACACCTGAGATTTTGAAAGATTATATTATTTACAAAATATATTGTAAAAATAAGGAAATAAACGATGAATATTATGGTCATACATCTGCTTTTAGAGCTAGAAAAAGTTCACATAAAACTAAATGTAATACTGAACATTCTAACGAATATAATACAGAAAAATATAAAATAATTAGATTAAATGGTGGTTGGGATAATTGGGATATGGTTCCTATAGAAGAAATTAAAAACTGTTCTTTGATTAATGCAAAAATTAGAGAACAATTTTATATTGATATGAATAAAACTGATATGAATCAGTTAAAAGCATATATTACAGAAGAACAAACAAAAGAATACCAAAAACAATATTATGTCAATAATAAAGAAAACATTAATATAAAATCAAATGAATATTATGTCAATAATAAAGAAAAAATTAATGAAAAAAAAAAACAATATTATGAAAATAATAAGGAAAAACAAAAACAATATTATGAAAATAATAAGGAAAAAATGAAAGAAAAAATGAAAGAAAAAATGACTTGTATTTGTGGTTCAACTTTTAGAATGTATAGTCAATCACGACACGAAAAATCAAAAAAACATTGTGATTTCATTAAATAATTTTATATTTACAATAAAATATAAAATAATGTATCTTAATTTAATCTTCATCAAGAAGTTCAATTTCTAAACGAACGAAATATGGTTCATTAGGATATAATGTTGTTACATTATCAAAAGTTGTAGTATCTGTATTCCAAGTGCGAGTCAAAACCAAATTACTTGGTAATCCTACAGGAGCATATAATCTTAAGTCTGGAGTTGTTGTTCCAAAAAGGATATTAGTAGTTTGAGTGCGAATTGAAAAAGTATCTATAAATCCAAGAACATTAGAAGATCCTCCAACCATGTTTCCAAAGTTCCTAGTTGTTATATTATGACAAATCCTTAATCCAACATTTCCACTAATATCAGGATTTCCAGCAATACTATTATCAAGTTGCATAATAATTTGTTTGACTACTATAGATAAAGGTCTACCAATTAAATCTTGTGCCAACTGAGAGATATTTACATTTATGATTCCAGTAGAATCTGATTGAAGATCTGCACTGAATATTTTCTTATTACACATTTATAATATACAAATATAATATTATAAATTTTAAAAATATTTGTAAATATAAATAAATGATTGAAAGACAGAAGAAATCAAAACAACCAATAACTACTGTTTCTGTTAGTAATAATAAGAAAAATGTAGATACAAAGGTTGATAATAATACTGGTACTGAAGTTGTAAATAATATAAATATTAAACTTCAACAACCAGTTGAACCACCAAAAAAAAAGAAGCGGAAGTATAAAAAACGAATATCAAAAAAAGTCAAAGATGATTTTTTAAATTCATTAAATGAATATAAATTAGAAGGTGGAGATGATATTGGAACTTCAATAACAGATATAAAAAAATTAACAGAACCTGAGATAATTGATTTAACAAATTCTTTAAAAGTCAAAATACTAGCATTAAAAGAATCAAAAGAACAAGAACAATTAGCATTGACAGCACCACAACAACAATTATCATTGACAGCATCTAAATCACAAATGGCATCACAACCTACTAATTATTCACAAATGCCTCCACGACAATCAGCAGGATTTCAAAGAACTTCATTACCAGCAATCATTGAAGTACCAAGATCATCTTTACAACCTATTGAATTACCTCGTTCATCGTTAATTCCTCCTCCAAGTCTTCGTCCTCCAACTCCACCAATACCACCAAGTATTAATCCACCAAGTATTAATCCACCAACTCCACCAAGTACACAACCAATAGAAGAATTACCAAATAAAGATTTAAATCCTTTATTTGAACAACCTAAATTTTTATCTGGTTTAACTGATTCTGAAATGATAGAAGTAAATTCTGAAGAATATGAACCAGATAATTTTACTAGATTAAAAGAAATATATAAAAAATATTTTGGTTATGATTATCCCAATTATCCTGGTATTGATAAAACCGATGAGATGGATACTATAAGAACAATGTTAAGTATTAAAAATAAAGAGTTAAAAAGAACAAAAACAACAGATCCAAAAATTGAAGATTTGCCTGAAGAAACACAACAACAAATTGGTGAATATAATTTTGAAAACTGTAATTATACTAGAAGAACAGGATCTTTAAATCCATGTCTTGGTGAATATGAAAATTATTTAAAACATTTAATAGAAATAAATGATAGGAATGAACTTGAAATTCAATATGAAAGAGCAATCAAACGAAAAGCACAATCTACTGATACAAATATATCTTTGGTTGAACAAATTGTAGATTTAACTGATTATGTTCCAATATTAGCAAATGATAATTTTTATAAATATGAAGCAATGAAAAAATCTATTGTTCAACCTATTCAACCTGAAACTCCTGTTGTTCAACCTGAAACTCCTGAAGTTCTACCAACACAAATAACACCAGAGGATTTAAAATTAATAAATATAGCAGAAGATGAAGAAAATCTTGAAACACTTCAATCTATATATAAAAAATATTTTGGAAAGAATTATGAATATAAACGAGAAAATATTGGAGAAAGAGTATTTGATATTATTGCAGAACTCAAAAATTTAAAATCTACAACTCCTGAACTAACATATAAAACAATAACAGAATATAATCCAGAAACATGTAAAGATAAACCTGGACGAAAATTGCTTAGTGGTGTTTTTAATCCTTGCTTATCAGAATATGAAAATTATTTAAAAAATTTGATAGATAAAAATGATAGAAGAGAATTAGAATTTCAATATCAAAAAGCATTAGGACGAGAAGCACCATCAACATCTAATAATGCTTTATTAGTTAATCAAATAATAGAACAAACTAATTATGTCCCTCAACTAGCAAATGATAATTTTTATAAATATGAAGCATTAAAGAAATTAAAATCTGATGAAATTGTTCCAGAGAGTGTAAAAAACACTCCTTCAAAAGAAGACATTGAAATAATGAAAAAATTAGAAATACTTGAACCATTTTATACTAGATTCTATCCATCAGGAGTATTTAAACAACTCACTGATACTAATCCATCAGTGAGTGAATTAGTATATATGATTAGATTAATTGATAATAATTTTGTTAAAGGAGATTTATCAAGAGATATATTAAAAGATGTATTTGGTGATGAATATGTTAAATATAGAGAAAAAGTAAATAAATTTGTAAATACTGAACAACAAGAAGGTAGATCAGCAAATCTAAAGCAAGCAGTTGAGCAAAGAATTAATCAAGATAATGAGGTTACAGTAGCATTATTGGTTACACTAGCATCATATGATTCAGAAAGACCAGCATTTATATATCAATATGACTATATCCCTGAACTGTCTGATGAAGAACTTGCAGTATATGCTGAATCAGATGGGCGGAATATTGTAGTTGGAAATAGAGGTTCAACAACATTAACTGACTGGGTTGATACTGATATTACATTAGCATTTGGAAAATTAGCAGATAGTAGTGAACGATGGAGTAGAACATTACAAAAAATTAAATCAATATCAAACTATAATTTTAATAATAATAATGATTTGTTTATATTTACTGGTGATTCATTAGGTGGAAGTCTTGCTTATGAGCAGGCAGTATATGTATATCAAAATAGACCACAATTTAATGAATTTGATTCATATGCTATAACATTTAATGCGGGACAAGGTCTACCATCATCATCACAATTTTTTGCATTCTTAAAAGAAAATTTATTTAAAGATGAATGGTATCAAACTCATCTTCTTAACTTCACGGTTACAGGCGATATTATTTCAAATCTTGGAAGGGCAATAGGTGCTGGAACTCAAATATCTGTTCCTTGGAGTGTTGAAGGACAACCACACAATCTTGAAAATTTTGTTAAATTTAATGTAGATTCATATAAAGATTTTGTTAACACAGAACAAGCACCACGAGTAAAATCACAACAAACAGGAAATCAACCAATACCACAAGAAGAAGGTTATGATTACAAAACATTAGGATTAGTTGTTGGTGCTGGTGTTTTGGCGGGTGCTCTTGCTGGAGCAATTACAAAAAACCCACAGGTAGCAGTTAGGGCAGGTTATTATTCAACAAGGGCACTAGGTCCAACAGTAGCACGAGGTGTTGCTTTATCTGGGCGGAATATTGCGACAGGTGCTGTTGCTGGGGGTACAGTTGCTACGGTTGAAGAATCTATTAGACAAAATCTTATTGCTGGCTCTAAACCACAATATTTTGGAACATTAGCACCACAATATAAAGCACCCAAAATACCAGCAGTTCCAAGACTTGGAAAAATTCCAGAAAGTGAGCAAGTTTATACTGTTTTAAATAAACCACCACCAATTTCTGGTAGGTCTTTGAATCCTCCATAAAAAAGATATTATAAATTTTATATATTGTATTAATAAATGATACAATATCTATATAATCTATTTTCTGAATGTTTTAGAAAAAATGATGAACCAAAATATACTGGGCATATTGAAATAATATATAAATAAAAAGTAAGATTTAATAAAACTAATAATATAAATAAACTTTTAATAAACTAATAAATAAAAGTAAGATTTAATAAAGTATTATATCAGTTAATATCATAAAATTTAAATTTTATCTTTAAAGTATATTATTATTTATATTATTTTTTAGTTTATCTTTCTTCTTTTATTATTTTTAGTTTATCTTTCTTCTTTTATTATTTTTAGTTTATCTTTCTTCTTTTCATAATATCTATTTAAAATTCTTTCTTTAATTTTTTCTTTATTTTGTTCATAATACAACTTTTTTTTTTCTTTATTTTGTTCATAATACAACTTTTTTTTTTCTTTAATTTTTTCTTTATTTGTTTGATGGTAATTTGAATTATATGTTTTACTATCAAATTTAATTTTTTCTTCTTTTGGTTTAATGTTTCTAATTACACCAAAAATACCTTTTGATTTTAAGTTAGCATCCATTTTATATTTATATTTAATTTATTTTAAATAATTAAAATCTTTGATTAATATAAATGGAGTCTATCATTCAAAAAATTAAAGATTCACGAAAAATTACAGAATCTACACTTCAACTATATTCAAGAAATATCAAACGATTAATCAAAGAAGCAAACTCAGATGACATTGATATTTTTACAAGTGATGAAACATTAGCAAAATTAATGTGTCAATCAAATAATACCTTAGCAAACTATATTGCAACATCATTAGTTGTATTAGGAATCGACAAAACAAAAAATAAAAACAGAATTGAAGAACTTAATAACCGCTTGAAAGATGTTAATAAAAGTATTAAGAATGGAAGTATGAAAAAAGATACAGAGATTATTAAATGGACAACAATTGTTGAACTTGCTGACAACTATAGAGCAAAATTTTTTAAGACTAAACAAAATAAACAAGAAGCATCTGAGTCATTATTATTAAATTTTTATACACTTTATCCTCCACAAAGGAGTGAAGTATTTAGTGGTCTAAAAGTTGTAATCAGTAAATCAGAACCAACAGATACAGAATATAATTATTTATGGCAGAAAAATAAGACATCGTTTTATATTATTTTGAATAAATATAAAACTGTTTCAAAACATGGAAAAATTGTAGAACAGATCACAGATAAGACTCTAATTAAAATGATACAAAAATTTATTACAGACTTTAATCCTGTTTATCTATTTGAAAACAATAAAGGAACATTAAAACCACCAGATATTAGTCGTATTCTTTGTAAATTAACAAAACCAATTGGTGATTGTTTAAGTAGCAGTAATTTTAGACATATCTATTTGACAGAAAGATATGGAACTATGATGACTGATTTAAAAAATGATACACAGATGATGGGAAATACTCCATCAGTCGCTATGAGTAATTATATATCTAATTAATCATTTTTTAATTAAATGTTCTGCATCAACTTTAGATGCTTTACTAGTAGGGTCAATTGATGCATATACTCTAGCATAAGCCCATTGCTCAGGAGACTTAACACTAGGTCTAACCGATGATGGATTTGATTTATATGCTCCAATTCCTTTATTAAAAATTATTTGTAAATGACTTTCATCGTATCCAGTAAGTTTTGATATTTCTTTTATAGAGTGTGGTTCATCTTTAGAAAATCCATATTTCTTATTAAATTTTTGTTTGTATGTAAGACCCATTTATTATATAATATTATATAATAAATTTATTATTTGTTATAATGTTTTTCTTTATATTTTTTACATTTATTACTTTTTTGATGATTTTCTTTTTGATATTCATCAATCTCTGAATCGCAGAATTTACAAATATATATATAACGACTTTTTTGAAAGTCTTCTGATTGAAGTCTAGAATCTGTTTCTGGTAAATCTAATAATTTTGGTAATTCATCATAAGTTAATTTATATTTTTGACCATTACACATATATCTATTCTCAAAATCGTCATTAAAAGCATTATCAATATCATCTGCTTTTTTTTGTTCTTCCATACTAACAGGTTCATATGGTATACATTCATGCTTTTTATTATAAAATACTCGTTTAGAACAAGAAGGACATATAGTTGGTTTTTTCATATTTATATATAATATTATATTAATCTTTAAATCAATTAATCATTTCTATACCATCTTGTTTTAGACTTGGTTTTAGTAAAGTAGTGTCTTTTTTTTATGTATAACTTTATGTATATATCTATTTAAGTATTTTACATCATCACAGGTTCCTTTTTTTTTGCTAATTTAGCACGACCTTTTTTCATTTCTGGAACTTGTTGTAAATTACCGCTCTCAGTTTGAATCATCATTGGGGGTGATTCCATAATAACCATCATATCTTTTTTTTTCCTTTCCTTTTTCATTTTCATTGGTGTTTGTAATTTATCATAATTTAATTCCATTTCTGTTGATTCATGTTTTTTATTTGCCATTGTTGATTTTGGAGACGATGACATTTTTGGTTTTTTCATTCTTTCTACTTTTACATATCCAACTTTTAGATTTGGATCACGAAGAGCTTCATTATACTTAATGTTATTTGCCTTTGCAAAGTCCTTGACGTGTTGGATCCAATTAGATGTAGTTTTTGTTTTCATATCACTTGACATATTTTATATATACAAAACATATTTATAAATTATTTTTTTTATATGAAATATTTTTAAAGATAATATTAAAATATTTGTAAAGATAAATGGAAGCATCAACAACATATGACAAAATGAATTCCGCCCAGTTAACAATATTAATCTTATTACTTATAGAACGGATACTAAAATTTTTTATTAACAGCAAGTGTTATAAACATCTTCAATTAAATCTTTTTGGTATTAAAGTTATAGATTTGAATAGTGAATCAGAAATTCCACCAACCAGTCCAAGAAATAAAGAATAAACCTAATCGTAATTAATCATTTCAATTATAATATTTACAATTAATAAAATGAATAAAGAGATAACTTTCAATGTGAGATCCAAGGAATGTACACAAGTTGGAAGTTTAAATACAAATTTATTGGTAGAATTACCTATAACAATAGTAATACCTGAACATAGTATATGTGAAATGTCAGTTCCATCCGCCGAAATTCCATTAAGTTTTTACAACATATCAGAATCACTTCAAAATAATGTTTTCAGTTATATAATAAGCGGGGGTCCAAGTACACAAACTATTACTATACCAGATGGAAACTATACAGTAGATACATTGATGGTTGTAATGAATGCATCACAATCATATTTTACAATTACATATAATGATACATATAATAAATTTTATTTTACAATTATTTCTCCAGCATATGATTTAATTATTTTGTATAGCATAACTAATTATAATAATCAAATTTTTGGAATAAGTGAAAATCAATTATTTATAACAAATGGATATACAAGCGGTGTTGTAAATCTCGCATCAGTTCATTCATTACAAATTCGTGTGGGTTTAGGAACTGGTTCGACAATTTCAACAAGTAATAGTAATAGTGATGTAATTCAAAAAATACCACTTCAAACAAATGCTAATGGTATCATTATACATAACAGTAATAATTATATTCAAAAAAGTTATATTAAATCAGGTATAATAAAATCGTTCTATTTAAATATAACTGAACAAAATCAGAAATTAATAAATTTGAATGGATGTGTATATGAATTAACTTTCTTATTTAAAATAATACCAGATGAATCAGGTATAAGTGAAGAAAATAAAATTTATCGTGCTGAAAGATTATCAAGAAGAATAGAAATACCAGTTTCTTCTACAACACCAGTTGAAGTTTTACAACCAGTTGAAGTTATTAAACCAGAACTTCAACAACAAGAACAACCTACAGAAATAACTTTATCTGATGTTGCCAATGAATTATTATCTATTTAGATTCTAAAATTTCTATTCGTTTAATTAACATTTCAATAATTTTTTGTTGATTATCTATTATTAACTGCATCTTATCTACTTTTTCATTCACCTCTTGAATAGCACCAACACATATTGGTGTGAGTTTTGAGTAGTCCATTGCCTGCATTTGATTTGGGTCATCTTTATCACCAGTAATCGCCATAGGCACAATATCTTGAACCTCGTGTGCAAGGAAACCATCAAAATAACAATCACAACAAGATTCATCTTTAGCATCAGCAATGAATCTATAATTTTTAGGTTGTAATTTCATCAATCTTTCTAAAGGATTTTGAATTGGAATAATATCTTGTTTTAACCTATAATCAGAAGTAGTATTAAATGCAATAGATGAACCTGTTAACATAGATACACTACCAATTTCTGTAAGATTATTAAAAAAAGACTGATATCTATATCCTGATGAAAATGGCGCTGTTCTAAAACCAAAAGTATATTCAGTATTAACTCTTCTATTAACGGTATCTGTATATAAAAAATACCCTGATATATTATTTATTGCAAAACCAACATCACCAGCAGACCCTGTCAATGGATTTATCAAAAAATATTTTGATGCTGTAGATAAAGAAACAGATGGATGAGCAAATGCTACATATTGAGAGATAAAATCAATAGATTGAATGCTAGGATTAATGAATAAATTAGACATTTGTATTTTATTTCTATATGTGTTTGTATTGACAGCTTGAAAAGTAGTTGCATTAGTTGTTGTTGCTGAAACTGTTGTTGCTGAAACTGTTGTTCCTGAAATTGTTGTTCCTGAAACTGTTCCACTTGTTTGGATCGTTCCACTACCTGAATTTAAACTTGTGCAAGTAATTGGTCCAGCAAGAAGGGTTCCTGATGTTGAAATTATTCCACTTGATGCTATAGTTAGAGATGTACCATTTATTTCACCTGTAGGATAAATTGAAGCTTTTAAAATTCCTGATGAATTCCGCCATTTCCAAATCCAGTCAGTATTAATTTCTTTATTAACCAAATCACTATATATAATTTTTCCAACAACATTATTTATTTGCATTGAAAAATTTCCATCAGATTCTGGAACTATTCCCATATAGTTTGAGCCTAAAGATAAAGCTTGTGTTATATATGGAAATCCTACATAATGTGCTTTTAAGTCAATTGAACCATTTGTTGCATTGAAAAACTGATTATCCATCATAATTGAGTTTTTCGTTGCTGTTCCAGTGCTTGCTGTTATTAAGTCAGTTGTTAATGATGTTGAAGCAGTAATTGTTGCACAATTTATTGCTCCACTTGTTTGGATAGTTCCACTACCTGAATTAACGGCAGAAAATACAGCCGCACCATTAATATCTATCGTCCATCTATATACACTTAAACTCGCAACATATAAACCGAGTGTTCCTCCCGTATTAAATCTCATTGCTGGTCCTAAATGTAAAAAATCAGTATGAACTTCAAATGGAACTGCAGAGTTTCCATCTATTTCAACAAATGAATATCCTGATGAGTTCAACCATTTCCAAAGAAAACCAGTTTTTATTGAAGTTGTCGCCCAATCTGAAACCATTATTTGTTTACTTATATTATTTATTTCCATTATAAAATCGCCAGTAGATAACGGATTTATACCCATATATTTTGATAATACTGTTAAAGTTCATGTTATATATGGAAATTTTAAATAATCTTATAACAAATTCAAATGTAAATTTTAATACAACAGCAAATGTAGGTCGTGTAGTCTTTCTACCAAATGTAAGCAGTGGAAACATATTGACTGTTTATACAATCAGCGAGA
>Ga0181349_1001394_pt1 | contig 10372 bp, 20 predicted proteins | sample Su13VDMM110SD_FD_130106 | JGI IMG/M metagenome (GOLD analysis project Ga0181349, IMG submission 130106) | Freshwater viral communities from Lake Michigan, USA - Su13.VD.MM110.S.D | ecosystem: Environmental > Aquatic > Freshwater > Lake | place: USA: Michigan | collected 2013-07-16 | reverse complement strand
GGGGCTCCTTGTTGCTGTTTAAGTGTTAATTATAGCAGATTGGGCAATATTGGTCAACTGCTAAAAAGTAGCACTAAAGTACTACAGAATTATACAGTTGCTCCACAGGTACATTGTGTGATTGGTAGCCGGACAACAACATGTCAAAATATCGACTGGTGGGGTCAGCGTCAGGATGGCCTGGCTGCATTCGGTAGGTCAGCGCATGATAGGTTCTGGCCTCATGCACCACCTGGAGAGCACAGCGGTCGTAGTAGACAGGATATCCTTCCAGTTGGTCCAGTGCCGCAAGATTCTCCGGAGTGATCTCCCACAGCACTCCGTCAACATAGCTGCCTTCACATGCTTCAACATCAGCATGAAACGCAAAACGAAACACATGGTCAACAAGTCGAGCATGCCCCCAACTAGCTGCACCTGGGCATCGCCAGGACATCTCATCCCGATTGGTATTCATCCCGTATGCAAACATAAGCATAGGTGTTCTCTCTAAGGTTATCAAATGAATAGAATTACCGAGCAAGATTCTTGCTCGGTCAAGTTAACTGGATTTTTTAGGGCGACCACGTCCGCGTTTTGGAGCGTTGTTGACCACTGCATTGGTATTAGTTTCTGCAAGACGCCCCGAATAAGCACCTGAACGAGTGGTGTGGATCAAACCAGTTGCACTGTAAGTTATAGTACCGCCTGTGGATGAAGTAATAACTTTGGTCATTTTGATTTCCTTTTGTTGCGGTTATAATACGTTTGGTAATTGTTACTGGTTGATTTCAATAAGTTTCTTTAAGAATATCAAATTCAGTTTCTGGATATTTTGTAATAAATTCCTCGGTTCGAATATAATCGCTGTATGCCTTGGCATCAAAAAATACTTTTCGAAATACGCTTGAAAGTTTCCCTTTTGGGGTAACTGTAAGATAAACTGATTTTGCTTTGCCGGCCATTGTATGTCCTATGTTGTTTATGTGTTGATTATAGCAGTTCTGTCAATTGTTGTCAACCAAAAGACTCGAGTGAAAACTGTTATTTCTTAAAGTATGTGTAATGACTGTCTAAATTCCAGGAGGCAGTATCAACCGCAGTTCCATCATGTGTTTCTAATTGTATGCCAAGTGACTGGTACCGTTGCCAGAACCAGTAGATGTCTGGAGTAGTAGAGCCCAACCGGGTTGAGTTTAGTTTCTTGTGTTTTGAGGCACTCAGGCGGCAAGTTGGAATGTTCAATGCTTCGTCAATAGTGAGTCGATCATACAACAACAAGTCTCTTGCCACGGCCGCCGGAATCACATGCTCAAACTCTGTTTTGGCACCATGTGGCAGACCCTTTTCATAGTAGTGCGCACCAATGTTTTCTTTGATGGCATAACCATGATATCTGCGCAACAAAAAGTCCATGACGTCACGAATCAATCTTGCAGTCTGATCCTCAACCTTTAGGCGTCGGTAAGTCCAAACACAGAGTTTTAACCCACGCACACAAAATTTATATGTAGCATCGTAACTGGCACCGCCACGCTTGACCGGAGTAGGTTTCTTTTGTGCAAACGCCAACACACGTTCTTTTAAAGGCCTAGTAGAAGAGATGGTCATACATGTTCCTTGTAAAAATTCTCTTGCCCACTGTTTTGGGACGATCTTTTGTGACAAACACTTCGTCTGCTTTGCGTTCAAGAAACCAATCTGCATCCTTCTCGCCAGGAATACCAAACGGACAATTTCCACTGGCATTGGCAGTATAAGGTCCTGTCATTGCAACAGGCATAACATCAAGATTGGACACTTCAACCAAGTAGTTAATTTGCTTTTGAATTGTTTGAATATTTACTTGAAATAATTCAGTTCCGTAACCTTGAATAGTTTTACCAGAGCAAGACCTAAAGTGATCTTTTAACTGTTGCTCCAGCCATGCAATGTCCAATGGACGGCCAAAGTACAAATACTCAAGTCCAAACTTTTTCCAAGTAAACTTTTGGCGAGCCCGTACCGCAGAGTAAGGTGTTTTTGTAACACCCACTTTCCAGACATTGGGTGTGCCTGACATGCAGGCATGAATATATAAAAAGTGGCTCATTAGAACAAGTCCTTTGTGTCCAGTACAAAAGCACTGAATGGTTGCTTGGGAAACTTGAACTTTGCGCCCTTGGGCCTGGCCCAGCTTACATTAAATTGGTGCCAGAAAAATGCAAGACCTTGTACAGTGTTCTTGGCATTGCGCGGTGCATCAGGCCACAAGTTCTTGGGCATTCCCTTGTGCATTTTGTTGTAGGCATTGATGTTGGCTTCGTGTACTTGAGTCCAGTAAGGACCACGGGCATCAAAGTTTGCACTGAACAATGAGATACAGTGTTCTGCTAGATCCACAATGTCAGCGTCTGAGTACACAATGTCTTGTTGTTCACACAGGTTCAAAAACTCAATAATGATCGGGCTTTCCTTGCTGTTGATAGCTCGTTGCTGAACATCCACAATGTGTCCTGCATACACTGCAAATTGGCGCACAACTTCAACGCTGGATTCCATTACCTCTTGAAGACGACTTAAGGCACCAATTTCATCTGTGTTGTTGAACTTGTCGGCAGTTACAAAGACGCCAGCAACATCAAGGTGCAACCACTTGGCATGGGCGTCAACCCAGTCTTGCTCAGTCACACCATCAACTTCAACACCGTAAATCATCTGTTCAAAGATATCAATAATGTCCAGGGGCTTTTTACCTGCGTTCTTGCCAGTGGTGGTGTTCATGTTAATAAACAGGTTGCGCAGATCCGCACGGCTTGTGACGTCGTAAATGTTGGCAGGTACCCGTACTGTGGTAAGGTCCAAGTTGAGTGCATCACGTGCAATCAGGTACAGTGCTAGAGCAGTGTGTTGACTGTCCCATGCACCCCAGAGGGCACCGTGGCCAAACACCTGCATGGGTTGTGCTTGGTAGTCACGGAACTTGGTAATGATTTTGAGGATCCAATTCAAGTCCGGTTCCCGTTGCATGGTGGTATCAATCATGATATCCATTAACGGAATGTCGTTTGCTTGCACCAAGCGAAACAGTTTACGGTTGTTGAAGTCCTTGACATTGGGGTAGCTTTTCTTAAAGGCCCAAATTGCTTTTTTAAGACTTGATGCCCAATTTGCTTTTGCCTGTGCAGTAGGCAACGAGTTAATGGTGTCGTTTAACCGATCAACCAGGGTAATAAAATGTGAAGTGGAGTTGCGAAATTTCGCATTACGCTTAGTCGCGTAGATAGAATTGGCTTGCGCCATAGTAGTTCCTTAATTGGTAGCGAATATAGCAGTAGCGACCGAATTGTCACTAGCACCATTTTTATCACTAGCTAATAAAATAAGTTAATTTCTTAACCTAGTTTGAGTGTACTACAGAACTGTTTTTTAGTCAAGTCTCTTAAAGAACAATCCGCAAGTGATGCGGATTGTTGTTGCTGTTTTACAACACTCTTATGGCCACTTCCTGGTGGTCACTTGCGTATCCAATGTATTCATATCTAACACCGTAAATTTTGCAATGCTCCTGCCAGGCCCGGAACTCATGCTTCTTCCAGGTTGGATGATTCCAGTACTCGTTAAACAAAATCACTGTGCCGGGGACAATTTGTTTTGCAAACGCATCTAGTACTGTTTTTGTACTAGAGTACAAGTCAGCATCCAGGTGCAACAATGCTACAGGTTCCTTGTGTGAGTTTGCAAAATCACGGGCTGTAAACTCTGCAATGCTGGATTGATCTTGTGTGGGTCTTGCGCCAAACCAACCTTGCACTAATTCACAGTTCGTCAGCACCATCGGTAACTGCTGTGCAAAGTGTCCAGCAGGTAAGTCATTGAACTTTTCAGGCAATCCTTGCCAACCATCAAATCCGTAAATGATTTTATGTGGCAACCAATGTGCAAACTGATTTAGTGTGCGGCCAGTGGCTGTACCAAACTCAAGTACCAGGCCAGTTTCCAACAGAGCAGGATCAAGTTGTGTGTTACTAACCCAGTTGTACAAGTCATAGTCAGTGGCACAATCCTTGAGATCCTCAAGGTCTTTGGATTCCATGTAACGCCAAGTATCACCTGTTGCAATATCCTTGGACATGCGTCGGATGTTCATGACATCAGTGTTATAGCCCAAACCTCGAAGTAGCTCAGAGTTTTCGCCATAGCGTTGTCGTTGCAGCTCAATATCAAGAGCTCGGTGGTCATTTTTATGCATTGTCAGTTCCTTCAGTTTTTACAAGTCCGCGCTTTGCACCCACCAACGAGTAAGCGGCAGCAATCACATGAGCAAATTTCTCTGCTTCTGTTTGAGAACCTTCAAACAGGATTGTGAACATCTTGGGGTCCAGTTGGGTCGAGTCGTAGATGCAGTTGGGGTTACCAACATTATACTTGAAATGTTTGTTGCGAGCAAGACAGCGAATGGTCATGCTATAAGAAGTTTCATCTTTGAAAACGGCAACGGTGTAAGTATCGTTCATAGTAGTCTTTCTGGCCTAGGCCGATAAAGTTAAAAATGTGTTATCTCTAACACAAGTCATAGTATAACAAAAGAACAATTATTAGTCAAGTCTTTTTTGACATATTTTGTCAAAATTTTAAGTAATATCAAGTACTACTTTGCTACACTAAATGTTGAAGTCAGTCTAACTTGAAACTCGGTGGTACCTGTATCAATGAACGGTTGGTACCGTGGGAAATACACATTTGGGTGTGCTTGTCTAAATGCATCAGATTTGTAGTCTTTGCCCGCAGCAGCCAACCTAATACAATAATTAATGCGATCAATAAGACCAAGTGCTCGCTTAGACAAATCATTGCGTGTGGATTTGAATTTTAAATTCACCCCAGGATTGTTGGCATCTAATAAAGTGCCGTATGTACCAATTTCAGTTAATTGTGCTTCGTTTAATTGTGTCATGATGAATCTCCTAAAATATTTATTGTATTACAACTTGATTTTCTTGGACTCGGTCACTGTGAAACTTTTCACCAATGCGTCGAATGGTCTCGGCCGCTGTTTGAGGATCAGCTTCAAACATGTTGCGAATGTCATTTTCGTCAATGCCTGCGGCAGCAGTAATGATATAAATTTCGTAGTGGCGTTGGCTGTTGTACCGTGCTCGCAATTGCCAATGCATGATTTTGGGCATTTGGGGCAGGGGTTTATTTGCCAGCACAGCAAAGGTGGTGTCAGCTGGGTTGGGCACACGAGCCACAGCTTCCAGTCCATGGCAGTCCCACATGATGGCAAACACGCTATTGCGCGGATCTTCATCTTCTTGATTGATCATATCACAGGTGGTTTCTTTTTTGTAGATTTGCTGTCAAACTCGGGTGTTTGGCGTGGTGGCGCCGAGTCTTCAGGAGTGACAAATCTACCAGGCTGCAACCATTCATACTTGGACCAATGTACAGTCTTCCAGAAGCGGCTGAACAAATTATTCACCACCAAAATTGCCACTGACAATACACAGACGGCCAGGCCAAACAGTATTGAGCCAACTAAAAATGTAGACGCTTGTTCGATGTTCATATTAAGTTTGATTAAAAAAGTTTTTTACTCTAGACACCGCTTCGGCCCAGCTGGGTGCCACCAAGGTCACAAAGGCTTCACCAGCCACAATGTTCATGTCAAATGGTACTGTTCCGGAAAATTTAAATCCTTCCGGGATGGTAATCTGAACCTGATATTCTGTCAAGTTCTTGATGTCACGCATGACATGATCAATTGTTTTGCCGTCTTGGCTCATAATCGAAATTGTTGTAGTACTGCACGAGCTTCAGCATGGTTGCCTAGATTTTCTTCCATGCACTCAAGAATGATCAAGCGTTGTAACACATCAGCACTGTGCTGATCTTCAGCGTCCAGCAGTTCGTACCAGTCAAGATAGTCTTGTTCTGTTTCCAGTGACCACATGTGATCCAGCATGTCAACTTGCGCCCGGGTCAGATTGTCAATATGAATAGTCATGTCGTTTCCTAGTGAGTGAGCTTGTATTATAGCTGAGTCGGAATTTAAAGTCAAGTACAGCAAAAGTACTAGCACCATTGCAGCGAAAATGCTGCACAATCGCGATCTGAATCAAAATAAAAAATGTATTGTCCCGGACTTGTGTCTGAACTAACGTCAACCAATTCCCATCGCCAATCTCCGGTGCATTCGCTCTTGCACCAATCTATAACCCGGTCCAAGGCCCCAAATGGTTTGTTAATTTTTCGGGTGTGCTGAAAACTTTCTTTATTGCGAAGTTGATAAGGGACTGATACAGTTTTCATCAATATTAATTAGTTGGTTCGGCGATGCTTGATGAAAATGTTAGATCCATTTTAATCGCCAATAGGTAGCAATAGCACCATCCACAAAGTCAAATATCACTGTGGTATAGCCATCTGTGTTGTGAACCGCTGATTGATACTGCCATACAAAATCCTGCTCCTGTATCAGTCCAGCACTGATCAGCAGATTTTTGAGACGTATTCCATCGTCGGGGGTCAAGTCTGGTAATTCAATTCTATGCATTTGGCAGAACCGTTGCGCAACACAAACAATATTTGATCTGTAGGCTCTTTGAACCACCAGATCATTTCATTAACATTTATATCAACAATGTATTTGTCGCCAGGAAGACCAAATAGTTCTAGTGCCCAGATAGAAACATTGTCCCACTGTGTAATGGTGTTGTGCTTGCGACCCCAGATGATTTGAGCACCGTGTTGAAATTCACGGTCTTTCAAGCCATTCACTCCGTATAATAACATCGCAACGAAACCAATCACGTTCGTAAAAGATTCGATTGTCTTGCACATTGAATCGGTTGCAGAAACTTTGTCCGTATCGTAAATCCTTCAAGGCGTCAAATGTGTATTCCTTTTGCCAGTCCAAATAGTTGTCCATGCTAACAGTATTGGATTTTGCAGTGTTGTACAAGGTGTGCATGATATCAGTTGTCATGTTGGCAAATACTACTGATTCTGTCATGCTAGATTGACCTGTGTCATTCGGATGTAGACTCTGTCTCGATAATGGCCGCGATGATGTTTGACTTGTGTAACAGCAGAAAACCTCTGTGGCTGCTGGGTCAATGTGTCAAACAACTTGTACAATACGTTGTCATCCTTGATTTCTACCATGTACGGCACTGCAGAAATGTCGCGCACAAACCAAAACTGCCAATGCGATCTAGCAGCGGCATGGCTGCAAAATATTTTCTTAACAAGGGTAAACTTTCCTGCCATAATTTTAGATGATTCTATTGATGCTATTGATGCTGACTGAGTTTGACTCATCACATAATCAAGGCCAGTGTCTTCGGCATAAAAGTATGGCAAGCGATACAGCAGACCTTCTTCGGATTTTTTCAGTTGATAGTTGCCAGTGACCACCCCGTACAGTTTGCGTCTGAATTCACTCATGACACCACTGGACTTGAGCACTGTCACCAACAGTCGATCAGCATAGTATTTGCGAATGTCGGTGGCTGTGGCACGATCCTGAGATTCTACTATTACTTCATGCAGATTCAACCAGGCCGAACCACCCTGTTGCCCCAATCTATAGCTGGCACAGGCCATGGCAATTGGATCATCTTTGAACACAATTGGCCCTTCCGGAGGCTCGTCAACACTAGCAAGAAAAGTGTTCCAGTTAATCGAAGAGGTCCGCAGTGCAGTTGTCATGTTAATCCCAGAGTGCTTGATAATACTTGCCAAATAATCGGAAGCCGTTTTGAATACGAGCCTCCACCACTTTCATACCATCATAGTCACAGCGGTAGGTGTCCTTGGGCCCGTGTCCCATTTGGTAGTATTTGTGTTCACCTTTGGGCACTTGGTTACCGTCAGCATCCACAGGCACCCACAAGATATCGTGTTCACCTGAACGAAAAGCATCTTCCCAGGAGTCATCTGTCTTGCACTCAAATGCAAAGATCATTTCGCTCATGACCCAGTCCCAGCGTTTGAAATGGTTTTCATCAGTGTCCCACTCGTTTTCTTTGGCGGGCACTGCTGTGCTTTTTAGTTCGTCTGGCACGTCTTCATCGTCCACCAACGGTGAGCCATGCTTGACCGCCTTGAGTTGCTTCAGCATGGGCAGGATGATGGGGCTCAGAGTATGGTCCATGCTCCAGGTATCCCAGTAATCAATCTTGACATAGTTGATGGGTGGATGTACACGATCCCATACCCACTGAATTGCTTGGCTCAAGGGCACCAGTCGGTCACTCCACCGCTCTACCCACTCAGGGTGCTCAACATATTTTTTTTCATCTTCAAGGCTGCGAATGCTCTTGTCACGACTGCACTTTGACCAGTCAGTCCACCAAAACGCATAGTTCAACATTGTGTATGGTGAGATCCAGTGATCTCGATATTTGCCAATATAAACTTTCATCTCTTGCTCCAGTTGATGTATCCGCCATTGGTCTCGCTCCAAGGACAGTATTTTTCCCACAGTGCAGTGGCTTCTGCACCTGCCGTGGCTCGCATGGCTTGATCTATTGCAGGTCGAGTAATGTATCCTGCATGACCCCAGTCGTGCGTTTTTAACAAAGTTTCAAGTTCAGTCATTACCATGTTCCTACATCTGTTATGTCTTCGTCCCGATCATCATGTCCGTGATATACAGCATAATGATTGGCTCCAATACCTGATTCGTTTGTTTCCTCTATTGTAACACTTTTGACGTTTTTGGTCAAGGCCAAGTACACTGCAAGCCGTTCAATCTGATGTCGGGTCAAGGTCACTTTTTGATACGACATTCATACTCTCCGCGGTGTAGTCCAAAAAATTACCACGTTCGTTTCTGATCAAGGCAGCGTCTGCATCAATGATTTCAATCTCAACGTCATAGTTGGTCAACATGTAATCAACAAAGGTATAGTCAGTAGCGTACTGTCTAAAGTACACTTGGTTATCCATGCCAGTAATTAGTATACCTCGTTGGCCCTGGGCCACAGTTTCTTGCTGACTCATTAAATCTCCACAGTTTGTAGTTGCCAGGTCCTGGCCTGTGCTTCGTGTCCATGATAACCACGCGGATTACATACCACACGAGTTTCGCCAATCATGTAGTCAAAATTGTGATGCGTGTGCCCATGAGTCCACAGTCGAATCTGCGGATGATCTTGAATAAACGCATCCAGTTCGGAACTGTAGCCACCGTTCATCACAGTGTCATGTGCATACTGCTCATGTGTGCTGAGTCTACTGGGGGCATGATGTCCAACCACCACAAACTTTTGATCTGTTTTGCCCTGAACAATTTGCTGCACATATCCCCGCATCTTGCCATGTTCTTCTACAGTATCCTCAGGACTGAACTTGGCCGCACGGGTTCTAAAAGTTGGCTTATCAGGATAATCAATGTCATCAAAAGTTTTATAATTAACATTTTTGTTGCTGTTACCAATAATCCTAAAATCGTTCATCATTCTGGTCATATGGTACAACGTGAGCGGATCTTCCCGGTTCATGTCAGTCCACAATGTGCCACCAACAAAGGTAACGTCGTCAATGACCTTGATTTCACGCTCAAGAATATACAAGTTTTTTAGATAACCAAGCACATCTTTGAGATGACTTTCAGTCTTAGCAAAATCTCCGTTGTAATGCTCGTGATTGCCCATGATGTAGATCACATGAGCAAATTGTTCACAGCATCTTTGCATAAAGTTATGATACCGATTGCTACGGTATTCCGCTCCCATGATGTTGTGGGGGTCATGTTGCGTGATATCCTGAGCCACAAGGATATCGCCACTCAGGATCAACACATCAGCACGGTTGCTGTTGTCAAACTCCAGGTCACCAAATTCAAGGTGTAGGTCCGATGCAATTGCGATTTTCAAGTAAACTCCTGCGTTGTTCGTTTAAGATTTTGACTGCTGTACTGTTGTCATCATAGAAGGATAACATTGTGTTGGGGAATCGTTCGGTAAACCTTTTCATAATCTCATTGAGATCATTGCCCTGACACACAAATTCTTTTGTTAGCATATTATAACACAAAAAAGTATCTTTGTCAAGTTCAACTCTAAGTGGTATCAAGCTACCATCCTGGATTTCTGTCAGGATCTGGTCGGCCTCACTTGGCAAAGCTGGTGCAGCCAACCATCTGATAATGCCATATGCAATTGCAACATATACGGCCAGTTCTAAAAATTCCATGATCAAGTCCATAATTAACCTCGCATGCTTTCCAAAGTGATCATCTTGCCCAGCTCACGTTCAAAATCCAGTTCGTCGGACACAATATACAATTTGTTGCTGTTACCAATAATCCTAAAATCGTTCATCATTCTGGTCATATGGTACAACGTGAGCGGATCTTCCCGGTTCATGTCAGTCTACAATGTGCCACCAACAAAGGTAACGT
>Ga0181349_1001393_pt1 | contig 10374 bp, 15 predicted proteins | sample Su13VDMM110SD_FD_130106 | JGI IMG/M metagenome (GOLD analysis project Ga0181349, IMG submission 130106) | Freshwater viral communities from Lake Michigan, USA - Su13.VD.MM110.S.D | ecosystem: Environmental > Aquatic > Freshwater > Lake | place: USA: Michigan | collected 2013-07-16 | reverse complement strand
ATTAGCGAGGGAACGAAATATGGTAAACTTGCAGTCAAGAAAGCAAAACCTAAAGCAAAGAAGATTGTAAGAAAACTAAAAATGGGTTTCAACGCTCTTGCTAAAAAAGTAGCCAAGTCTTATGAAGGTAAGGCGGTTGACCCTAAATACCAAAAGCAATACGGAAAGCGTTATTCTAAAGAAGAAGCCAAAGAGGTTGGTAATAAGGTAGCCGCGAAAGTGAAACGAATGAAAGGAATGTAAAATAATCAAAACCAAGAATATGAACCAAGAAGAAGAAATCTACCTAAAGTATGAGGATTTAATCGAACAATACGATTTGGACGAAAGTCAATTCTCTGAAAGATTACAACAAAAGATTCAGCAAATTGAAGATTTGTGCGATGCCTTTGATGATTGCGAAGAAGAAGAAGAAGATGAAATCCTTCTTAAAATACAAGCAACCGATGATGGCGTTTGTGCAGATTTACAATCTATCATCGCAAAAATCAAAGAAGATGATGAAGATGATGAGCCGAAAAATAATAAAATGTCCGATGGCGGGCAAACAAATACTAATTCCGATACTCCTTCGTGGAGATTTTGGATGTAAAAAATTGTGTGATTGACAATCACGCAATGCTCGTCAATTCATTTCCAACGGATTCAGACGAATTTTTTTACACCCCCGTTTTTTAACGGGGGTCTTTTTTTTACTATGTACAAGATACAAATATTCAATAAAAATCAACAGCTATTGATTGAGGCAACTTTCATGGATATGGATGCAGTATCTATTTTCTTAAAAGAGCATTATGAACCTCATAATCAAAGACTTTACATAACAAAATATGGTGGACTTTAAGTATAAAATAAACATTGAGGGTTATCCTGCTCAACGTCCGCGACTTGGTAGATATGGAAACACTCACAACACGCCAAAGTACAATAACTTTAAAAAAGCGTTAGCGTTAATGCTCAAATCACTTAGAATACCTCCAAAGGATTACGAATATGTTTGTATTCGGTTTTATTACGCTTATCCCAAAAGCACACCAAAAAAGCATCGAAAAGACCTTGAGCCTATGAGGGGAAAGTACGATATAGACAACCTTATCAAAACTTTCTTAGATGCTTTGCAAGATTCGGGTACAATCACTAATGATAATTGTGTTTGTGGAGTTTATGCGGAAAAGATATACACAATAGAGGAAAGGGGTTGGATTGAATTTGATTTTGAATAATTTTGCTTGAACTAAATGAAAGAAAATAACCTCGCTTCTAAAAAATTCGTAGAAGCATCGTTATCTCAACTATTCCGAACCCTAGAGATTGGAGTAAGCAGGATAGGGATGCAAAAGGTTATTGAGCGTTTAAAAAGTTCTATAGAGTTTGATGCCGACAATCAGTATAGCGTTAATAAAGAAATTATAGAAACTGCCTGTAAAGCGTTTGGTGAAAATTGGGAATACATTCGCTCAAAAAAACGATTACAAGGCAGGCAGCTTTATTTGGCGCAGATTATCGCGACACTATTACAAAAATATGCGCTACTTACTCAAATAGAAATTGCCGAAGTGATGAACAAGACAAAATCAAGCATTTCTAAGTATGTTAGCAAAATGAATTTTTCAAACTCCAAAAAAATGACTATTGATGAAAAGGAGTATTTTGAAAAATATAAAAAGATAGAAAATAGGATTAAAGAAATTCAAAGCAACTAATAATGGAAGAAAAGAAAAAGCGTGGCAGACCTCGTTTGAGCGATTCTAACAAGAAAGAGGTGGTGGGTTCTAATTCAGTAGCAAGTGAATTGGAAATCGATAACACAAATTTTAGTTTTTACGAACCCGAAACTTTTGATTCGCCATCAGTTGAGCAGTTTAATCCGTTGGCAGATGCGCCAATAAAAAGGGATTACTCAAGTCCAAAGATTCAAGAGGGTTTAGTTGGTGAAATCATTGAACCTACATTTCATCAACCATCAATAACCGCTTCTCCACCACTACCGCCCCCAAGCGGAGGTAATGGCAGTCCAAGTCCTAATGGAAATTCTCCATTTAGCAGTCCTAATCCTGCTATGAATCAATTGGACAACGCTGATAAAAAATTGGCGTGTGAGCAAATGGTTGATGCCGCGCTTGATTTGTATGAAACTCTGTGGGGTTTAGGTGGCAGATTTGCGCAAGTAGGCGAAGGCAAACTGCAAGAGTTAGTTAATGATGGTTCTTTAAATCCAAGCCGCAGAATACCTGTAGAAGATACATCGGTAAGTATTTTTGAGTTTTTTCAAAACTACAATGAGCAAGTAGCCGAAGTTTCTAAAGTTGATAAGGACTTTAAGAAAAAGGTTAGAACTCCTATGGTTCGTGTCTTTAGTAAACACGGATGGGGAATGACCGATGAGCAATTCTTAGGAATTGCATTTGCGAAGGATAGCATCATGCGTGGTATCAGTTTGTTCCAAATGAAAAAGAGCATCAACGCTTTGATTAATCAGTTGGCAGAAGAAAACAGACCTGTTTCTTCCGATGATAGCACACCGCCACCAAGCAACTCAAAGCCAAATCCACCAAGACCAACACCGCCACCTCCACCTCCATCGCCACCAATTATTACTCCCGAAGTAGTTGAAGTGTTTGATGATGAAGATTTTGATTTGGAGGAAGAAGATGAAATGCCACAACCAACCATTCAGCGTAATGATGGAGTAGAAAAACTCAAAATAAACTTTGACGATAATCCATTACGAGCCAATACACGCAGAGAGCCACCACCTGCAACAATAGCGGAAGAAACATTTATTAAGGGCGGGGAAATAAAAGACAATTTATCCATTTAGTATGTATTTGCCAAAAGTTCTTGTAGCTACTCCAACATACGAGGGTAAGAATTACTGCCTTCCGCAGTTTATTCAAAACGTAGCAAACTTTACCTATCCTAAGAGTAGGTTTGATTTTATGATTTTTGACAATTCGGCAACTCCCGAAAACGCAAAAATGATAAGTAAGAAGTATGGGGTAAATTGTAATTGGAAAGACTACAAAGGTTGTACTATCATTGACAAACTCGCGCAGACACACGAAGCAATAAGAATACACGCTATCAATAACGGCTACGATTATTTATTGCACTTAGAAAGCGATGTGTTTCCGCAAGAGGATTGTATTGAGCAGTTGCTATGGACAAAAAAGAGCATAGTCGGCATACCTTATATGCTATTTAGTGGCGGTCAACGTAGATTGGTAACACAGGGATTAGCTGAAAGAGATTTGCACAATGATGATTTCATTAGCTTTTTGAACATCAGTTTTATTCATCACTTTTTTATGAATGGTCAAGTTCAGCGTTGCGGAACAAACGGAATAGGGTGTACGCTTATGAAGGTTCAAACTATTAAAAACATTCCTTTTCGATTTGTAGAGGGTGACGATTCTGCTCCCGACACTTGGTTTACACGGGATTTAGCCACATTCAAAATACCTTACTACGTTCATACAGGATTGAGTGCATTTCATTGGAATAGAGAAGATTGGCTTGAATATGCAAACCTTTTAAAATACGATAAAAATGAATAAAGTAGTTGACATGAAACCGAAGGAAAATCAATTCCTTGACGAATTAATTAATGCCGTTACTCATCAAAAGCGAACTTTCATTGCTCCAAAGCAAAAAATGAAGGATGCAATAGAGAACGATGCAAAGTATCTTATGGCTCTAGGTGGATTCATTCAAGAGGGTGAGAAAAAAATGAATGAACTCGTGTCTAAAAAGAATTTCTTTGAAGCATCTGTTTTGAATGTTCAGATTATGGAAGCAATCGGTAAGTATCAAGCAAATGAAGGTCTTGTAAAAGACAAGCAAATGCACTACGAGAAAGTTTTTTTGCCCATGTATGAAAAGGAAATGGCTGAATCAACAGAAAAGTTTGATGAAATGTATGAAAAGGCAAAAGCCATAATCGAATCCGAGCCGACCAAGGATGAAAGCAAAAAGATAAAAGAGTATTTGACTAAAGAAGTTGGCGAATACGAATCTTCCGATGTAAAAGACAATGAGGAGTACAAAAACTATATGTACAAGATATTTAAACGACTTGTTAATAAGCAAGAGGAAATCATCGCGGTAAAATGATTGGAATAGGCGTTACTACATATAAACGACCTCATTTGGCTTTAAGTTGTATTGCGCACATCAAAAAGTTTACAACCGAGCCATATAAATTGCACATAGCGATTGATAGCGATGATGATAGGCAGGGAGTGGCTAAAAGAAAAAACGAGTGTTTAAAGGAACTTAAAGATTGTGATTACATTTTTCTTTTTGACGATGACTGTTATCCTGTTAAAGAAGGATGGGAGAGAGCAATTATTGACAAAAGCCAAAAGACTAACAGCCAACACTTTTGCTTCAATAAAGAGCCGTTTTATAAAATAAACGGATTTAAGTATGTCAATGGTGTTGAGTTAGAGTGCTATGGGGCGTGTGGTGGTGTAATGCTTTTTTATACTCGTAAGGTTTTACAAAAGGTGGGTGCTTTTTACGAAGGCTATGACACTTATGGGTATGAACACATAGGTCATAGTATGAGAATCTTCAGAAGTGGTTTGTCAGCAGATTTATTTTGTTGTCCTACGGATATGAAAGATTACTTGTATTCTCACGATTACGATGATGAAGATTTTTTTAGCACGAAAGGCACATTAGATTTACAAAGCAAAAACGAATTGACCTCAAAGAATAAAGAAATTTGCAAAAATGAAGATGTACAACTTTATATCCCCCTTTAAATGAATCAAGACCTTTTTATCCTTTACAAACTTGCTACTCGTAGCAGACCCGAACGATTTGCGGAAACTTTGAATAGCATAACGTCAAATAGTAATAGTTCAAACTATTTGATTTTAGTGTCTATTGATGAAGATGATGTATCAATGCAGAAATACATTGAGGATAAGGAATTGGGTTTAGGCTACCCACACCCAAACGTAGTAGTAGTCAATGGTACAAGTAAAAACAAGATTGATGCTATTAATCGGGATGTAGATAAGGTGATTTCAAATTGGAGTATCAAATGGGATATACTTGTTAATATCAGCGATGATATGTTAATAACGAGTAATCAGTTTGATGTGGTTGTAAGGTCGGCATTTACTGAAACCACCGATTTATTTCTGCATTTACCCGATGGTTATGTCAATGAGATTTTACCCACGATGAGCATAATGGGATTTGATTACTACAAACGATTTAAGTATATTTATCACCCTTCCTATGAAAGTGTTTATTGCGACAATGAAGCAATGGATGTGGCGAAAATGCTCAACAAACACCTTTACATAGGTTTAAATTTATTTACTCATAATCATCCTGCTAACGTAGGTAGGCATTTGTGGGATGCTCAATATGAACGAACTGAATCGCAAACTGCTCATACTAAGGACTGCTTAAATTATGAACAACGTAAATCTATACTTTTCATATGAAACTCTCAATTTTAATTTGTACTATGCCCCAAAGAAGCGATATGTTTCGCTTACTGCACGCTAAAATTTCGCAACAAATTGAAAAGGTAAAAACAACTGAGGTTGAGTTATTAAGCAATGACAAAATGAATATTAGTACGGGAGAGAAAAGGAATTTGCTTATAGATTCAAGCAGCGGTGAGTTTGTTGTCTTTGTGGATGATGATGATGATGTGTATGATTACTATGTAGAAGAAATTTTAAAAACCATAAACGAAAATCCACAAGTTGATTGTATCGGCATCAATGGAGTAATTTCATTTAATGGGCAAAACCATAAAAAATGGTTCATCAGCAAAAAATTTGAAAGGTGGTATGAGAGTGGTGACGTTTATTACAGAACGCCCAATCACATTTCACCAATACGCAGAACTATTGCACAATTAGTCGGATTCCCTAAAATTCATCATGGAGAGGATTTTAGTTATTCTATGGGGGTTTTACCACATTTGCAAGAGGAGGCAATAATTGAAAAACCCTTATATCATTATCAAACACTTGGGAATTTACCTCAGCCTCATATTGAAAATAACGAACCTTATAGACCCGCTTGGAGATGATACTAACGATTACAATAGCAAGTGTAAGCATAAGAAAAGAAATGCTTATAGCCTTATTAGCTGAATTAAATAAGCAAATAATTGAAAACGGCTACGAAAAAGACGTTGAAATTTTGGTTGACGATGACGACAAAAGATTTTTAGGCACAAAAAGAAAAGAAATGCTATCAAAAGCACAAGGTCTTTTTACTTGTGCGATTGATGACGATGATTGGGTTAGTGAAAACTATGTTCGACTAATAGTTGAGGCTATCAAAAACAATCCTTTTATAGACAATCTTGCAATCAATGGAATCATCACCACCAATGGTGAAGACCCAAAAAAATGGGTGATTTCATGTCATTTTGAGGATTGGTATGAAGAAGATAATGTTTATTATCGAACGCCTAACCATATATGCCCGATAAGAACCGACTTAGCGAGGATAGCAGATTTTGACGAAATTGCTTGGGGTGAAGATTATCCTTTTTCTCAAAGAATGAAACCTTTATTAAAGAATGAGATTGTAATTGATGAGCCTCTATATGTTTATCAATTTAGTACAAGTGGCTCTCTACACAACTATCAAGACCTAAAAGAAGAATAAATGAAAGCCGTTATTAGTTTTGCAAACGATTTGGGTAACTATATGAAAGCACTTGAGCGACTTGAAAAATCAATGAATCGTTTTGATAAGAATACTTTCATTGGCTTTAGGGGAGAGGGTTCTATTGGTTCTCCACTTCATAGAGATAATCCGTATGCATTTAAAATTTATGCTTTTAAAAAAGCATTAGAACTTGGATATAGAAAAATTTTATATGTTGATTCAAGTGTAGTTGCAGTAAAGGAATTGGATAGCTTATGGCAAATTTTGGATGAAGATGGGTATTTTATTCAAGAAGCAGGTCATTTTGTTGGAAGATGGTGTAATGATAGAACACTCAATTACTTTGGCATATCAAGAGAAGAAGCTATGTTAATACCAATGTATGGTAATTGTGGAGTTATTGCTTTAGATTTTGATAAACATCTTGCCTTAAATTTTTTTGAATTATGGGAAAAATCAATGTTAGATGGTCAATTTATTGGTTCATGGAGCGACCATAGACATGACATGACGTGTGGAAGCGTTATAGCAAATAGGTTAAAAATGAAATTGCAAACAGGCAATGAATGGGTAGATTATGTGGATGTAAATCAAACACCGAAATCAGATAAGATTATATTTCACGCTCAAGGTATGTAAGAATAAAAACTTTAAAAAATGAATGGATACTATACAAGAAAAGATGGAACTCGTTTAGATTATTTGCTTAATCCTAATGACGAAAAACAACTTTTTAGAGATGCTATCAATGATAGACTATCTCAACAAAATTTAATAGGTGTTGAAATAGGGGTGTTGAATGGTGAAACATCGGGTTTCTTTTTGAATGAATTTTCAAATGTAACCTTAATAGGAATTGACCCAATAATACCCGATAGCATGGAGGCATCGCTTATTGGCAACTTAGAAATCATTAAAGAGAATGTGAAAGCTAACTTACATAGATGGACATTTCATCATGATTATAGCTTTAACGTCGTAAATCAATTTGATGATGGAAGTGTAGACTTTATTTTTATAGATGGCGACCATACATATCAAGCAGTTGAACAAGACTATTCATTATACTTTCCAAAAATTAAGAGCAATGGCTTAATATTTTTACATGATAGTAGAATGTTTAGGGGAGGAGCAAACTTTCATGTTGGAAGTAGTCAATTTGCCGACTTTATCATTGCAAATGATTCAAGGATTGAGTTGATTGGTGAGGCGTTTAGTTTAACTTGCTTTAGAAAAAAATAATATGTACTCACAATTTGAAGAAGATGAAATTATAGCCTCTTTTTTTGGTAATAAAGTTGGCTACTTTTGCGACATAGGCGCGAATGATGGTAAAACATTTAGTAATAGCTATCGGCTTGTTTGTAATGGTTGGAGTGGAGTTTGCGTAGAGCCTACAAGTGAGGCTTTTAATAGATTACAACTTCTACATAAACAAAATCAGGAGATTGAAACACTTAAATATGCCATAACCGAAAAAGATGGTGAAACTTGGATAATAGTCAATGGCTCTCATTATACTGATGATGTTGGCTTACTATCTACTATTTGCGGAGAAAAATTTGCCGCAAACCATCCAATACCTAAAGATGTCTACAATTGGCAAGGTTACGAAAAAGTAAAAACACTAAGTTTTGAATCACTAACAAAACAAATTAGTTCAACAACTATTGATTTCATCTCAATAGACGCGGAAGGATATGATTTAAAAATACTTTCTCAAATCGAACTAAATAAATATGGGACACAAATGATTATTGTTGAAACCGATAATTCAAAATCGCTTAACGAATCATTTGACTACATATTAGAGCCTCAGGGATTTATCCTACATAAAACAACAATAGTAAATCGAATATATATCAAAAAATGAAAGGATATTTACATTACAATATTTGGAATAAAGAACAAAATTTGCAACACGTTTGCAAGAGCATTAATTTTTTTGTTCCTAAAAACACCATACTCGACTTCTCATTTGAGGATTGTAGAGATAGTTCTCTTGAGGTTTTTGAAGCGTTCAAGGAAATTTATCTTAAAGAATATGATTGCCGTGTACACATGGCAAGTAAAAAGTATCGCATGAAGAACTTCAATGATGCAATCGGAAGATTCATGGAAACGGACTGCGACTTTATACTATCACCTCAAGATGACCAATGGATTCAAGATTCGTTTCTTTTCAATAACATTAAAAATTTGTATAGTAAAGAAGATAATGTAGGTATTGTTGGTATGAGAGATGGATTTACATTTTCTTTCAAAAATTATTATAGTAGTCATTTTTCTGAAAAGACAAATGAATTGGTTCGTTGGCTTAATAGTGGTGAGTATGAAAAAGTAAAATCAATTAATGATGGGCCGATTCTTTTGTCAAGACAAACCATTGAAAAAATCGGCTTGTTTGACGAAAGCATGAACGCTTTTTACATAGAAACCGATTATTGTGCGCGATGTATCAAACAAGGACTTACAAACTATGTCATGGGCGTAGAGTTGATACACCTAAAGCTATCGTGCATAGATAGTGAATTATATGATGCGGACAAAAATTTTGGGGAAATTGATTTGAAAATCCTCCTATCAAAACATCCCGACCTATATACAATATAAATATATGTACAGTCAAAATCTTGAAGATAAAATCATACTCAATTACTTTCCTAAAAATTTCATAGGAACTTTAGTTGAGATAGGAGCAAACGATGGCAAAACACTTTCTAATAGTCTGCTGCTTATAGAGCAAGGGTGGAGAGCGCATTTATTTGAGCCAAGCGAAGAGGCGTTTAGATTGTTACAAATACTACATCTACAAAAATCAATAGTGTTTTGTTATAACTTTGGAATTAGTAATAAAGATGGTGAATGTGTATTTTATCATAGTGGCTCACTTCTCGATTCAAATGATATTAGTTTAGTAAGCACAATTCATGAACAAGAATTGGATAGGTGGAAGGGTACAGTTGCATTTGAACCAAGAACAATTCAAGTAAAAACTTGGGATAAATGGCTAAAAAGTATGCCAAATCCTAATTTAACTATTGACTACATTAGCATTGATGCCGAAGGAGAAGATTGGAATATACTTTCGCAGATAGATTTAACAAAACACGATTGTAAAGTTTTGTGTGTAGAATGGAATAGCGTTCCCGAAAACGACCGCTTATTTACGCAGTACGCAAATTCGCACAACCTTTTTGAAATTAATCGTAACGCTGAAAATATTATTTTTGCAAAATGAGAGAGCCACAATTAGGAGTAGCGGTAGGTAAGAGGGGTATAGGTAAGACTTTTATTACTCTACAAATTATTGAGCAGTATGTTCTTGGTTATAGTGGGCATAGCACACCGAGAAGGGTTTTGATTATGGATGTAAACGATGAGTTTTCAAACATCAAAGCATTGCAACTCGCTGATGTAAAGTTATTTTCCGTTCACCCAAAGATTGAGGCAAGAAGAATCAGACCCTTCAATCCCGATGGTAGCAAAATGACACTTGAAGATATTTGTCAAGCGTTATTTTACCTTTTGGAAAATTTCAAGGGAGGTTTGCTTTTGATTGAGGACATCAACAAATATCTAACGCATCACTTTCCTAAAGATGTGGTAGGTGCTATTTGTACGAATCGACATGCTGATATGGATATTATTATGCACTATCAAGCAATAGGCAAAGTGCCGACAACGGTTTGGGAAAACGCCAATTGGATTCGATTCCAT
>Ga0181349_1001392_pt1 | contig 10375 bp, 6 predicted proteins | sample Su13VDMM110SD_FD_130106 | JGI IMG/M metagenome (GOLD analysis project Ga0181349, IMG submission 130106) | Freshwater viral communities from Lake Michigan, USA - Su13.VD.MM110.S.D | ecosystem: Environmental > Aquatic > Freshwater > Lake | place: USA: Michigan | collected 2013-07-16 | reverse complement strand
TAAACTATACGAGGCATTACCTGAAGGAATTGATGTAAATTCTACTTTATGGGTTGTAACTTTAGTTGAAGATCCTGTTGCTTACAAAGTTACTTTTGAAGATGCTCCAATTATAATTACAGATACGGTCCCTGTTAAAGGACCTAATTTTAACTTAGATTTAAAAGATCAAGTAAATAATTCAACTGTATCTTCAAATTATACTAGTTTAACCACAACAACATTAACAAGTTCATTTAATCAATTAAGTAGTTTATTAGAGGAAAAAGAAATTGATATCAACATCGATTATACAGACTTCAATAACTTTACCCATTTTAGCTCAGTACAAGCTAGACTTGATAATTTTTACTATAAAATGAGTTTATTGGAAGATTATTCATCTTCTATATCTTTAATTAATACTCAAATTACGGGCTCTACTTCTTCCTCACTAGTAGTTAGTAATAATATAGCAATATATGAATCCCAAATAAATAATGTTATAACTAATTTTGACGGTTATGAATATTATTTATACTATACTAGTGGTTCATATGCTTGGCCTAAAACAACATCACAACCACCATACGCACTTGCTAAAACAGGAAGTAATGCCGTGTTGACTTGGTTTGGTAGTTCTAATGAAAATAATTTAACATATTATGGAGGTATAAGTTTATCATCATCAATTTTTGATAATTTAAACCAAAATAACCTTTACTATACAATCCCAGAATATTTAAGAGAAGATCCTTCAAACGAACCATATCAATTGTTTATTGAAATGGTAGGTCAATTTTATGATAATATTTGGATTTACTATAAAGATGTTACTGAAAAATACAATGCAGATAACCGTTTAGAAAATGGTGTTTCAAAAGATATAGTAGCAGATGCAATTAGAGATTTTGGAATCAAATTATATCAAAATAATTTCTCAAATGAGGATTTATATACAGCATTCTTAGGATTAACTCCTGGTGGTGCATTATTCCCATTTCCTAATATTACAGGTTCTTTACCTACTCCTAGTGGGTTTGAATATATTAACACTTTAATATCGGCCTCTAACGATTATATGCCGTTAGACGACGTGAATAAGTCGCTATACAAACGTATCTACCATAACCTGCCATACTTATTAAAGGCAAAAGGTACATTACCCGCTCTGCGCACACTTATCACTTCATATGGTATTCCTGATACAGTATTAAGAATTACTGAATATGGAGGTAAAGATAAAGTTAATACAAATGATTGGGATTATTGGCAAGATACTTTTAATTATGCTTACTTTAATACAGGAAGTAATTTTATAAGTACTCAATGGAGAACAAATGCATTATGGAATTCACCAAATAATGTTCCTGCAACTTTAGAATTTAGATTTAAAATAAAAGATTTACTTCAAATAAGTGGGTCATCCCCTGTTACACTTTGGAAAAATGCTGGAAACTCTCGCTTATCCTTAAAATATACAGGATCAGGATATGCAAGTGGTTCTTATTCAGGTTCAATAATTGATCCATATTATCAATATGCTAACTTAATATTCCTCCCAGATCCAAACTTTTCGACTACAACAGCTAGTATTTACTTCCCATTCTGTAATGAAGATTGGTGGTCAGTAATGGTTACTCGTAGTGGAAGTAATTTTAATTTACATGCTGGTAATAAAACATATGAAGGGGGAGATAATGGAACCGCATTAGGATTTTACTCTTCATCATATGTAAGTGCAAGTGATGCTTCATGGACAGATTATAGTATTGATGCTAATTTCCTTTCAGTAGGAACTGAAGCATACCTTCAAGAAATTAGATACTACAATACAGTATTAAGTGCAAGTGTATTTAAGGATTATATTATGAATCCTTATTCAATTGAAGGTAACTCAATAAATTCATCCCCTGACCAATTAATATTTAGATTACCATTAGGAGGTGAATTATATACAGGTTCAGTTTCAATTCATCCTAAAATAACAGGATCATGGATCGCAACTAGTTCATTTTTTGCTGACAGTACAGCTTCATTTACCATTACCCCAACATTTATTCCTAATACAGAATATTTCTTTTATGATCAACCTGTAATAGGTATTAAAAATGCTATATCTGATAAAATTAGATTAGAAGATAATACATTACCCGCAGGAGATACTTTATCTGCTCTTAGATCATTAGCTCAACAGCCTAGTGTTAGTTCAAGTTATACTGCAAATACAAATTTACTTGAAGTAGCATTTTCTCCACAAGATGAGATCAATGATGATATTATGGGTCAAATTGGATACTTCAATATTGGAGAATATATAGGTGACCCTAGATTAAGATCATCATCAGCTACTTCATACCCAGATTTAGATAATTTACGAAATGCATATTTCGAAAAATATACTAAAAATTATGATCTAAACGACTTTATGCGTTTGATTAAATTCTTTGACAACTCATTGTTTAAAATGATCAAAGATTTTATTCCTGCACGTACAAGCCTTGCCTCTGGAATCGTAATTAAACAACATTTACTTGAGAGAAATAAATACCCTCAACCACAAGTTGAATGGGAAGATTTAGATATTTCGGGTACTTTAAAACCAACTTGGAACGATTATCAACCAGGAACTGTAGAACATTTTGATGGTGGTGCTGGAGGTGTATTCAATGAATTCAATACAGTAACTAATACGTCTCAAAGTTGGTACGAAACAATTCCTACAATTTCTGGATCGGTGATTGTGTTGCATGATTCACAAGATGAGTTTTACGACGGTGAATTTAGCGGTTCTACATTGATAGTTACAACTCAAAGTTTAGCTCAAGCATATCCTTTAGAAAATTTTACATTTGATTATATTCCGGTAAGATATAGCTATATTGGATATGATACAACACAGGATTCACATTTGCCCGAAGATCAATTTTTAAATTCTTTAACGGTTCCCAACCAAGGAGAAATTTTAATGTTGCGTCCTTGGAGAGAAACCATTTACAACCCTAACCCTGTAATAATTACAGGACCAACATATGTAAAAATACATAAATTTGATAATAATGTAGTTAATAATACTATTCCTTTAGGACAAGCTACTAAAATATTAATAAAATATAGTACTTTACCTAATTATTTTACATTAAATATTTTAACAGTTAATGAATATCCATCATATTATTTATATGAAGTAAATACTTTAGGTAATAACCTAGCAGATGATTATATTTTAGATTATTCTGTATCTGCTTCTAACTTACCAGGTTCTCAACCTGTATCATTTGGAACCACCCCAACAACAATAAATTCTTGGGGCTCAGTTTTAGGGAATACTCCTGGGTATTTTAATACCTCTTCAGGTATTCATACTGCCGGTAATACACCTAATATAACATTAATTATAACTGGTTCAACTGTTATTTCGGGAAGTAGTGGTAAATTTTCCATTAATCTAGACAGACAAGGAATATCTACTGCATTAGCAACATCAACATACACTTCAGAAGTTCCAATTACTCTTACGACTTCATATTATGGTTTAGATGGGGATCAAGTATATTTAGCGGCATCAACAACTAATCCTACATTTCTTGCAACTAGAATAAAATCAGGTAGTTTCTTAATTACTCAAAGTACTTCTCCTTCAGCCGCCGAAATTGATCCAATTATAATTGAACCATATATTACATTACCTAATTATTATAACAGTGATTACAACCCATTAATCAATAATACTGAAGGTGAACGTTTAAGTGCTAAATTCCAAGATGTAGATTATTCAACAGGTATTGCTACACCAACTAATTTTGGAGTAATCATAAGTGGAAGTGCCGTTAAAGCAGCAGTTCAAGATTCTAATTATTCATCCAAACGTGTTATTATACCACGTTATGAAGGTAGTAAATCAACTTCCCAAGTTTTAAATGCTTGGTCCCCTGGAGATACAGGAACATATGGTAAAATCCCAACTGTAGATAGTTTAAAAACAGCAGTAGCTTATTGTGATTCAATTGGTGGATGGCCCCCTGAAAGAGAAAATGCCTCGGCTATATTTGTAAAATATTTAATTAAATCAGATGGTACAGTTGTAATCCCAAATACTTCAGAAAATTCATTAGCTGATGTTAAAGGTAACTTTGAATCTGGAGAAAATATCTTAATTTCTACTAAAACAGTATCTTCGGGTCAACCACAACAATTACGAAAAATTATTCGTGGGGGTAGTCGTATTGAACCTATTTTATATACTCAATATGGTCAAGCTCCAAATGCTTCTTGGAATACTACAATGAGTTTTACAGATATTATTCCTTCAAATACAGGAGCAACAGGAAATTATTCTGCTTTATATAGTAATAATTCAACTTTTAATCCTACATATCAAGTATGGAGTAAAGTTCCTTTAACCATTACAACTTATGGAACTGCCGTATCTAATAATGAATATACAGTCCCTCTTAATGCCGTTACTGATGGAGTTAATCTTATTATTCAAGCAAAATATAATGTTGGTATCCCGGGATCAAGTGGTTTTCCAATTTATGGAAGGGTAGTTAAACAAAGAGGAGCAACTCAACTTTATTACCCTGATATTTCAGGTATAGGCCAACCTTATATTACTGGAAATACTTATACAGATGAAGGTATAACCACATTTACTATCCCAGCAACAGAGTTAGAATCTGGGGATAAAATTTATATTGAAATTTACTCCTTTGGAACTTCAGCTAATATAACTAACCCTAAATTAAATATATCTCAATACCCAACATTCACACTTCCTGTAACATCATCTGGATATAATTCAATTTGGAATTGGCCTAATTCTTCTAGTTATCCATATGTAATTACTTCTTCTCAAACTACATTAGTTAATTTATATGGAGACCCTAATGTTAAAATGGTTGACATTACTGGATCTGGATTTAATCCTGTTGAATCTCCTTGGTCTATAAAATATGGGGATGAATTTAAATTTGAAGGTAGAGAGGATTTTGTTTATCAAGTAGGAAAAATATTTGCACCTGCAGAAAGTGGATCTGGAAGAATTTTTCAAACAGGATCTATTGAAGTTCATTTTAATGCTAACTTACCAATCTCTGCTTCTCAAGCAATATTTAATTTAGATCATTTTGCTATTAGACGATATGTTGATGATGCTTCTCAAGTAATAATGGAAGGATTTAGACCTACTGATTCAAGTGGTCCATATATTGTAAGACCTGAATTTGTAGTACCTGAATTAAATAAATCTGTAGATCAATTTATTTTAGATCTTACGCAGAAAGGGTTGATAACATAATATTTATTACATATAATACGACAATAATTAAACACAAATGGGATATTTAAATAACCAAGTCGTTACAGTCGACGCAATTTTAACAAACAAAGGTAGAGAGCTTTTAGCAAAAAATGATGGTTCATTCCGAATCACTCAATTTGCTTTAGCAGATGATGAAATTGATTATACACTTTATAATCCAACCCATCCATCTGGATCTTCATTTTATGGTGAAGCAATTCAAAACATGCCTTTATTGGAAGCATTTCCAATTGAAACACAAATCATGAAATATAAATTAGCTACTCTACCTCGTGGAACAGCTAAATTACCTGTACTTGATTTAGGATATTCTGGAATTACATTACAACAAGGTGCTTCATTAACAATTACTCCACAAACATTAAATTACTTAGGAAACAATCAAACCTATGAAACAACTGGCTATTCAGCTACAATTTCAGATGTTCGTTTATTTAGTACATTTACTGGAGTAGGAATTAATACAACCGCAGCAACAGATGCAAATGCTTCGGCAACATCAACAACAACATTAGGAACAAATGTTTCTACAACAGTAATTGGATCTCAAATTAACTTGAGAGCAACTACAATAAATACATTATTTGGAAATAACACTCAATTATCTGCTACATTAACCGTTGTAGGTTTAGATAGTGGAGCTCGTTTAACAATCCCTGTTACAATTAATAAAACAAACGTTTAAAATATAAACAATGGCATTTAAAAGATTAGACCCTGAAGATTTCGTAGTAAGTAGTGATTCAATCACATCTACACTTTGGTCAACTGGAGCTCCAACAATAACATCATTTTTTACTTCATCCACACAGGCTGCAGGATCATCTGGAGATTATTATCTGAGTATTTATCAAACCGCTTCAAATTTATCTACAGCAGCTGTACAATTTGATATTGCATATGCTGATAAATTAGGAAGTGGGAGTGCATTGTATAATCCAATTGTTCCCCAAAATTCGTACACTAAAACAATTTATGGTCAATATCGTTCATTGATTTTAGAGGATGAAAATGCTAATTTTATTTTTGGAGCAGGCACTAATGTTGTAACTGGATCTAATTTCTGGGTATTGTCCATTGAAAGAGCAAATTACAAACAATCATTATTCCCTGGATCATTAAATTTAAAACTTTCAGGTTCAGGTGGTATTATCAATTTAACAGATAACTCACTTGACAATCCAGTAAGTGTATTTTTAGGATCAACTCGTGTTTATCAATTGATTTCAGGATCAAATGGTACAGCAGGTTCACTTGCAAATAGTGGATATGTAGCAGGATCAGGTTCATATGGTTTAGTATTTCCAGATTTAGGAACTATTTTATTAAACCCATTGGCAATTTCCCAATCAATTCAAGTTGCACCAAGTCGTTCAAATAACTCAGATGGATTAAATCCTCAAAAATTATTTACAGCCATTAGTTTAGGATCTTCATTCTCATTAAATTCAGAAGAAACAATTACTTCGGATTATGTGTTTATTAGAGCTCGCAATAGCGAATTTAATTACTCAGAAAATCCAACATTTATTTCAGGTTCAACTGGAGAGGTAATTTATGATAATTTTATCAATGCTCCTCAAGTTTATATTACAACTGTAGGAATGTATAACGACAGTAATAACTTATTAGCGGTTGCTAAAATGTCAAGACCATTATTAAAAGATTTTACAAAAGAAGCTCTAGTTAGAGTAAAACTTGATTTCTAAGAATGAATGAGTGTATTCAAATCGTTTATAACATCTGACGTTATCGTCTCTCCCTTTGAGGTAAACAAATCGTTTACCTTTCAAGGTAATGAACTCACAGGCTCGAATGTAGGAATTGATAGATATATTGGACGCAACGTTACTGCATCTTTATGGGTTTCTGGTTCCTATCCAACAGGACAAATAAGTATCCAAGATCAAATTTTAATTTATCGTTCTATAAGAGAACTTTATTACTCCAATTATATTTCAGGAAGTGATGGATCCCCAGCAGCAACGGCTTCATTTAATATAGATGGTACTATAACAGGTCCTGCTTATACTCCTAATTACTATAATTATTTATCATCTACTTTACTTGCCGATAGATATATCCCAACAGGTTCTAATGAAATTATAGGTGTAATTTCAATCCCCTCCAATTTATTTGGAAATTATCTACAACCGGGTACTGTAAATATTTCAAATGGAACCCTTACTCTTACAGATGATGGGAATGGAAATATGATACATAATTCCCAAAAATATGGAGATGTAATTTATGAGCATGGAATTATAATTCTTACTAGTGATGGAATCACCAGTAATGTGGGGTATGGATATGTTTCATATGGTACTGCAACATATGGGGTAGCTACTGAAAATATTATAAATAGTTTTGCAACTGGATCAAATATTACTTGCTCATTTAATTCAGCATATAATATATTTGAAACCCAATACAAATGTACTATTAGAGAAAATGAATTTAATTTTTCTACAAACCAAACCCAAATTTTAGGAAGTTTAAATAGTGGGATTTTATATGATTTTGCAACTGGTTCTTTCTTTACACCTTATGCTACAACAATAGGATTATATGATAATGCTTATAATTTATTAGCGGTAGCAAAGTTAGCTCAACCCCTACCATTATCAGCAGTTACCGATACATCTATACTAGTTAATTTAGATTTATAACATATTTATAATAAAATTTAAATGGCACTTACATTAAATAAAACAGGCATAACAACAGGTAATACTGTTGAAGCATATCACGTAACCCAATCTATTGATGCATTTGCAGGTATTGTAGCATATGATATTTCTTTATCTGGTTCATTTACTGTAACCGGTTCTATGACTAATGGAACTAGTAACCTTGCATCTGGTATATCATCTCATGCTGAAGGAAATTTAACTCGAGCAACTGGTTTATATTCTCATGCTGAAGGAACAGGATCATTAGCTTCAGGAGTTGCATCACATGCTGAAGGGTTTCAAACCACAGCTTCTGGAAATTTTTCTTTAGCAACAGGATTTAAAACTAAAGCCTTAGGACAAGGATCATTTGCTGGTGGAGTTCAAACTATAGCAAATGGACCTTATGCTTTTTCTTTAGGAGATTCTACATTCGCCGGAACTTCAGCATTCGCAGCAGGAAGTAACACCAGCGCCTCAGGTCAAAATAGTATAGCTTTAGGAGATACTTCAGTATCTTTAGGTCTATATTCATTTGCACATGGAGGAGGTACTATTGCTTCGGGCTCATGGCAATTTGTAATAGGAAGATATAATAAACAAGGTGATGATACATCTTTATTTATTGTAGGAAATGGTATATTAGGTACCCCTAAAGATGCATTTAAAGTAAGAATGTCAGGATCTATTGTTTTACCTACAACTCAATCAGTTGCACCTTCATGGACAGGATCTGACGGAGAAATTATTCCTGCAACTGTAGGAGGTGTTCATCGACTTTATATGTGGATGGCGGGAGCATGGAGATCAAGCTCATTTGCTTAAAAATTTAATTTATGAAAAATTGGTTATATGAAAATAGGGAAATTCAAGAAATAACAGATTTCCCCGAAAATACATTTGGTTTTATTTACATTACTACCCATATTCCAACAGGTAATTCATATCTAGGAAAAAAATCGTTATACCATAACGTTAAAAAAAAACTAGGTAAAAAAGAATTAGCAGAACAACCTATAACTAGAGGTCGAACAGCTACCACAAAACAAGTCATTAAAGAATCTGATTGGAAAACCTATTTTGGATCAGCTAAACCTATACTTGAGCTAATCAAACAAGGTAAACAGGATGAATTCGAACGTAAAATCCTTCACTTTGTAACCAATAAAAAACTCCTTACATATTACGAATGTAAATACCAATTTCAATTAGGTGTTTTAGAGAAACCTAACGAATGGATAAACGATAATATTTTAGGTAAATTTTTCCGAAAAGACTTTGTTTCCCAAGACTAGATTTGTATCTTGGTATCCATGGTAAATGAACTATTAGTTAATCTAGTCAACGGTGTTTTAGGTACTGGAAAACGTACCGCAAGAGGAAACCAATCCTACACTTGTCCGTTTTGTCACCACCATAAACCAAAACTCGAAGTAAATTTTACTGAAAATACAGAAGGAATTAATCAATGGGCTTGTTGGGCTTGTGGTAAGAAAGGTAAAACCATAAGAAGCTTATTTAAACAAGTACAAGTTGATGCTAGTTACTTTCAAGAACTAAGTAAATTAGTTAAAAACGTTTCTAGAGAAGATATAGGTGAGGTAAAACAAGCCATACTTGAACTCCCCAAAGAATATAAATCTTTCTTAAACAACAAGGATATCATTGCAAGACATGCTCTTGCTTACCTTAAAAAGAGAAACATTACAAACCAAGATATTCTCAAATACAATATAGGCTACTGCAATTCAGGCCAATATGCTAAAATGATTATTATACCCTCGTACGATAACACCGGTAAATTAAATTATTTCACCGCTAGATCATTCGAGAAAGATCCATTCACCAAATACCGTAACCCAGAAACGTCTCGCGATATTATACCGTTTGAATTGTTTATTAATTGGGATCTACCAATTATACTTTGTGAAGGGCCATTTGATGCTATTGCTATAAAACGTAATGCTGTACCATTATTTGGTAAAAATATCCAATCTAGTTTGATGAAAAGGCTAGTAGAATCTAAAGTACAAAAAATATACATTGCCCTAGATAATGATGCTGTTAAACAAGCCCTTGGCTTCTGCGAACAGCTTTTAGACATTGGAAAGGAAGTCTACTTGGTAGAACTAGAAGGTAAAGATCCTAGTGATATGGGATTTGAAAACTTCACTAAATTAGTACAAACCGTTTCCCCATTAACACAATATAAACTGATGGAGAAAAAATTATCTATAATATGACAAAAAGAAACATTAAAAAATCTTACAATAGAATCCTTGAAATTTCAGCAGATTCTAAACAGATCACAATGCCCGATTCAAGATATTATCGTCGAAATGGAAAATATTATCCTTCTATTACTTATGTTTTACAATACTATCCAAAAGGTAAATTTTTT
>Ga0181349_1001387_pt1 | contig 10389 bp, 13 predicted proteins | sample Su13VDMM110SD_FD_130106 | JGI IMG/M metagenome (GOLD analysis project Ga0181349, IMG submission 130106) | Freshwater viral communities from Lake Michigan, USA - Su13.VD.MM110.S.D | ecosystem: Environmental > Aquatic > Freshwater > Lake | place: USA: Michigan | collected 2013-07-16 | reverse complement strand
TCTTCCGCCACCGTCATTTTTGTCTGGTAGCCCCGACCGGCAAAATCGCGCCGCGGGACTCCCAGCCATCTGGGACATCTGCGACATCTGCGGGCTGTGATTGGGCAAAACAAAAGCCCCACGCCGTAAAGCGTGGGGCTTGTGTTTCGGGTTGCTCTTGCGATTATTTGGTGATTGCGTTTGCAAACTTCTCAGCGTCAAAACGATAATTCTCGGATTGAAGGGCTTTGGCGATTGCTTTGATAGCCTCGTCAAAACCTTTCAGCGTTGCTTCTGCCTGTGGCATCATGCTCGCTTCCAAGTCTTTGCGCTTGTCGTTGAGAAACTTTGCCAGCAGGACATAGTCCTTGCGTGTCATGGGTTCCCCTTCTCGGTGCTTATGTTGTAGGTGAGACAGGTGCGCTTGTCTAAGGCGCACCCCCTACCCGACAGTCCCCCATTTAGTATCAGGTCACAGAGTATGTGGAGCAATCCCAATAGGCTTCGGTTCAGTTGTCTCACCTAGTAGGTTACAGGTGTCACCTACACATTGCAACATGACATTTGTCACAGAACAGGCGTTCGCCGAACAGGTGTTCGCGTGAGACAAAAAGGCTCAAACCGTCTCACGCTACGAACAGGCGTTCGCCTGAGACACTCAGAGGCAAACTGTCTCACTCACTTGCAACCTCTCGTGAACTCGCCCTCGACTGGGACTTCTTCCGCCACCGTCGCTTTGGGGTTATGAGCCCCGGACGGAAAAATCCGGCCGCGGGGCTACTGGGGCGACGCTCAGGTTGCGGCGGCAGCGGCGATGTCGGCTGAGGAAAGACTTGACATCGGCGAGGCTGTGTGTGTAAAGTGGCTACTTATGAACTCGCTACTATTTGTAATAGTCCTAATCATTGTGCTTAGTGTCTAATGTCACAAAATAACTACTTGACTAATGACTACTAACTTGGTAGTCTGAAAGTCTCAACTCACAAAAGGGGGAATCATGACCGATTCTGTCATTGAGTGGGAAGGGATAAGTAACACTTCCGAGGATTGGCAGTGGGATATGGCGACAGACTTGTTCGCTATGACCGCCGAGGCACTTATTGAACACAACAAGGATATTCACGAAGGCGACACTTGGTGGCGCACTAGCGGATTCCCATTGTGGGACGGTAAGCGCAACGGCATATTCCACGCCGATACTCCAATGGGGTTGTTAGAAAAGATTACCGTTCGTTCGGATTGGTCATTGCGCTACACGCTTGACTCCGAAACAATGGTACTCACTTGTCACCTTTCTCACCACGATGCAAGCGGGCAGTTCACGGTGCAGGCAACGCCTAATCCAGACCGCTAATCCAACCAACCACAAACAAACAAGTAAGCCCGTCTCCGAAAGGGGGCGGGCTTTTTGTGTTGCATGAACTGTCTTCCGCCACCGTCACAAGTAGTTAGACTGCCATCGGCAGCCCCGCTACCCGATGGCAGTAACCCGCCTTTCGCACGTTCGGACTCAGCACGTTCGGACTTTTTTTTGTGTTTGACTTTGGTTTGACCACTTTGAGTAGGAAACTTTGACTTTTCACCACTGTCCGTGTTTATTCCAAGGAAAACTGGCAAAAAACGGAATCCGGAAGCTGGCCGTCGAGGGCCGGAAGCTGGCCGTGCGCGGAAGTCCCGATGCGCGCATCCCCGTCCGGGGCTAACAGGCACGGCGCAGTCGCAGTCGCACACGAACCTTGCTTCCAACGAAGGGCTGTGACAAACAACACTTGCGTTTCTTGTTGTTGTCCCCTACACTTACAGTTGTTACATACACCTACACCCTTGGGGGGTAAAAAATGGAAGAAGAAAAGCGTGACCCACACGAAGTGTTAGCACTTGTCGTGGATAAGGCAATACAGGCGAAGTGGATACTTTGCGAAGAGAATGGTGGTATCGCAGACGCACCACCACTACTCATCGGAGAGTTCGCAAACGGTGACGGGTTTATCGCACCCGACCTCATAGAGGGACACCCGACAGACACCTTGCCCGCAATGCTCTCAGGCTTACTGGAAGGAATGACCGAGCGGTACGGAACGCCAAAGTTCCTGTGGCTTGCTTATGTCGTAGAGGGCTACTGTCGTCCAACAATGACAGAAGAAGAAATGGAAAAAGCAAAGCGTGGAGAGTTAGAAGAGGAATACAAGAGTAACCCCGACACAAATATCCGTGAGGGCATTATCGCTACTGTCTATCCGTGGGACGGGGAAGCAGTAGCACAGACGCTTCTGTATCGTTATGACGACAACGGTATGCCTGTCTTTGACGACATTGACGAAAGTCAAGAGGTTGGGAAAGCAGGTGGTGGCGCAATCCCCGACCTGTTCCAAATGTTTATCACTCATTGCCATCGTCTTGTAGAGGCAAAGAACAACTAAGTCCCCCCAAGAGCCAAGGGGTCGTTCGCCGAGTTACATCGGTGGGCGACCCCTTTGTGCTGTCCCCGAATAGTTCTCTTCCGCCACCGTGGTAATAGAGTTGGTACTGCTTCGCAGCCCCGCTAGTATAAGTATTATGACTTACGCATTGTTTCGTTGTGTATATTGCGACCACCCAGTTTCAGTTGGGGACAGTACAGTTATGAAACAGGTCTTGTGTTGGGTGAGGTCAAACAACAACACATCTCCGAAGGGCATAGAGAGCCAGCATCGGTACGCACACGCTGTGTGTCTGGAAACGGAATTACACGGAAAGCCTCAGCAGACCGAGACGTTGTTTTAGTTCAGGAAAAGAACGACGCCAACAGCGAGAACGAAAATGATACTCATCATTGGTGCGCCTTGTACCAGCCACTATTGCCATCACCTAGATAGGTGTCGGTCTTGCCGTTGCCGACTTTCTTCCAAGTCCATGCCCAGCGACAGCACGAAGGGTGAAGCGTTCCATCGTCTCCATCATCACGGAAGTCCGTGTGTATGAAGTTCGGGTGACAACCACCTTGAAACTTGTCACCAAGCAACGGGAAAGTAGTCAGCAACTTTACAACGCAGTCGTGACACATACTTAGAAAGCGTGTCTGCTCTCCACCTATCAGCACATCAACGCAGTCGTCAAAGCCACCGTAGTAGCCGAAGTGGTCAATAGGCAAAGACCAGCCCCCATCGGGAGATACGCTTTGTTGTGTGGTGCGTTGTTCTAAACCGCAAGTATCACAGGTAATCATGTTCTCTTTTCAGGGTTGATAGATGTTGTACCCATATGGGTCGTACAAAGTCGTTGTCGTTTCACACGGGTAGTGATAATACTCGCAGTCGGAAAGACCTTGCTTCTCGTCTCCGATAGACATAATTAGATAGAAGGTTCCAGTGATAAGGCTTGCCCAAAAGATAAAGCGCACACATGACCGTACTGTGTAGTAGAGGTGGGAGTGGTTCATGACTACAAGTTACAGGGTGTAAGCAACAATAGCAACATGACACTCGTCACACGAAGAACGACTCGCTCTTCCGCCACCGTCGCAATAGTCAGAAGGGGTCTGGCAGTCCCGCCCGCCAGACCCAGATGTCTCAGCCCTTCTGTGGAAACCCGATGCGTCCAACTTAAAGTTTTTAGTTTTTCTTTTTTTTGACCACGCAGCGTGACGAACTGAATTTTTTCATCACTCTCAGTGGGATTACGTCAAAAACCAGGCAAAAAACTTGACAAAACCGAACTTCGTGTTACGCTTTATGCAACCGGCCCTTCTTCGCACCTGGAAGTCCCGTTGCCGGCAGCGGCCCCGCGGGGCTAATGCCCAGTCGCTCGTCGGAGTTCTTCGGCTTGGCTTGGATTGCCTCGGCTGGCTTGTGACAACTGCCACTTGTGTTTGTGCTGTGTTCCCTGTACCCTGCAATATGGAAGGGGGTGAAATGAAACTAACAAATAACGAACTCTCAATTGTTGCACTGCGCAACGCTGACCGTTCAGGTCGTGAGTGCGACCCACACGAAGTTATTGCTCAAATGGGCAAGATGAACTTCTTCGCTGTGTGCGGTGGTAAGTGGGCAAAGATAAACGCTAGTGATGGTGTAACTATCGGTCTGCTTATGCCGTGTGGCGAAAGTCGCGCGGTTGAGGTAGTGCTTAACTTTCTAGACTTGTACGAAGTGCGCCGTGTGCGCCGTGTGAATCGTGGTAATGAGAAAGGCTCGCTAGTCGTTGAGCACGAAGTGCTTGATGTTTACTGTGAGAATCTCGGCGATGCTGTGTATTCTGCTTCCTGCTGGAAGTAACCCCAACCCAACAACCAACCTAACCAAGTGCGCCCGTTCCCGAAAGGGGGCGGGCGTTTCTTGTTGTGCGCATTGTCTTACGCCACCGTCACTAATAGTTCAGGGGTACTTGGTAGCCCCGCCCACCAAGTACCCCAGTTGGAGTCACGTGAGCTCAAGCTCGAGCTCGGAAAAACTCGAGCTGAAATAAAGAAACTCACGGAAAGTGATGGAACTTTGTACTTTTTCACTCAGAGTGGCGGTTTTTACTTAAAGCATAAAAGAAAGCAAGCAAAAAGTCAAGTCCTCAGGTCAAAGCAAACGTTCGGATGTCTTCCGCCGCGGGAGTCCCGATGCTTGCATTCCCGTTCGGGACTGTTGCACGGCCCGGCTCGTGGCCACGGCCGCAGCGGCAGCGGTGACCGACATCGTCAAGTTCGTGTGCTCGTTGCGGTCTGGCTGTGACAAACGACACTTGTGAAACTGAGTTGTCACCTGTAACCTGCTACTTACTATCTATAAGGAGTTTCTATGCCGGAGTTCTATCCGGAAGAAACTAAGTTACAAAAGTCAAAACGATACGGTAAGACTTTCGGCAAGATGGTGAAGGCGTTTGAGGGCACTAAGTGCGGGCGATGCAGTCACATCATTGACGAAGGTACTACTTGCGTTTGGCTTCGTCGGCTTGGTTGCTTTCACATACAAGGCGAGTGTCCAAAGAAAGAAGAGAATGAATAGTCTTCTTTTTATAATCGCACTCATAATTATCGCTTCTCTCTAAAAAAACCCTCGCACTTCGGTGTGGGGGTTTTTTTTGTGCCTCTTCCGCCACCGTCAATGTATTTACCAATCGTTTTGGAGCCCCGCTCACTCCGTACCGACCTTCCACTCACTACGCATTTTGTTGCTTCGGACTACGCCCGAAAGCAAACAAAAACTTCGTTCGTTCCAGACGGTACTTCGCTCGCAGTCTGCTCGTTCACTCTACGAGTGAACTTCGCAGCCCCGTTGAGTTTTGATGGCTCAGGCGCATCTTCGCCAGCGTCGTGTGTGGTTCTAAATCAAGAGTGACAAACAGCACACGAAAAGGTTCTTGACTTTGACTACTACACCTTGTACTTTGTACATGGGCGGAGAACCCGAAGGGAAACTATGTACTATTTCGTGCGCTCTTGCGTTCGTTTTGTATTTTGGGGAACCATTGTTACTGCGGTTTGGTTAGGCATTATTGCTATTTCCAACTCGCATGGCAACGACATACCCGAATGCGAAATGTTCCACTACCCATGTGAAACACCAACAACCATCTATGACCCATATGGGTACGAGAACTGAAAGGGAAAATGAGTTCAGTTATTTTTGTAGCAGTTTTATTTGCGTTATTAGCATTGTAAAAGGAGAAAAGTGTCCCTGCTTAGGCAGGGGCATTTTTTTTTGCTCTTTTTTGGCTACTTCTTAGCCCCGCTCGCTCCGTTACAATCTTCCACTCATTACGCATTTTGCTCGTCTGCGACGAAGCAAAAAACTCCATATCGTTACAGATGTAACTTCACTCGCAGTCTGCTCGTTCACTCTACGAGTGAACTTCGCAGCCCCGTTGATTAATCCTCTTCTGGTTTAATTCTTCGGTCGGCACGCATGGAGTCACGGGAACCTATTTTACGAACTGCCTTCACTCCGTCTGGGGTAATAATAAAGCCGTCACCTGAAACAACAAGGAATCCCATGGATACCAATACCTTAACCGCACGAGCAAACGACTGTTTTGACGGCCGCGCGTCGCTTCGGAAGTCCCGATACTTATCAAATGTGAATTTTTCCATGCAAAATCGTGCATAGTACAGCAGTTTCTTGGGGAGAGAACCATATGGGATGTCATGCTTCGATATTCCAAAATCTGGATATCGTTCTGCGTGTGGTATTGGGTTGCCTGGCATGCCTACAGTTTATCGAGGGTTGTATTTTTCCCACTCGATTTCCCCTAAATCTTCACCATCCCAGTAAGTGCAAATCTCGCCGAGGGTTGCCGCAATTTCTGCTATCTCCGGGAACATGTCCGGCAGTGTTTTGTTAGCGGTATCGAGCCATCCTGCACACCACATCTCTTGAGAATAATATGCCATCACTCGAGGCAGGGCCCATTTCAATAGATGATTTGTGTTGTTTGATGCAGCCGTGTAGTTGAGGTTTATCTCAGACCATGACCTTGCAACGTCTTCAGGGTCGTAAAACTTTTCAGTATTCATAGACTAATTCTACATACGCGGTATGATGATGGGATGACAGAAGGCGCTCTATTTCTTGCCGATGACCATCTAGTAATGGACTTCCCCTACAACGCTGAACAGGTAACGGTTATAAAGACTGTCAATGGAGCAAAATGGGACAAGGTTGGCCGTGTATGGCGCGTACCTGTAGCAAGTATTGACGAAGTAAGGGAGCTTGCTAAAAAGTGGGGCTTCATGATAGATACCGCCGTGCTTAAGTTTGACTTGCCGACACCACAAAATGAAGTAAAAGGCATCTATATAGACGGGGACTGGGTATATCTAAGCTTTGCCTATGACCCCGTGATGATACGCAGTGTCAAGTCCTTGCCCGGAGTCACCTGGCATTCCAAAACAATGGCATGGCGTGTTGCGTCTACTGCGTTGCGCGAAGCTATTGAATGGGGAGGGAAATTCAATCAACCAATAGCCGAAGGACTTCTCGAGATTGCCGAAGACATACAGCAAGTAAAGAACAAAGTAATCGCAGCATCACGCGCAAAAACAGCAGAGCTAGACATACCTGGACTCGCCGGCGAGCTTTTACCTTATCAGAAGGCTGGGGTTGCGTACGCAGCTAACGCCCGTAGATGTTTTATCGCTGACGACATGGGGCTGGGAAAGACCATGCAGGCGATAGGCACGCTTGAATACGTCCAGGACTCGTACCCGGCTGTCATTACGTGCCCCCCAACTCTTGTTCTCAACTGGCGCGACGAGATAAATAAATGGCTACCCAACCGAACCGTAGCCGTAGTGTCGAACCGTGCTGTCTTCCCCGAGAAGGGAACATATGATTTTTTGATTATCGGCTACTCCAACATCGACCATTGGCAGAACCAACTTAAAGGTCATCGGTCGTACGTTTACGATGAGTCTCATTATGCAAAGACCCCAACTGCCAAGCGCACAAAAGCCGCAATCAAGATGGCACGGTCTGCTCCTAAGGAAGGTTTGGTTCTCTGTCTTACCGGAACACCAATTACTAACCGCCCAGCAGAATACGCAAGCCAGCTTGATATTCTTGGCCAGCTCAATAAGTTTGGCGGCCTATGGGGCTTTTACCGACGTTACTGTGGGGCTTTTCGTGACAGGTTTGGTCAATGGCACATCGAAGGTTCATCCAACCTTGATGAGCTAAACGAAATGCTGCGCAGTAATTGCTACATACGTCGCATTAAGTCCGAAGTATTATCTGAGCTTCCAGCCGTACGTCACTCCAAGCTTGTCGTAGAACCAAGTGCTGCTGCCATGAAGGAATACTTAAAAGCCGAAGAAGACATTATTGAATACCTTGTTGCGCGAGCAAAGGAAATAGCCAAAGAGCTCGGTCAGTCTCCGTACTCTGCCGCTGTTCAAGCCAGGATTCGTGCCGAGTCAAACGAACATCTAGTGCGTATCTCTGTCCTTCGCCGACTTGCAGCCAAAGCAAAGATGGAGTCTGTAAATGAATGGATTGATTCCAAACTTGCCAACGGCGACAAGGTTGTTGTAGCAGCGCACCATCGCGAAATAGTTGACGCTATAGCCAAGAAGTACGGTGGGCTTAAGATTCAGGGCGGGATGACGGCAGAAGACGTTCAGAAGCACAAGAACCTATTTCAAACTGGGACGATAGATGAAGCTCCGGTTATATCGCTGTCAATACAGGCCGCAAAAACAGGGCATACACTTACTGCCGCACAAGACGTGTTGTTTGTTGAATTACCGTGGACACCCGCTGACGTGGACCAAACATACAGCCGCTGTCACAGACTAGGGCAAAAAGGAAGCGTGATAGCTACATACATCCTTGCTCAAGGAACGATTGACGAGAAGATTTATGACCTCATCAATTCAAAACGAAATGTTGTTAACATGGCTACGGACGGCTCCGATGTAGAATTAAACAGTGGAGCAGGTCAGTTAATCTTTGACCTAATTAATGCAGGTCTGGAAAAAGATGGCAGTAGAGTGGCTAACCGAAGATGAGTGGCAATTTGAATGGCAGCTTTTTGAGATGCTTGAAGAAGGCTTTATCGAGACGGTAGGCCTTGACAAGTTCGGCGAAGTACAGCTTAAGTTTACCGAAAAGTACTATTCCGGATATGTCGAGTCAATAACCTGGGACGAACTAGAAGATGACGATTAGCAAAAAAGCCGCACCACAGCAAGACGTTGTTGAGGTTATTCGTTCCGGCAGATGGGGGAAGGTTGAATACATACATAAGCTTTCCTGTGGGCACGCTGAGGTAAGAAAAAGAGCAGCATCTACAACTAAAATCGCTTGCGAAGGATGTCTAAAAGCCGAAATGGGCACACAAATGCTGGTTGAACTAGCCGGAGCCAAGCCCGTGTTCGCAGATTTTTCTGACATTCATGACGAGATAGCCTCTTATGTAGCATCGTACGAGCAGGATGTGGCAAGGACAAAAGCTTCTTTAGCTAAAAAGCTTGGCATAGAGGTTGGCGCGGTAGATATCTATGTTGATGAGACATCAGACTCGGGCAAAGTCGTTCAGGCTGTTGTGTTCCTAGAAGCGTGGGACATAGAAAGAATCATGGGCTCAGATTCCATCTAGCTTTTCTTGTTCTTGCTCTTGCTGAATTGTGTATGCGCGAGTACCTGGTCCAATAGGACTAACTGCCATCACGGTAAATTCGTGTATCAAGAGATTTCGTACCAACAAATGTAACGGATAGGAATATGGGTCTTTGACGTGCTTTTTGCGGAACTCTGCGCAATATGCTTGTGCGCGCATCTTTAGCCCAGGCGTAACAATGTTTTCTTCTACGCATCTTTTTATTCCAGGCCATCCATCCCGCGCATACTGCATGATTCGACCTTCTAGGTCATAGTCCGCCCATAGTCGCCGCTGTGCATCAATATGCGGGAAGCATTCAAACAGCCTGTCGTAGAACTCTGGCTCTGTAGCAACTACATCACCAAGACGACGAATCGCTACAGCATGTAAAGGAATACCAACGCGTGTATTTGAACCCGTTAGTGCAGCGCGGTCGTAATACTCACAGTATGTTGCATTGTGCTCTTCGGTAATAAACTTGAGAACATCGTCTGTTGTCCAGTCGTAAATAACTTTTGCAAACCTGAGAGGTATGTTTTTCTTCATACGGTAAGGAGTGACAATATAATTCTCATGCAGCTTCTGAACACACGAGCGGTAGCGAATCATTGACTCATTTGCGCGGACTCCAGTAATAAATGCCGTACGCCCACTCTTACCTTGCATTGTGTAGTAGTCGATTGATTGCGGAAGAACCTTGTTTGGGTCTAGCCCAAAGTTTTCTGCCCGGATTGCGTATGAAGGCATCTCACGAACCAAGCGTCCTTCAGATGCGCGATATGAAGACCAGAGCAAGCAATACTCCCTGCGTCCCAGTACCCATACCTCCTGTCCTACTGGAAGGCAGTACCACTCCATGTCGACCCAGTCATAGTCGCGGACTTCTTCTACGAACTTGATGACGGCAGGAGACACCATCTCCTCGTCACGGAAGATTACTTTTACTGGACCCAACCCGCGCTCTTCATGTATTTCTTTGGCAAGGTAGAGAACTGCTGTTGAGTCTTTACCGCCAGAGAACTGGACGCAAACCGTGTCAAAAGTGTCGTAGACGTGTCGCATGCGTTCACGCGCTGCATCTACGCAGTTCATATCTAAGAAAAGGCGCTGCCGAGTCATTAGAGCTTTTCTTTAGCCAAGACGTATGCGGCCTGAAGAGCTGTTAAAGGATTTTTACAAGGACCACTTGAAACCGTCCACAAAGAACCCGCCCGTGAGAAGTGAACCTCTTCCGGGAAGACTAAGCACATCCATTCCTGATTTTGATAGGTGATGGCAAAAGCAAGTTTATGTTCGGTAAACCACTTTCCGTATGTGTGGAACTCGGCGCAACCGTCTCCATATGGG
>Ga0181349_1001385_pt1 | contig 10407 bp, 10 predicted proteins | sample Su13VDMM110SD_FD_130106 | JGI IMG/M metagenome (GOLD analysis project Ga0181349, IMG submission 130106) | Freshwater viral communities from Lake Michigan, USA - Su13.VD.MM110.S.D | ecosystem: Environmental > Aquatic > Freshwater > Lake | place: USA: Michigan | collected 2013-07-16 | reverse complement strand
TTGAAAAGAAAGTCGTGTATGAAAACTAATATAAAATCTCTTGAATTAATTGAAAAAGGAATGACAGCTAAAACTGTTTCTAAATTAACCGAATCTCAAATTAATATTTTACATTCAAAATTAGTTGTCGAGGAGGTAACGCAACAGACAACTACAACTTACAACATACCAGATAGCGAATTAACAAAAGGAGCCGCAGTTCCTGCTCCTCCCGCAGGGAAGAAAATGGTAATTCAAAAGACACCAACAGGAATCAAGGCAACTCCGACAGATGAAATGAGTGAAGAGGAAGAGGTGACTTTAGACCCAAATAAAGATACTGAAACTCAAGACCCAAAACAAGTAGGACCTTCATCTGATGATGGATTTGGTGATGAAACTGATGGTATGGGTATGTTTGAAAGTAAAAAGAAAAACAAGTCTAACCCATATTCTATTTGTCATTCTCAGGTAGGACCAAAGAAATCAAGAAAATGGGAAAGATGTGTTAGAGAAGTAAAAAAACAATTGGGAGAAGGAAAAAATCCCGTATCTTTGTTTTTAGAAAACGAAATTATGAAAATTGTTGAAAGAAATATTTTACCAAGAATTACTAAGGGAGATTTAATTAAACACCTTAATGAAGAAGAAAATTTTGCAACAAAACATCTTCAATCATTTGGTAAAAAATCATCTCCAAAAGTTAAGAAAGAAGTTGATGAACAAAATCCTTCTCCGGCACCAACAACAAAACCGGCTCCAACTAAACCTGGAACTAAAACGCCACCAAAACAAAGACCAAGTCATCCTGGTAAAAATCCTAACCCTGGTGAAAATCCATCACCAAAGGCTAAAAAAACTTCACCTGAAAAGGCGAAAAATGATGTAATTGATGTTATTATTAAAATGTTAGAAAAATAAAAAAATGGCAAAAAGATTAAAAGAACAAGTAGAATACGGTAATAGACCTGAAAGAATGGATCCAAATTTGGAAAGAAAATTAGGTGATCCTGAAGGTTTATATGCAAAGAATCCCGCAATGAAAAAAGGGACTCAAGATGTTCAAAGATTAATAAGCCAAAGATTTGGTAAAGTTGCTGATAAACTTAAAGAAGTTACAGGTAATAGAAATATTAGTTCTAAACAAGTTCAAGGAATGATTTATCAAGAAATGATGAATAAACTTCCTAATATTATGAGAATTGAAGGAGCTCATAAAGAAGAACTTGAACAACTAGCTGTTGATGCATCTTTAGAAGAAGGAGAGGTACCAGAAGATTGGTATCAAATTGATGCTCATTTAGGTATGCCAGATACTTCAAATTTTAGATTTAATCCAGAAGATGAAGAAGAAGAAGAAGATGAGAAAAAAGAAAAACCTCAAATTCCATCATTTGACATTGAAGATTTAACTGATGAAGAAGAATTAGAATTAGAAAAACATAAGAGAAATATTATAAATGCGATTATTCAAGGAGCAGCAAAAAAAGGTCACTACCTTTTTCAAAAGCCATCAGTAAAAGCAAGATTGGATGAAATAGATCCTTCACTTTACAGAGACTATTTGGGAATTATGGCAATCAATGATTTCATGTATTTTACAATGGAACAAATGATTGAAATGATGAGTCAAACAGGACAAGGAGTTGCAGGTAAAGTAGAATTAGGTGATTCAGATGATGAAGATGAAGAAGGTGGAGAAGGAGGAGAAGAAACTCCTGACACAAAAATTACAGCAACAGGAATGATTTTCCCAATATTGTGTCATGAAATAATCAAAGGATTAGAAGAAGCAAAAGGAAGACATGGTCTACCTAAAGATTCTGAAATGAGACAAAAAGTTCAAGGACAAGTAGATACTTTGGCTAATGAACCAATGCAATTGAGAATAGGACCTGAAATTGTAGAAAAACTTAGACATGCTCTACCTGACAGAATGTTTGACGAATCAAACAAAGGTCTAATAAACTGGTTCCATATCTTGTTATACCAAATACCGGCTCAAGAATTCTTGGGAATTATAGGAAACGCCATCTCTGAAGATACTTCCAAAGTAAAAAAAGCTACTTCAAAATTTGAAGAAATTATGAAAGAAGCTCAAAATATGAAAGGAGAATTTGAAGATTACAAAGAAGAAAACGACATTGATTCTGACGAGAACAAAGAAGATGACGAAGACGGATTAGATGATTTCTTAGGTAGTTTGGGGATATCAAGACCCAAATAAAATTTTGTGACTAAAGAACAATTAATTATAGAAGTTACGAAGTGCATGAGGAACACACCTTACGCACTTCGTACTTATTTACAGACATTTGATAATACCGTATCCAAATACGTTCCATTAGATTTATTTCCAGACCAAATCAAATTAATTGAAGATTACGATGCTTACAATGAAAATGTGGCATTAAAGTATAGACAAGCAGGAGTATCTACGGTTACCGCAGCATGGGCATCAAAAAAAGTTGCATTCGCCAAAAAAACTAAGCCAGAAAAAATTCTAATCATTGCAAATAAATTGGATACTGCTGTGGAAATGGCTAATAAAGTTAGGTCATTTACAGAACAATGGCCAGCTTGGGTAGGTATATCATTTTCACAAGAAAAAAATTCACAAAGACATTTCAAACTTAATAATGATTGCGAAGTTAAAGCCGTTGCAACTTCAAAGGATGCCCTTCGTGGATATACCCCAACCATATTAATATTTGATGAAGCCGCATACATTGAAGCAGATAGTGATTTCTGGTCTGCCTGTATGGCCTCACTATCTACGGGTGGTAAAGTTATTGTTGTATCTACACCGAACGGATATGATGCAATCTATTATGAAATTTATGACCAATCATTAAGAGGAATGAATGATTTCAAAATCTCTGAAATGTATTGGTATAAAGACCCAAGATATACAAAAGATTTGTATATGGTTAAAACTCCCGATTTAGTACATTTTTTATTAAATAGAGAAGATTATCCCGAAGACACTATAGTTAATCTACATAATGAAAATCCTTATGAAAGAGATTTAGAAGTAGTTAAAGACTATATAAATCAAGGATACAAACCATGTTCATCTTGGTTTGAAGGAATGGTTAAAAAATTAAAATTTGATAGAAGAAGAGTTGCCCAAGAGTTGGAATGTAACTTTTTAGGATCAGGTGATAACGTATTTGATTCTGATTTAATGCAGAATATTTCCAAAAATCAGGTAAGAGAACCACAAGCCAAAATGATGGGAGGAAATCTTTGGATATTTAAAGAACCTGAAAATGGACATAAATATGTTATGGGTGTGGATGTCTCCAGAGGGGATTCTGAAGACTTTAGTTGTATTCAGATAATTGACTTTGATACAAGAGAACAAGTCCTTGAATATGTCGGAAAAATACCTCCAGACGTGTCTGCAGAGATTGCATATAAGTGGGGAACAATGTATAACGCTTATTGTGTTGTAGATATAACTGGTGGAATGGGAGTTGCAACTGCAAGAAAAATGCAAGAATTGCAATATGGTGGAGGAATGTATGTAGATAATATTGACACGAGTAATAAATGGAAGTATGATCCAAAATTAAATGAAAAAATTCCTGGTATAAATTTTAATAATAAAAGGGTTCAAATTATTGCTTCCCTTGAAGAGGCAGTCAGACATGAATTTAAAGTTTATTCACATAGGTTGTATAATGAAATGAATACATTCATTTATATAAATGGTAGACCCGATCATCAAAAAGGTCATCATGATGACTGTATTATGGCAATATCTATGGCAATTTATGTTGCAGAAAAATCTTTTCAATCTCTCACAAAAGTTGTTAATCACACAAAAGCAATGTTAAATTCTTGGTCTACAGTAATTAATGAAAATAAAAATTCTTCAGAATTTTTTAATCCAATGGTTCCACAAATGGGACGAGATAGTAGACAATATAATTCTGGGCCAACAAAAAAAGACTATGAAACATATGGATGGTTATTTGGGGTTAAATAACTATAACACCTACTTCAAATAAATTATTTACCATTACCACAAACAGAAATGAATTTTTCCTTTAAAATAGATTCGTAGTTTTTTAATAAATAATCATACAAAACTTCTTGATTTTTAGTTAACGGTTCGTCATCATATTCGTCATCATATTCGTCATCATATTCGTCATCATATTCGTCATCATATTCGTCATCATATTCGTCTTCTGAAAAACCAAAATCATTTCTTAAATCTAAATAAACGCCTCGTAATACATTTTCTTCGAACGATTCATAACCCCCCAAACTATGACATTCAAGGTATGACATGTTTTCTATTAATAGAGATTCAATTAAATCTGAACGTCTTTTTATGTAATTTTTAATATCTAACTCCTCCTTTAATATTTTTATTATAGATTCTCGTAGTTTAGATTTTCCGAAATGTTTTTTTATCATGTTTTGTGAAACTAATTTTGCATTTATTCTTTTTTTTTCCATATAAATCGATTTCTGTATTCTATGATTTCCATCTAAAACCCCGATAATTTTATCTTTATTGACTATAACAATAATTGGGTAATTTAAATTAGCATTCATAATATAAATATTTTCCTCAGGGTCTGAATGATATGGTATATCAGGTATTTTTGATATACTTAAACTTACTACTGGGTAATTATTAGTTAGTTTAATTAAATCTTTAACTTCGCCTGTTATAAACTCACCATTAATTTCTGTTGAAAACAACCCATCTATTAAATTATCTTCACTATTTTTTTTATATTCTTGTTGTACCCTATTAGGCATAATGTCAATTTATTGCAAACGTATCTTATTAGTAATAAATACTCTTGGTTATTTCATTCACAATAACTATTTATATTATTAAAGTAACATCTTAAAATTACAATATGAGTGATCAAAATTTAACCGTTTGGCAACGTTTATCCAAAACTTTTGGACCAAATTCTTTGTTGAATCAAGATTATCCAACTTTTAAGTTTGATAAAAAAGAATTATTGCGTACCCCTAGTCGTGATGAATACGAAAAGGAAAAATTACAAGCACAACAAACATTTTATTTATCAGGTCAATGGGCAAAAGTTGAGAATAATATGTATTCTCAAGCAATGTACTATGAGCCAACAAGACTTTCGGCTCAGTATGATTTTGAATCCATGGAATACACTCCTGAGATTTCAGCTGCGTTAGATATATATGCCGAAGAATCAACAACAACAAATGAAGATGGATTTATTTTACAAATTTATTCTGAATCAAAACGTATAAAATCTGTATTAGCCGATTTATTTAATAATTCTTTAGATATTAATACTAACTTACCAATGTGGACAAGAAACACTTGTAAGTATGGTGATAATTTTGTGTATTTAAAACTTGATCCTGAAAAGGGTATTGTCGGAGTTCAACAACTTCCAACAATTGAAATTGAAAGACATGAAGCTGGTACAAGTGCAAAAATTACAGTTAATATTGAAAAACCTGAAAAGCCAAAAGCGTTAGAATTTACTTGGAAAAATAAGAACATGACTTTTCAATCATGGGAAATTGCTCACTTTAGATTATTGGGTGATGATAGAAAACTTCCGTATGGTACTTCTATGTTAGAAAAAGCAAGAAGAATTTGGAAACAATTATTGTTATCTGAAGATGCGATGTTAATTTATCGTACATCAAGAGCTCCTGAAAGAAGAATTTTTAAAGTGTTTGTTGGTAATATGAATGATGATGATGTTGAAGCTTATGTACAACGTGTTGCTAATAAATTCAAAAGAGAACAAATTGTTGACCAAAAAACAGGTAATGTGGATATGAGGTTTAACCAAATGGCTGTAGATCAAGATTATTTTGTACCTGTTAGAGACCCCGCAGCACCAAGTCCAATTGAAACTTTAGCGGGAGCAACTAACTTATCTGAGATTGCCGATATTGAATATATTCAAAAGAAATTATTAACGGCTCTTCGTGTACCTAAAGCATTTTTAGGATTTGAAGAAGTTGTTGGTGATGGTAAGAATTTATCATTAATGGATATTCGTTTTGCCAGAACAATTAACAGAATTCAAAAAAGTATGTTGCAAGAATTAAATAAAATTGCAATTGTACATTTATTTTTATTGGGATTTGAAGACGAACTTTCAAATTTTACATTAGGACTTAGCAATCCATCTACACAAGCTGATTTATTAAAAATTGATGTATGGAAAGAAAAAGTTTTACTTTATAAAGATCTCGTTGCTGATCCTGGAAATGGTATTCAAGCCACTTCATCAACATGGGCTAAAAAACATATTTTTGCATGGTCTGATGAAGAAATTAGATTGGATTTACAACAACAAAGAATTGAAAGAGCTGTAGGAGAAGAACTTAAAGCAACTCCAACAGTTATTACTAAAACAGGAATATTTGATAACATAGACAAATTATATGGTTCATCTACAGGAGGAACTGCATCAGCAACTTCTTCAGCAACTGAGCCACCACCAAGTGGAGATATGGGAGGAGGTGATTTAGGAGCAGCTCCGCCACCACCAGAAGGAGGAACTGAAGCACCTCCAGCTGAAGCTGCGGTAACACCAGAATCAAGAATGGATAGTCTCAATATTTTAGTTGAAAATAACTTAATTGAGGGTACATTATTCTTAGATTTAGGTCAAGGGCAAGATTCTTTAGGAGAAATTTCAAAAGAATTGGATAAGTTATTAAATTCATAATATTTATATGAAAACTATCACTAATGACTTTCGGACATGTAAAATCCATAATTGAAACAAGTTTAATTGAATCCTACAAGAATGAGTCGGATTTTAAAAAATCTTTAAAAGAATTCAAACATAATGTATTGAGTAATAAAACTATGTCAAAGGTCTACTCATTATATGACCAGTTAACTACTCCTCAGGGGTTATCTGAATCTGATGCTAAAGATTTCTTAGACGAGGGTATTAACATCATACAAAAATTATTAAAAGATATTAAATTACCAAAAACAATATCAGAATCAAAAAATGAATATTCTGACATTGATACATTAGTTTATATAAATAAAATTAATTTATTGGAGAGAGTAAGATCGAAGAAAAAAATTATTAATATTTTAACTTCAGAAAAAAAGACGTTAAAAGAAACAATTAATATTCCAATTAAATCAATGGTTAGTATTGCTAATCAAACTCTTAGAGGTTATATTGAAAATTTAAGTGAGAATGATAAAAAAGAATTTTTACAATTAATTTCTGAAGATACTGAAACTTTAGAAACTAAATTTGAAACACTTAGAGAAAGTACTATAGTTAAATTAAATTCTATTTTAGAAAAAGAAGAAGAATTTGAAATGAAAACAAAAATTTCTGAAACAATTGAAAGAATTAAAAATGAAAAATTTGACCAATTAAATTTCTTAAAATTAAAAAATTTAGAAAGTTCTATTTAATTTTTTTTTCTCTGAATATATATTGCCTTTAAAAGTTCGGTTCTTCTTAGAACCGATTTCTTTTTAAACTCCTTTCTATTAAACAAAATTTGATTCTGTTTTGTTTTAATTATTTTAGACTTCAATGTTTTGAGAGACTTCTCAATATTTTCATTATTTTTTATTTCAACAATTATCATATATTAAAAATATCTTATTTTTTATAAAAATTTTGACTATGGGGATTATATGTGTTATTTTTTAACAAATAAACGTATAATAATATGAAAATTAATGAAAAAAGGCAAAAGTGTAAAGATGAATCTGTATTATCCAATTAAATCCACTTACGGAACTGTAGATTCCAAAAACTTAAAATCAGTCTACATAAACATCCAATCATGGGTTACACCAAAATTTGAACAAGATAATTGGAACCGAATTGTAGGAAATTTAAGTAGAGAAATAAAACATTCAGTTTTTAACTCAATACCATCATCGATATTTAAAGAAAAAAGTATAGTTGATTTAGATCTACGTACAAGCGGAATATCACATGGAAAAAAATCATTTTTTAATTTAGAAGTTAATATCTATACTATAATTGAAGTAGACTTTAGATCACAAGAAATCAAAGACTCAATTAAAAAAATAATTAAAAATATTTTCAATAATAACATTAATGAAAACAAATATTTTGACTTTTCAACATCAAAAAAATAATCTAACCAATAAACTATCTACTATTAGATATTTATTTTAAAACCCTTGATGAAAAATCTTAGAATATTAGAAGCGAATGAACTTGGTCATGGTATCTTAATTGAAATGGATGCTGGTTATGTCTCACCAAAAGACAAACATAATTTAAAATTTTTAAAAGAAGCTGCAAATTTAGATTATAGAAATCCATTTGAATTTTATGCTGTTCTTCAAAAATTTGATACGGCAAATAGAAATGGTAGATTCTATCCTGAAAGAATACTTAAAAGAGAATCTGAAAATTATAAAAAAACTATTGCTAAAGGTTTATCAACCTCAGAATTAAATCACCCAGAATCTTCTCTTATTGATTTAGATAGGGTATCTCACATCATCACAGAAATATGGTGGGAAGGTAATATTTTGATGGGTAAATTAAAATTACTTACATCACCAGGATTTCATGAAACTGGAGTAGTATCAACAAAAGGAGATATTGCCGCAAACTTAATGAGACAAGGGGTTACTTTAGGTATTTCATCTCGTGGAGTTGGATCACTTAAAAAGGTAGGAGAAAGAAATGAAGTTCAAGATGACTTTGAATTAATTTGTTTTGATTTGGTATCATCACCATCAACACCAGGAGCTTACTTATTTTCAAACCCTGAAGATAGAAATAAATACGAAGAAAATTTAGACGAAGAAAAAAATCGTAAAGAACCAAATCAATTTGTTGACAAGTCTGTTGACTTAATGAAAAAATTAAACGATTTTTTAGGTAAATAATTAAATATGGAAGAAAAATATTTTGTAGCAAAAATTCAGTATGACTTACCTGACGAGAACTCAGGAAAAATTAAAAAAATTAGAGAAGAAAAACTTGTTAAAGGTTATTCTGTTACCGATGTTGAATCAAAGGTTACCAAAAAGTATGAAGGTTTCACACATGATTGGAGAATAACGTCAGTATCTGAAAGTAAAATTGATGAAGTAATTGAATAAAATTCAGTTAATTAACGAATAAAGTGGTCTATGACCACTTTTTTTGTTTTAAGGAACTATTTATAGTAAATTACAAATATATGTTATTTAATTTAACCATTAAAAATACAGATAATTCACTTGATATCCTATTAGTTAGTGAATCAACTTTGGTAAACCAACAATCGGATGTATATATAAATGGTCTTAATTATCAAAAAAGACAATTTGTTAGTATATAAAGTCAACTTTTTTCAAGTTGATACTATTTATAAGTTAAAATAAATAATTTTTCATGCAAGAAAATAAAAATTTAGTACAAGAGGCTCTTATTCAAATGAAACAAGTTGAAGAAGCTATCGCCGAAAATGCAAAAGGAATACTTCATTCAACTATGAAAGAAGAAATCAAACAATTAGTAAAAGAATCTCTCTCAGAACAAGATGATGAAGAAGAGGTTGATACAGATTTAGATGCAGACATTGATGACACAGATGTAGATACTGAGGTAGATACAGATGTTGACATGGATATGGATGTAGATGATGATGAAATGGATATGGATGTAGATACAGACATTGACATGGATTCAGAAGACGAAAGTCCTATAGATTTAACTGATGCTTCTGACGAAGAAATTCTGAAAGTGTTCAAAGCTATGGGTGAAGATGATGGTATTATCGTTAAAAAAGATGGTAACAATATTCACCTAACAGATGATGACGCTGATACAGAATATCTTGTTAAGCTCGGTGAGTCTGAAGAGGACGAAATAAATATGAATGAAATGGATGACATTATGAACCAAGAAACAGACGAATCAGTACAAGACGTTATTGATGCAATTTTCTCTAAAGACGGAGACACATCAGAAGTAGACATCGAAGATGTTGAATCAGGCATGGAAATGGACGAACAAGACGATAATGAAGTTGTTTACGAAATTCATTTAGATGATTATGATGAAATGGACGAACAAGACGATGATTCAGAAGAATTGGACGAAGAAGACTATGATGATTATGATGAAATGGACGAACAAGACGATGATTCAGAAGAATTGGACGAAGAAGACTATGATTCAGAAGAATTGGACGAAGAAGACATGGAAGAAGACATGGAAGACTACTCTTACATTGGAGAAGGTAAATCAACCGTTAAACCCAAAGGTGTTGGAATTGGCTCAGGACCTAAATTCACTTACAAGAAATCTGCAGGTGGATTTAAAGAGGACAAAAAACAAGGTCCTAAATCAGTAGGTACTGGTAAAGCAAAATTCGAATACAAGAAAGGTGGTAACATGGAAGGTAAATCTAAAATTGTTAAAGCTGAAACTA